>Ga0210394_10007245_pt1 | contig 11750 bp, 13 predicted proteins | sample IncBWC12MmetaG_FD_160121 | JGI IMG/M metagenome (GOLD analysis project Ga0210394, IMG submission 160121) | Forest soil microbial communities from Barre Woods Harvard Forest LTER site, Petersham, Massachusetts, United States - Inc-BW-C-12-M | ecosystem: Environmental > Terrestrial > Soil >... | reverse complement strand
CGTCCCGTCCGACCTCTGACTGCGCGCCGCGGCGGCACGCGATTCAATGCCCCTGTGCTGGTCGGCCGAGCAAGTCCAGGACCGAGACAGTGAAGGCGGCGACGCCCGTGCGGATCGTCGGTTCGCGGTCGGGAGCAAATAGTGGGCTGTGTGGCCCTGGCAAAGTCTTGCCAGCGGCCTTGGCAGCAGCGAATTCTCCGGGTTCGATGGCGCCCACGCGAAGCAGCACGGAAGGCGCGCCTGCAACGCGGCCAAAGACGCCGAAATCCTCGGACCCTGGGGTAGGCATACCGGGCACGACGTTCGCGTCTCCGACGGCGCGGCGAAGCGCCGATTCAAGTCGGGTAGCGAGTGCCGGATCGTTGAGGACGACCTCGGAGGCCTCCTTCGCGTCGACGACCACCGAAGGCTCGCGCGGAGCACCCGCGGCGGCCGCCTCGGCCTTGGCGATGCGCTCGATAGATTCCAGGAGGTGTTTCTGCACTTCAGGCTTATAGGAACGGACAGTCAGTTCGATTTTCGCCTCGTCAGCGATGACATTGCGCTTCGTGCCCGCGCGAAACGTGCCGACCGTCACTACGGCCGGGTCGAACGGATTGACCTCGCGCGCGACGATCGTCTGCAGCGTCACGACCGTTCGGGCAGCGATCAAGAGGGGGTCGATCGTCAGGTGGGGTAAAGCGCCGTGCCCGCCTTTACCGTAGAACGTGATATCCACCGCGTTGGAAGCGGCGAACGCTGGGCCGGCAATCACCCCAATCTGACCGGCCGGCAGAAGGTTGGTGTCATGTATGGCGAGCGCGAAGTCCGGTCGTGGAAAGCGCGTCAAGAGTCCATCGCGGACCATCGCGTCGGCGCCCTGGAGCACTTCCTCGGCCGGTTGGCCGACGAATACGAGCGTTCCGTGCCAGCGGTCCTTGGAGTGTGCAAGCAGCGTCGCCGCTCCGACCCACGACGCCATATGAATATCGTGCCCGCATGCATGCGCGACCGGCACCGATTCACCGGCATCGGACTTGACCACTACGGTGCTGGCGTAATTGAGGCCGGTATTTTCCTTGACCGGCAGCGCATCCATATCGGTGCGGACCAGGACAGTCGGGCCCTGCCCGTTTCTAAGCACGCCAACCACGCCGTTCCCGCCGACATGTTCGGTCACCTCGAAACCGAGATCTCGCAGGCGCGACGCCATTTTCGCGGCTGTTCTCTCCTCGCGCAGTGAGAGTTCCGGATTCTTGTGTAGATCGATGTAAAGGGCATCGAGCGACGGATATAGAGTCTCCAATTCGGATAGTTCGACCGGGTTCTGCGCCGCCGCGCTTTGGAAGCCGAGCAGACCAATGGTGCCAAGGCAAAAGAGCCCTAGGCCGACGCCCTGGAAGATTCTGCGTACCTTGCCCACCGTCACGGGTGTCGGTTGCGTCATGGCCTCTCCCTTCACGTTGTCGGCCCAGTCTACCGTGGGCGGATAACCGCTTCTCAGCGGCAACATCGTTCCCGTCCGATCTCTGACTGCGCGCCGCGGCGGCCCGCGGCGCGAACCCGACTCGATGTTGACCGCTTCGCGTCAGGCGGCCTCGTGGGCGGGTCGTCGCGTTACGCGAGAAGCGCGCCAGACGGCGAAGAAGATCAGCGAGCCCACGCACAGGTCCCACACGCAGGGGTCGGCGCGGTGGTAGTAGGGCATGAACTTCCAAATCCCGTATCGGTCGATAATGAATTCCTCGATTCCCCACCAGAGGTTGTAGAAAGCGACCCCGGTTGCGATCCGGACCGCGAGGGGCAGTTGTCTGAACGAAATGTCTGACATCGACGTCTCCTTGACGGCATGGGTTGGCTCGATTGCGCGGGAGGCTATTTGTTAAACCCGGGTTCAAGTCAAGAGGGGTCGATTCCCCGTAAGGCGGCACGATGAGAATCGGCGAGCTGTCACGCAGATCGGGCTTCCGCCCGTCCACCATCCGCTTTTACGAGCGCGTCGGAGTGCTGCCACCGGCCCTGCGCCACAACGGCCAGCGACGCTTCAGCGAGAACGCCGAGCTGCACCTTTCAGTGATTGCGTTTGCGCGCAGGGCCGGCTTCTCGCTCGAGGACATCAGGTTGCTCTTTCACGGTTTTGAAGCAGCTACGCCACCCTCGCGCCGATGGAGAAAGCTGAGCCGGAGCAAGGTCGAAGAAATCGAATCGCTGGTCGCGCAGCTCAGGAGGATGGAGAAGCTGCTGAAGGGCTGCTCTCAATGCCGGTGCGTCAAGCTGGAAGACTGCGGCCGCCTGCTGCGCCGAAACGGGCAAGGCAACACGCTGGCCCGTTGACAGCCGGACGCTTGACTGCGCCCGTCGACGTCGCCGTTGCGTTGGTGCGCCGTAGGTAAGGACCAAGGCACATGCTTGCAAGTCATCTGCGAACTGGACTCGAAGTCGCGCGACGGATGCTGCCGGCTGTCCTGGTGGCGATGATTGCCCTCTTAGGCGGCTGTGTCGGTATTTCGCCTCATGGTGATCCGACGAGCATCACGGGCGCAGAGATCGGAATGTACAAGATGGGAATACACAAGGGCTGCACGGATCAGGGAACCAGTAAAGGCGATGATCCAGCAGCTACGGCTCGATACTGCGATTGCGCGCTTGAAGTATTGAACCAAGCGCTGAGCCACGAGCAGTGGCAAAAGGCCACTTACGCTTCTCAAAACAAGCTCGACCGTGACGAATACGCGATCATCGGGCCGCACATGCAACAGATGAGAGCCTGCAAGACGCCTCATTGAACGTCCGGTACCGGCGGTCGCGTACAGCCGCTCAGGGTCGACCTGAGACGTAGAGAGAATCGAACGCCGTGACTTTTCCGCAAGAAGCACGCCATTGATCACAATACCGCCGGTACACACGCAGCGAGGGCGACGCACCTGGGTCGCGATAGTCCTTTCGCTGCTATCGCCGAGCCTGGCCATGATGTACCTTGGCCGCGGGTGGCGCGCCGTGTTCTATTTCGCTGCGTCTCTTCGGCCGTCGTGACGATCGCTTTGGCGGCTAGTGGCCACTGGATAGACGGCGTGAGCCCGACTTCAGCAAACGGAATTCTCACGCTCATAGGAATCGTCGACTCCTGGCGGATTGCGCGGCGCCTCTCGGGTGAATTCTTTGGGCCCTGGTATTCCCGCTGGCAGGGGATTACTGGCGTCGCGGTAAGCGTGGTCGTTTGCATCTTGACCTTCCGTGGTTTCGTGTTCGAGCCGTACCGAATACCGAGCGGTGCGATGATCCCAGGGCTGCGCGTTGGCGACCTCATACTGGTCAGGAAGTGGCAATACGGTGTCCGGATGCCATTTGTTCATAACATGCTCGTCGAGCTGGGGTCTCCGCAGCGGGGCGATGTTGTCGTATTTCGATATCCGCTGGAACCCGGCCAGTACTACATCAAGCGGATCGTCGGATTGCCCGGCGATCAGGTTCAGTATGTCGATCGCACCGTGGTCATCAACGGGCAGCCCATTGAACAGCAGCCGAAGGAGCCTTTCTTCGAACCTTCAAGGTATCAGCAATACCTGCGGTTCGAGGAACACCTCGGAAATGCGAGTTACTCAGTGATTTACGCCGATGGGGCGTCGACACCCGTGCATCCCGCCATGCGCCACACGGACCGGCAGGCCTGCACCTATGCCCAGGGTGGCGTTTCGTGCACCGTTCCACCTCAATCCTTCTTCGTGCTCGGTGACAACCGAGACAACAGTGAAGACAGTCGCTACTTGGGATTTGTCCCGGCGCGAAATATTGCTGGAAAAGTTTCCGTCGTGTGGTGGAACGATCGCTCACCCAACCGTGCATGGACGGCAGTCCGATGACGAACAAGATGCCGATGCCCGTTTACTTCGATGTCGGAGTCCGCCTATCGCGCACCCCTTTAGCTCCGGGTCGTCTTGGTCAAAAGTGGTCCCGTATCGAGGCGCGGCCGCCAGGTCCGCTGTGCGACGTCGGGCAGCCGCCTGCGACCATCGTCGTGGGAAGCGGCTGGAATCGTGGCAGGATCGAACCGGCGACCGGGTCGCATCGGAATAGGCAGGGTGGAAAGGGGCCTTAGCCACTGGCCCGTTGGCAGCGGGACGCTAGACTGCGCTGTTCGACGTCTCCGTTGCGTTGGCGCGCATTGGATAGAGTCTCCCCACCGAAGCAGACGGTCCTGCCGCGATCCGGAATCCTCTTTCCGGCGATCGGCGTCGTTTTCTATCTGGCAACGCTGGGTCTCGGCTTGGGCGGTCAAAGCGCGCTGACGCTGCCCGGCGCCGCCTTCCTGCTCGCGGTCGTCGTCGTGATGTTCGGCACCGTGTTCGCCACGGTGCACCATGCGGAAGCGATCGCACACCGCATCGGCGAGCCCTACGGGACGCTCGTGCTGACGCTGGCGGTGACGGTGATCGAGGCCTCGCTGATCGTCACGATGCTGCGGCACCAGGCAGGCAATTCGGCGGTAGCGCGCGATACCGTGTTCAGCGTGATCATGATCGTGTGCAACGGGCTGGTGGGCCTTTGCATCCTGCTCGGCGGGCTGCGGCACCGGGAACAGGAGTTCCTCGTGCCCGGTGCCAATTCCTACCTGAGCGTGATCGCAACGCTGGCCGCGTTGACGCTGATGCTGCCCAACTACACGAAGACGACCCCGGGTCCGCTTTTTTCGGTGAGCCAGCTCGTGTTCGTCAGCATCGTCACGCTGGTGTTGTACTGCGTGTTCCTCTACATCCAGACGGTGCGCCACACCGAATATTTCACGACCACCGAGGGCCGCCCGGGCCAATCGGACGCTCACGCGAAGGCGCACGACGACGAGCCGGTCAGCCTGGCCGGGTCGGCCGCGCTGCTGGTCGTTTCGCTGCTGGTCGTGATCCTGCTGGCGAAGAAGTTCGGCGCCGGCATCGATGAGGTGCTCGATCGCGCGGGTGCGCCCGTTGCGGTGTCCGGCTTGATCGTGGCGCTGCTCGTTCTGCTTCCCGAAAGCATGGCGGCCCTGCGCGCGGCTTACCGGGATGATCTGCAGAAGAGCCTGAATCTGGCGCTGGGATCGTCGCTGGCGACGATCGGTCTGACGATTCCGGCGGTCGCGACCACCGCCATCGTGCTGGACAAGACCCTGGTGCTTGGCCTGGAGCCGAAGGAAACGCTGTTGCTCGCGCTCACGCTGATCACGAGCGTGCTGACCTTCGGCACCGGCCGCACCAACGTGCTGCCCGGGCTGATCCACACGGTGATATTCGCTGCATTCATCTTCCTGACGTTCGTGCCTTAGCGGATGGAAACATAGCGGATGGAACAAGAGCAATTCGACGCCCTGATCAGCCGCCTCGAACGCTCGGCAGCCGAGCGGCCCGGACGCTACCGGTTGGTTGCGGTGAGCGTCGCCTTGCTGGGCTTTCTGATACTGGCGGTGGCGTTCGGTTTTGCCTTCATCCCGGCCGTTGCCCTGGTCGCGCTCGGGGTGCTGTTCGCATTCAAGGCCGCTGCAGTGCTGCTGTTGCTGCTGAAGCTGGGCAAGCTGGTGCTCGTGCTGGCGATCCCTGCCTGGACGATGATCAGGAGCTCCGTGTCGCTGCTGTTCAGCCGCTTTCCGCCGCCGCAGGGCCGCGAGCTGACGCGGGACGAGGCGCCGCGCCTGTTCCAACAGCTCGACGAGTTGCGGCAGCGCCTGAAGGGTCCGGCGATCCACAAGGTGCTGGTGGTCGACGAGATCAACGCCGCCATCGTGCAGCATCCGCGTTTCGGGGTGCTGGGGTGGGAACAGAACGTCCTGATCCTCGGTCTTCCGCTGTTGCAGAGCCTGGGCGAGGGGGAAGCGCTGGCGGTGCTCGCGCACGAATACGGCCACCTGTCGGGATACCACGGCCGACTTGGCGGTTTCATCTATCGCTTTCGCGCGGCCTGGGGCAGGCTGCAGCAGCTGTCCGTTCAGTGGACCGACTGGGGTTCGCGCCTGATCGCGCGACTGTTCCGCTGGTACGCGCCGTACTTCAACGCCTACACCTTCGTACTGGCCAGGCAGAACGAGTACGTGGCGGACCAGACCGCCGTCGAAATAGCCGGCCGGCAGAACACCGCCAATGCGTTGATCAGGACCAGCATCACGGCGCAGTTTGCCGACGCGACGTTCTGGCCTGCGATCGAGCGGCGCATCGTGATCGAGCCCGAGCCGCCCGCAGACCGCAGTGCCTTCTGGGAGCACTCGCTGCGCAGCAGTCTCGATTCGCAGCAGCGTGCGCGATTTCTCGACGTGGCGCGCCAGCGTCAGACCGATCATGCGAACACGCATCCGGCGCTGAAGGATCGGCTGGCGGCGATCGGCGCCCAGATCGACGACAAGGCGGCGCTACGCCTTGAGCCGCCACCCCTGAGCGCCGCCTCGGCCTGGCTGGCGCCGAGCATCGAAAAGATCGCCGCCGAAATGGACGGGTCGTGGCGCCAGCGTGTTGCCGAGCAATGGCACAAGCGGCACGCGCATCTGCGCGAGCGCCAGCAGCGCCTGGCCGAGATCGATGCCTGCCAGGAGCTGAGCATCGAGCAGCTGTGGGAGCGCGCTGCGCTGCTGGGCGAGCTGCACGCCGATGCCGAGGTGATGCCGGCCATCGATACGCTGCTCAGGCGCGCGCCCGAGCATCCGCCCGGGCGCTTTCACCGCGGCATCCTGCTGCTGGAACGCGGTGAGGAGGCGGGAATCGCCGACCTGGAATTCGCGATGTCGAAGGACAAGGAGGCGGTCCCGCCGGGCTGCGAGGCCGCATGGCGCTTCTACCTGTCGCGCGACCCCGAAAAGGCCAAGGCTTACGGCCAGCGCTGGCAGGAGGGCTCGGAACTGCTGGCTCGCATCCGAGCCGAGCGGGCCAGCATGGGCCAGGACGCGCAACTGGTTGCGGCCGACGTGACGCCGGAAATGAAATCCGCCGTTGCGCAGATCCTGCTCGAGCACGGTCAGGCGGTACGCCGCGCGTATGTCGTGCGCCGGATCCTGAAGACGGACCCGTCGCTGGTGCAATACGTACTGGCGTTCGAGACCGATCCGACGCTGGTCGGCAACCCGGGGCCGGAGATCGTGAAGCAGCTCGCGCAGCAGTCGTTCCCGGGTAGCTTCTTCGTCGTCCATCTGGGCACCTACAAGCACTTCAGGAAGAAGATCGAGGAACTCGGCGTCGAACCGGTGTTCGCCCGCTAAGCGACCGTGTTTGCCCGGTAAGTGTGAACGCTCGGGACGTTCTTTCCGTTTTGTTGGGCGCCACCCAAGCGGAGCCGAACTCCCCTCTCCCGGCTCGTTTACGTTGGCGGGGGGAGCACGAGGGGGCCAGCCCAGCCCCCTCGTTCTGTTGCCATTTCCCTTTTCCGGCCGAAGGCCGGAAAAGGGATGGGGCCGGGGGTGAGGGCGAGTTCACAGCTAAGCACCTCAGTCCAGGACAAAGCCGCGTTTCAAAAAATTTTCACGGGCGGGGCGCGCCGTTAACCCCGCGCGCCCTGAACCTGCGTTTGTACCGGCATCCCCAACCCGTGAGGACGCCATGCACCAATCCCTGCTTGCAGCAACGGCCGCGCTGCTCACCGCGTGCGCCGCAACTTCCCACTCGGCCATCTGCGACGACGCGGATCGATCGCCGTGCCGCGCCGACCTGGTCGACGTGGCGATCGTCGATCGCACGACCGGAGAGCGGCTGACGGTCTACTCCCACCAGGGTCAACGCTGGGTCGCCGGAACGCCGGGCCACCGCTACGCCATTTCAATCCGGAACAGATCCATGGGGCGGCTGCTGAACGTCGTCTCGGTCGATGGCGTCAATGCGATCAGCGGCGAAACGGCGGCTTGGGGGCAGAGCGGTTATGTGCTCTCGGGCGACGAGTCGTTCGACGTGCTGGGCTGGCGCAAGTCGCAGGAACGGGTTGCCGATTTCATCTTCACCGATCTGGGGAACTCGTACGCCGCCAGAACCGGGCGGCCGGAGGACGTCGGGGTGGTGGGAGTGGCCGTCTTTCGCGAAGCAGCGCCTGTGCCGCCGCCGGTGAGCCTGAATGAAGCGCCGGCCAACCGCGCCAGGTCCGCGCCCGCTGCGCCGGCGGAAGACCGCCTTGGCACGGGCCACGGACCCAGCGAATCGTCGCGGGTGTTGACGACCAGCTTCGAACGGGCGCAGGATCGTCCGGACCAGATGATTGCGATCCGCTATGACCGCCGGGAGCATCTGATTGCGATGGGGGTGATCCCCGATGCAGGCACCCCTCGACCGTTTCCGCGGTCGGCCAGTGCGGGCGGCTTCGTGCCGGATCCCCCGGCGCGCTGGTAGTCGCGCGGCGGGCTCACCGGATCCGGATGCGGGTGCGCGACGACAGCCGTCTTTCCGAGGCCGATGAATCGCTGATGGTGCGGTTCGCAGCCGGGGACGTGCCAGCCTTCGAGCAGATCTACGATCGGCACGAGCGCGCGGTGTACCGCTTCCTGCTTCGATCGGTGCGCATTCCGGCGGTGGCCGATGAGTTGCTGCAGGAAGTGTGGATCAGCGTGATTCGATCGGCACCGACGTACAAGCCGCAAGCGCTGTTCACGACCTGGCTGTACCGGATCGCGCGATCGCGCCTGGTCGACCACTGGCGCGCGCGTGACCCGCAGGTGCTGGAGAGTCTGGATGCGCCTGCCGGTGCCGGGTGCGATGCCAATGTCATCGATCTGGTGCCTGCCGACGCATCGATGCAGCCGGAAGTCAGGTCGGTGGATCGGGCGCAGGCGCGCGCCTTTGTGGCCGCCGTTGAAGAGCTGCCCGCGGCGCAACGCGAGGCGTTCCTGCTGCACGTCGAAGCGGGCCTGACGCACGAGCAGATCGCTTCGGTCACGGGCAGCGGCGCAGAAACCGTCAAGAGCCGCATTCGCTACGCGTGCGCCAAGCTGCGCACGACGATGCAACCCTGGCGAGATCACGCATGACGGCGACCCCGGATCCCGACTCGGCCGAAGCGGCGCGGCTGCGCCGCGCACACGAGCTGCTCGACGAGCGCCCCTCGCCGAATGTGCGCTCGGCGGTGCTGCGCGCGGCCGCCGGGGGCGCAGGCAGCCCTCGCACCACCGAGACCGCTCGAGCGCCGCGGCCGGGCGCAGCGCGACGCTGGTTCGAGTGGGGGCCGATGGCGGCGGCCGCAGGCGTTACCGCGGTTGCGATACTGGCGGTGGGCGTCGCAGTTCATGTCGACCGCGAAACGTCCGGCGAAGCGTCGTCGCCGGCCGCCGCAGGTTCGCTGCCGTCCCCCGCTGTGGCGGTTCCGCCGTCTTCGCCCGGGGCGGGTTCGACCGAGCCATCTTCGCCTGCGGCTGCTTCGCGGCCACTACCTCCGGCGTACGACGGACTTCGGGCCGCGCCGGCCGCCAAAAGTAGAAATGTCGCTCCGGCACCGCCCCCGACCACCAGTGCGCCGGCGACAGCGGGGTCGGCGGCAGCGGCGCCTTCAGCGCGGTCGCCGGCCCGCGATCAGATTCTCGAGGGTAAGCCGCAGAACCAGCCGGCGGATGAGGTCCGTCCGTCGATGCAGGCGCCGCCGCTCGGCAAGGTCGCGCCGCAGGCCGCGCAGCCGATGGCGCCCGCAGCGGAAAGCAGGCTGTCGAACGCGGCACGCAGCTCGCGCGCAAACGCTGCGAAGGAAGCGGCGGAGCCATTGCCGCAGGCGGACGAGTGGCTGCGCCGCATCATCGAGCTTCGACGCGCCGGGCGCAACGCGCAGGCCGACGATGAGCTGGCGCGCTTCCACGCCGCGTTCCCGAACTTCGCCGTTCCCGCCGAAGCATTGAAGTGAGGCCTGCGCAGCGGCGCGGCCACCGCTCGCTTTACTCGGAATGCACGAGCGCGACCGTTTCGAACGGCGTGAACGCGGGCGGTGCGAAGGCCCGCCGAAGCGCGCTGCCCTGGCCGAACGGGACTCCTGCCTCGGCCGCGATCTGAGCCTGATGTGGCGTCTCCAGGCCGGAGACGATCAGGCGATCGGTCGGCGCCCCGGCGATGCGCGATTCGAACATCACGTCGCGCCACGGCTCGATGCGGGTGGAGCTGGGTGCAACCACCTTCGCGAAATCGGGCTGCACGAATTCCAGCGCTTTGGCCTCCATCGAGATCGACGCAGCCGTCAGCACGTAGCCCACCTCGACGTGCTGGCCGCGCAGATGTTCGCGGAAGGCGCGGATTCGATAGCGCGACCGCAGGCGGACAAACGAGCCGCGCAGCAGGATCGCGATCCGGTGTGCAACCAGCGCGTGCGCCTGGAACACGTCGGCCAGGTGATCCATGATGCGCTCGACGGTGCCAAACGACAGCGTTACCCCGATCCGATCGAGGTGCTCGCACTCGAGCATCTGGAAGGCCGCGTGCAGCGCGGCCGACTGGATGCGCGCTCGCTGCGTGGTGGACGCGTGAAAGCCTTCAGTCCACAGGTAGAGCTCGTCGAACCAACGATCGGTCGACGTCAGCGATTGGGTGGGCCAGATCGTGGCGCAAATGCTGCCCTCGATCGGATGGTCTGGATCCCTCGACAGCTCTTTGGCGGACCAGCGACGCGAATCAACCATTGTTTGCGGTCAGACGGAAATTCAGCGCCAATCCCGTCATCCCGATGTAAGACTGCCCGTTTGGGGGCAACTAGAGAAGGCCCCGCCGACGGATGGCAATCACCTTTCGTTGACGTGGAGTACATCAGATATTGCATATCAAGCAAGCGGCGATATCGCATATCAAGCAACCGGCGCGCAAAGCAGGTATCAAAGCCTACTTGCTTCGCGCGCCGGAGCCAGCATGGCGTTCACTTCCTTGCCCCCGAGGGAGCAATCCGGGCCGGTTCGTGCGCCGGGTCGCGCAGGGCGACTGCCTGCCCGCGCGCCTTGGCAACGTCGGCGCCGGAATGACCGCGAACCACGTCGAAGGCACCAGAAACGGCACCGACGAGGCTGATCGCGAACATGGCCGCCATCACAAAAGCAAACAACACGTCGTTCTTCTGACGCTGGTAGGAATGCAACTGAAACTGCTTCATACAAAACTCCTTTCATGGTGAGGCAAAAACGAAATTCCCGCAGGCTTGCCTCGGGGCCTGCAGAAGACCACTTCGGATGTGCCCGTGCGCGAGCATCCCTGGGGATGAGGTGTTTCGCTGCACGTGGGCCGGCCTACGTCCGCGCACATCCCGCACCGCCAACACCATTTCGCGCGGCAGCGGAGTGCATGGACACACCCGAAGTGGACTCGTTGTTAAAGAGCGACTGCCAAGCAACTGCCGAGCAACTGCCGAAACACAAAGCGCCAGGACCAAAAGCAAGAGGCCCGGATCCTTTCGGCATCCGGGCCTCTGAAGTCAGAGCTAGGAGGGTGTTAGGTGATTCCCTCTCCCGAATGCGACCAAGTGTCGTTGCCATTGCCAGTACGCGTCAGCGCGGTCCACGGCAGGCCAACCCCGCCCGCAATGGGACGCACCATCGACGCGGTGCGCAGGCATGCGGTGGAGCCCCTGAAGGGCTGGTTGTCGTTGAGACTGGGCCTGAAGTTCACAACGGTTCCTTTTAATTTCGCTGACGTCGTCGCTGACATTTTCGCTGACATCGCCGCCGAAATCGTAGCTGACGGTGATCTCAACGACACTGTAAAGAGTCTTTACTCAATCGTCAACCCCGGCGAGCGTGTTGCGATGACTGTGTCGCGTTCAACATACGCATTCAACTTACGCATGCATCAACTGCATTTGGCGCATGCATCGCGGAGTCA
>Ga0210394_10007244_pt1 | contig 11750 bp, 9 predicted proteins | sample IncBWC12MmetaG_FD_160121 | JGI IMG/M metagenome (GOLD analysis project Ga0210394, IMG submission 160121) | Forest soil microbial communities from Barre Woods Harvard Forest LTER site, Petersham, Massachusetts, United States - Inc-BW-C-12-M | ecosystem: Environmental > Terrestrial > Soil >... | reverse complement strand
GGGTTGGAAAAGGGCGGCCTCGGCCCCCAGGTCCAGTCCTGGCTGGGCAATGGCACCAATATGCCGATCACCGCAGATCAGCTCAAAGCCGTGCTCGGCAATTCCCAGGTTCAGCAATTCGCCCAGCATCTCGGCCTTCCGGTCGACGAGACGCTGAAAGTTCTGGCACAATATTTGCCGCAGATCGTCGACAAGGCGAGCCCGAATGGAGTGTTGCAAAAGCCCGCGTGATGCGGGAAGTTTGTTTATTGGCCGGGCAGCCAGCAATCGATGGAGACCAGCATGAAGACGATCGCAATTATTGTCGCCTCCTTTTGTGTCGTGAGCGCCGCGATGGCGCAGAATGCCGCCCCTCCCGCGGCTCCTGCCGCTCCGGCGCCTGCCGCCGCACCGGCGCCGGCCGCGCCCGCAGCCGCCGCCGGGCCGGCCGACACGGCGGCAGCCACCTGCCAAAGCACAATAGGCCCGAAGAATCTAAAGGGCGCAGCGTTGAAGAGCGCGGCGACGAAGTGCTGCAAGGACGCCGCCAAGGCGGCGAAGCTCGCCGGCGCCGCGGCGACAAGCTTCGACAAGAAGTGCGTGTCGGACATCGTGCCGCCGGCTCCGGCGAAGAAGAGCTAAGCGAAAACGCGTCATTCCGGGGCACGGCCGCAAGGCCGTGAGCCCGGAACCCATAATCGCTCTCGCTGCGCGAGCGAAGATGGCTTGCCGAGCTGCAGCTCGCATGGGAGACGCCCGCCTTCGCCCTTTGGGCTTCGGCGCGGCGGCCTTCGCTGCTTCGCGGGATGGAGAAGATGGCTTGCCGAGCCATAGCTGCGAAGCAGCGAAGGCTGGTGGGCGGTAGAGGGATCGAACCTCTGACCCCTTCCATGTCAAGGAAGTGCTCTTCCGCTGAGCTAACCGCCCGCGAGCGATCCGGTTTAGCTTTCCGCCGCCCGCAGGGTCAAGCCCGCGGCGGCGAAGCGGTAACCGCGTGCCTAGACCCTGATCCAATTCGGTTGAATCGGATCAGGGTCTAGCTGTTCCGTTTGAGCATGATCTTATCCGACCTTCCTTCGCCCGCCGAAGCGGGCTTCGCGAAGGCGGGAAACCGGTTTCCACTTTTCGGGATCACGCTCTAATACACCGCCCGGCCGCCGGAAATATCGAACACGGCGCCGGTCGAAAACGAACAGTCCTCTGACGCGAGCCAGGCGATCATCGCCGCCAGCTCGTCGACAGCCAGGAAGCGGTTCATCGGAATTTTCGACAGCATGTAGTCGATATGCTCTTGTTTCATCTGCTCGAACATTTCCGTCTTCGCCGCCGCCGGCGTGACGGCGTTCACCAGGACGCCCGTCGTCGCCAATTCCTTGGCTAGCGATTTCGTCAATCCGATCAGGCCCGCTTTCGACGCCGAATAGTGCGAGGCGTTCGGATTGCCGTCCTTGCCGGCAATCGAGGCGATGTTGACGATCCGCCCGTAGCCCGCGGCGATCATGTGCGGCGCCACCGCGCGGCAGACGAGATACGGCCCGACCAGATTGACCTCGACGACGCGCCGCCAGATCTCGGGCTTTAGCTCCCATAGCGGCGCGTTACCGCCGGTGATGCCGGCATTGTTGACGAGAATGTCGACCTGGCCGACATCGCGAAGGAGCGCGTCGACGGCGTGGCCGATGGAAGCCTCGTCGGTCACGTCGACGAGGGCGGCATGAACGCGGCCGTGCCGGTGCAACGACGCTGCGGCTTTGGCAAGCGCGGCCGCGTCGATGTCCCACAACGCAACCGACGCCCCCGAGACAAGCAGCTTTTGCGCCGTCGCAAAGCCGATGCCTTTCGCCGCGCCGGTAACGATCGCGGTACGGTTCTTCAGATCGATGGCGTTCATGTTTGCTTGCGCATGATCTTATCCGAAAATCGACATCCACCTTTCGGGATCATGCTGTCTAGAACTTCACCCGGTCGGCACCTTTCAGTCCCAGCATTGCGCGCGCCTCCGCCGGCGTTGCGATTTCGAAGCCGAGATCCTCGACGATGCGACGGATCTTTTCCACCTGCTCGGCATTGCTCTTGGCGAGCTTGCCTGGCCCGATATAGAGCGAGTCCTCCAAGCCGACGCGCACATTGCCGCCGATCATCGAAGCGGCGGTGCAGAAATTCATCTGATGGCGGCCGCCCGCCAGCACCGACCACAGATAATCCTTGCCGAACAGCCGGTCGGCCGTGCGCTTCATGAAGAACAGATTGTCGAGGTCGGCGCCGATGCCACCGAGAATACCGAAGATCAGCTGCAAGAACACCGGCGGCTTGAACCAGCCACGATCGATGCAATGGGCCAGATTATAAAGGTGGCCGGTGTCGTAGCACTCGTGCTCGAATTTCACGCCGTGACCTTCGCCGAGCGTCTTGAAGATCTTTTCGATGTCGCGAAACGTATTGGGAAAAATATAGGCATCGGAGTTGAGCAGATAGCTCTCCTCCCAATCGTATTTCCACGTCTTGTAGCGCCGCGCCATCGGATAGAGCGCAAAATTCATCGAGCCCATATTGAGCGAGCACATTTCCGGCGACAGCGCCGTCGCCGCCGAGATGCGCTGATCTACTGTCATGGTCACGGCGCCGCCGGTGGTGATGTTCACGACCGCATCGGTCGCCTGCTTGATGCGCGGCAGGAACTGCATGAACACGCCCGGGTCCGGCGACGGCCGGCCGTCCTTGGGATCGCGCGCGTGCAGATGCAGGATCGCCGCGCCGGCCTTGGCGGCATCGACCGCTTGGGTGGCGATCTGATCGGGCGTGATCGGCAGCGCGTCCGACATGGTCGGCGTGTGAATCGAGCCGGTCACCGCGCAACTGATGATGATCTTGTTCGCCATTGGTTCGTCTCTCCCTAAAGGCCTTTACTTTATTCGGCGATTACAGTCATTCGCCGCGCCGGCTTCGTCAAGGACGTGTCGTCCTTCAAGCTCGGCCGGATTTGGCCTCCAGGATCGCCGTCCAAATCGCGTAGGGCGTCGCCGGCATCGGCATGTCGCGCACGCCGACGCCGTGCAAAGCGTCGAGGATGGCGCTGACGACGGCGGCGGGCGCCGCCGTGGTGCCGCCTTCGCCACCGGCCTTGATGCCGAGCGGATTGGTTGGCGACAGCACCTCGGCGATCCTGGTATTAAACGACGGCAGCGTATCCGAGCGCGGCATGGCGTAATCCATCAGCGAACCGGTCAGCGGCTGGCCGGAATCGGAATCGAGATAAATCTGCTCCGACATCGCCTGGCCGACGCCTTGGGCGATCGCGCCGTGGGTCTGGCCGTGCACGATCAACGGATTGATGGCGCGGCCGACGTCGTCGATCGAAGCATAGCGCGTGATCGTCATGGCGCCGGTATCGGGATCGATTTCGACTTCGCAGATCGCCGTGCCGTTGGGGAACACCGGATCGTGCATCTCGTTGTCGGTGACGACCGCGATGCCGTCCTTGAGCGCCTCGGGCAGTTTGTGCCGTACGGCCTCGCGCGCGAGTTCGAGAAAATCGAACGTGCGGTTAGTGTCGCGCGAGACAAAGCGGCCGTCGGTGAACGACACGTTCTCGGGCGTGGCGCCCATGATTATGGCGGCGATCTGTTTGCCCTTGGCGATCAGGTCGACGGCAGCCTTGGCAAACACCGTCGCGGCGTGGCGCATGGAGCGGCCGGAATGGGTGCCGCCGCCCATTCGCACCACGTCGGTGTCGCCGAGAATGATGCGCACGCTCTCACTCGGCACGTGCAGAAGATCGGAGACGACCTGGGCAAAACTCGTTTCATGGCCTTGGCCTGCCGGTTGCGTGCCGATGACGACGTCGACGCGGCCTTCGGGCTGCACTTTGATGCGGGCCTGCTCCCGTGGCGCGCCAATCGAGGACTCGACGTAATTGGCAAGGCCGAGGCCAAGCAGCTTGCCGCGCTTTTTGGCCTCGCGGCGGCGCGCCGGAAACCCTTTCCAGTCGGCGACCTGTATCGCCCAGTCCATATTTTCTTCGTAGCGGCCAGAATCGTAGACCATGCCGACGGCATTGCGGTACGGCATATTCTGCGGGCGCACGAGGTTTTTGCGCCGCAGCTTGACGCGGTCGATGCCGAGGCGTTCGGCGGCCTCGTCGACCAGCCGCTCGATGGCGTAAGTGACTTCGGGCCGACCGGAACTGCGATAGGCCTGGGTCGGCATCGTGTTGGTGTAGACGGCAAGAGCGCGCAAGGTCGCCACCGGAATGGCGTAGGAGCCGGGAATGAGGCCGGCCCCCTTGCTCAAGGGCGACAACGACACGCAACGCGCGCCGACATTGCTGATATTGGTCGCGCGCATGGCGAGGAAGCGGCCGTCAGCGTCGAGCGCAAGCTCGACTTCGGTGACGAGATCGCGGCCCTGATAATCGCTCAAGAATGCTTCCGAGCGCGTCGCGGTGAATTTCACCGCCCGGCCGAGCATTTGCGATGCCCACAGCACCAGGCCGAACTCGACGAAGACGCGGTTGCGCGTGCCGAAATTGCCGCCGACATCGTGCGAGAGGACGCGCAGCCGGTCAGGCGGAACGCCGAGCACCGTGGCAAGCTCGTGCTTCTGCCGCACCGCGCCGCCGGAGCCGGCATAGAGCGTGTAGCGGCCGGTCGCGGCGTCGTAATGGCCGAGCGCCGCGCGCGGTTCGAGCGGCACGCCGGTGACGCGGCCGACATGGAATTTCTTTTTCACGACATGCGCCGCCCCGGCGAATGCTCGATCGGTCGCCTCGGCATTGCCGAACAGCGTATCGACGAGCACGTTGTCCGGAACTTCATCCCAGACGACCGGCGCGCCCGGCCGCATCGCGTCTTCGGAATGCAACACGAAGGGCAGCTCTTGGGATTGCACCTGCACCGCTTCGGCCGCGTCCATCGCTTGCGCCTTGGTCGCGGCGACCACCATGGCGACGGCCTCGCCGACGTGGCGCGCCTTGTCGGCGGGCAGCAGCAGATGCGGACCGATGAAAACCGCGCCGCCGCCCGGCGCGGCAAGCCTCATGTCGTATTTGGTCTTCGGCAGCGGATCGTGCGGAATGGGCTTGAGGTTGTCGGCCGCGCAGTCGGCGCCGGTGTAAACGCCGAGCACGCCCGGCATCGCCTTGGCCCGGTCCGCCTCGATCGCGAGGATGCGCGCATGCGGAAATGGCGAACGCACCATCGCCGCATAGGCCTGGCCATCGATATTGAAATCGTCGGTGAAGCGGCCCCGGCCGGTGACGAGCCGCTCGTCCTCCTTGCGCGGCATGGGCTTGCCGATGAAGCGATAGCCGGTTTCGTCCGGCCTTGTTTTATCGTCCATCGGTCCTCGCTGGGGCGATCGCCACTTCAGTAGTAGCCCACGGTCGAGCCGCCATCGACCGCGATGGCGGTGCCCTGAATGTGGCGCGCCTTCTCCGAGCAAAGAAACAGGGTGAGCGCGGCAACGTCTTCGGCCTTGCCGAGCCGGCGCAGGCCGTCTTTTGCGGTGGCCTCCTCTTTCAACTGCTCGACCGATTTTCCGGAAGCCTTCGATCGCTGCTCGATCAGCTGATAGAAGCGCTCGGTCTCGGTCGCGCCGGGATGGATGACATTGACGTTCACGCCGTCGCGCTTGCCGAGTTGCGACAGCGCCTTGGAGAAGTTTCCCATCGCCGCGTTCACCGAAGCACCGATCGAGAAGTCGGCGCCGGGCGAGCGCGCGGCCCCGCCGCCGATATTGACGACGAAACCTTGCGCGGCCTTGAGCATCGGCCAGAACAATCGGCACATGCGCACGCAGCCGAAGAATTTCAACGCGTAGCCGTCGAGCCAAGCATCGTCCGGCAACTCGACGAAATTGCCGGCGCGGGTCGCACCCGCCGAGCAGACCAGTATGTCGCAGCGGTTGAATTTCTCCTTCACGGCGTCGAAGACCTGCTGACAGCCTTCGAGCTTGCGCAGGTCCGCCGCGATTGCAACGGGCGTCGGCCCGCCGGCCGCGGCGACGGTCTTGCTCGCGGCCGCGAGGTTCGCCGCCGACGACGACACGATGACGGTTCGCGCGCCCGCGCGTGCGAAATCGACGGCGATCTCGCGGCCGATACCGCGACTGCCGCCGGTGATGACCGCTACTTTATCCGTGAACTCGCTTGGCATCGTCCCCCCTCGCTCACATGCTTGCTCACATGGAACACATGAAAGCTCACATGGAACACATGAAAAATGTCCGCGATCGCACAACCGGGTGCGGCATATCTCAATCGACGTTTATCGGCAACAAGGCTTATTTTAAGCGAAGCGATCGTCGAATTTATTTCTGCCGGCGCGTTTGAGCCATTCGATAGCTTTGGATGGAATTTTCTTGGCCGCGATGAACGCGTGGAAATGCGAGAAGGAACGCGGCAAGCGAATTTCGGCGAGCTTCGACACGAAGCGGAGTTCGCCGACTGCCGGGCCGGGATTCGTTCGAGCTGTCAGGATGGTGCGCGTTCCAACGAGGATTGTTCGCACGACGCGCAGGAATTTGAGCGCGAACCGTTTGTACAGACGCCTGACCTTACCGATAAAGCTGCCTAGCGCGTCGTCCATATGCCGTTTTATAGTCTGAGAGTCGCCGGTGCCGATCCATAGGTCGATGGGAATAAAAAAGATGCCGATAAGCACAAGCTCCAAGCCGAAAGAAAACGCAGCGGCATGATCGACGGGCCAGCGCCAAATTTCTCTGAAATAGCTCGCGCTTTTGAAGATCTCTTTGACCGGAGTAAGTTTGACGCAATCCGCTCTGAGCGCTTGCTCTTGATCGCCCTGAAATCCGCCGAGCCCCAGCAGAACAAGCAGGTAATGATCGAAATCGCCTTGCGCGCTTACCCGTCCAATATCGCGGCCGCTATACGCTCCGAAAGTCCTGCGGGTAGCTTCGCCGACCGTCACGCTTTGATCCGCAACATTGCTTAATCGTTGTTCCCACTCGTGTTCTTGAACCTCAAGCTTGAACAGGTTGGCATACCATTCGGCATACCGCACATGCAGCATCGCGCCGCGTTCCATCTCTGCGGAGTTTTGCCCGCCGCCGTCTTGCTGGCCGTTGACGAGGCGATAGAGGCCGCCACTTTGATCTGTAGCCGGCTGAAGGCTTCCGCCCACGGGGCGCGTGCGCCATGCGCGAACGTCTGCGGGGGCCAAAGCGAAATGATTGTTGAGCTTGACTTTCGATTGCAGGACCGCATTGACGAAGAACGGACGCACGCAGCTTGCCGACACCTGCCATATTTCCGCGGTTTCAACGGCGGGCGCGACCGGCGAGTCGGCCTTCACCCAGATGTAGCCGACCTCGGTCGCACGCAAATTTTGTGCCCAATCAAACAGAGATGCGCCGAGAATCGCGCAACCCAGCACGGCGATAAAAACACGGATACGTGAGACGGTAATACGCAACATTACTACAACATCACTACTCAGTGGCGGCTAACCGGGTATCAAGCGGCGTTTGTTGGTAACGGCTGGAAAGCGTTCGGTAATTCGGCGGGTTCAGGCGAAATATGGCAACGCGCCATCCGAAAACGGACCGTCATCGTACACCCCCCTGAACGCCACCGACCGGCCTAGCGTCCGGCCACTTTGAGCCGGAATTAAGACAACATCCTCGGCGCGATTCGCGCCGTTTGGGCTGCCACAATTAGGCGAGCCTCACCGTCTGTCCGCCGCAGCAGCGTCCATTGCCAAGCTCCGGCGCCGACCCTTACTCCGGCTTGATTTTAGCGAACGTGATCACGTCACCCCACTTCTTGGTTTCCGCGGCGACAAACTTGCCGAAATCGGCGGGCGAGCCCGGCAACGGCACGCCACCAAGCTCGGCAATCCGCGCCTTGAGCGTGGCGTCGGCCAATCCGGCATTGATCTCCCGGTTGAACCGTTCGACAATCTCAACAGGGGTATTCTTCGGCGCGCCGATACCGACCCATTGCCCGGCCTCGAAACCCGGCACGAATTGATCGACCGTCGGAATTTCGGGCAGCAATGCGGAGCGCGTCGTGCTGGTCACCGCCAAGGCACGCAAACCTCCGGACTTGATTTGCGGTAGCGTCAATAAGACGGTGCCGATAGCGCCCTGAATCTGTCCGCTTAGCGCGTCGCTGATCGCCGCCGGACCGCCGCGGTACGCAACAAAGACAATGTCCGCGCCGCTCATCATCTTGAGGAGCTCGCCGGCGACGTGCTGCGGCGAGCCGAGCGGCGGTGTGCCAATGTTGATTTTTCCGGGATGCGCCTTAGCGTATGCCAATAATTCGGCAAGGCTTTTCGCCGGAAAAGACGCATTCACTGTGATGACCATCGGAAAAGTAACGACGCCGGCGATCGGTGCGATGTCACGGATGAAATCAAATTTGAGATTCGCGAAAAGCGTGGCGTTGATCGCATTGCTGGCAGACGCCAACAGCAATGTATAACCGTCCGGCACCGCGTCCACCACGGCTTGGGTCGCGAGATTGTCGCTGGCGCCGTTTTTGTTCTCGACGAATACGGTTTGGCCGAGCCGCTGTGACAGCCATTGCGCCATCAGCCGCGCGATCACATCGGGCGCGCTGCCCGGCGTGCCCCCGACGATTAGACGCACGGGTCGCGTCGGATAGGCTTCCGCTCTTGCGAGCCGCGGCATAGCGGCAATCGCGGCTCCGCCGGCAGCCAGGCGGAGAACGTTTCGGCGTGGAAGCTTCATAATAATTCCCCGGCTATTCAGAAGGGATTGTATCGCTCGAAAACGCCTAATCCAGCCGCACCGCCTGCCCGGTCGCGGCGGCGCGCTCGATGGCATAGGTCGTTTTCAGATTGAGCATCGCCTGTTCCGGCGTGCAGTGGATGCTCGGCCGGCCGGTCGCGAGGAAATCGAGCCAGGCGCGCGTTTCGTTGCCGAGCGGGCCCCAGAAATCGCCCATGGCCCAATCGCCCGCCGAATTGCTGCCGAGGAACGCCATCTCGACCGAGTGGCCGGGCACGTAAGGGTGAGGAATGCCCTTTTCGGAAAACAGCAGGTGCTCCATGTGGTCGTCGTCGATAATCATGGTGCCGTCGGCGCCGAGCAGCTCCACGCGATCCGATTGTCCCTGGGTCGGATAATTCGCCGGCAGCGCATAGCTGATGCCGAAATTGACGACCGCGCCGTCGGCAAAGGTGACGATCGCCCAGGTCACGTCGTGGGCGCTGTAGCCGGCGTCGCGAAAAATACCGGATTGGCCGCGCGCCACCACCTCGACGGGCCGATTGCCCTCCAAGAGCCAGCACATCAAATCGACGTAATAGGTCAGCACGTCGAGCACCGGCGTCGCATGCGGGTCGCGCTTGAGAATGGCAAAGGTCTGCGCGCGTGAATTATAGACGCGTGCCAGCCCGCCGCTCACCTTGCCGAGCCGGCCGAGACGCATCTGCTCCTTGGCGCGCAGAAAGCATTCCTTGAAGCGGCGACTGTAACCGACGCGCAGCGTGCCGGACGTCGCTTTTAGCGTCTTGAAGATGGCCTCGGCGTCGTTGAGCGACAGCGCCAGCGGTTTCTCGACCAGCACCGGCTTGCCCAGTTCGAGCGCCTTGCACACCGGCGCCGCATGCTCGCCCTCAGGCGTCGAGACGAACACCGCGTTCACCTGCGGGTGCGCGATCACCTCGTCGTTGTCAGCCGAATAAAAGTCGGCGCCGGCGAGCTCGGCCAACTTCTTCGCCTGCGCCGGCTCTGTGTCGGAGACGGCAAGGAAGCGCACCGCGGGATGTTTGGCGGCAAGCCGCGCCCGCAACGTGCCGATGCGGCCCGAGCCGACGACGGCAATGCCGAGATCCTTTGCCTTCAAGGGCCCTTCCCCGCTATCGCTTACGCCACGCGTTTGAATTCTTGCTGGCGGCGCCGGACGCGGCGCTCATCAACCTCGATGCCGAGCCCGGGGCGCTCCGGCGCTTCGACATGGCCATGCTCGACGGCGAGCGGCTCGACCGCGACATCCTCGGCGAGGCCGCGATTGGTCACGGTCAGGCCCCAGTCGATCGCCGGCGCCACGGCCGCGACATGGGCGGCGGCCGCCGAGGCGACGCTCGATTCGCCGGTCTTACAGGAAATGTTGACCTTCATGCCGAGACGCTCGCACAGCCGGCTCGCCTCAAGCACCGCGCGCAGGCCGCCGAGTTTTATCGCTTTGAGGCTGACGCCGTGGGCGGCGTTGCGTTCGTGATGGCGCGCTATGTCATCGCGCGAATGAATGCCCTCGTCGGCGCCGATCGGCACGCGGCTCGCGGCGGCGACGCGCGCCATTGTTTCAAAATATATGCCGTCGAGATCGTGCGCGTCGACCGGCTGTTCGAAGAAATCGAGCCCGCAATCGCCAACTGCGCGCACGTAAGCGAGCGCATCCTCGACATTGAAACCTTGGTTGGCGTCGGCGGAGACAAGACAGACCTCGCCGGCGCTCTTGAGCGCCATGCAGATCGTTCGCGTGCGTTCGGCATCGGCCTGTGGCGACCCGAGGCCGACCTTGATCTTGAAGGCGCGGTAACCGGCGGCCCAGCGGTCCTTTGCTTCGCGCAGATCGGCTGCGGCATCCGCCGAACCGACAACGGCCAGGACCGGCATGCGGCTGCGCTTCCTTGGGCCGAGGAGCTCATAGAGCGGCCGGTTGGTGGCGCGGCCGACCAGATCGTGCAACGCGATCTCGATGGCCGCTTTGGCGCCGCTGTTGCCATAAAGCCGCGCGTCCATCGCCGCCGCCGCGCCGGTGAAATCGTCGGCTGAACGCTTGAGCAGGCCGGGCGTCATATGCTCCACCGCCGCCATCATGCTGGCTGTGGTTTCGCCGGTCATGACCGGCGCGGAGGCCGCCTCGCCCCAGCCAACGACGCCGTCCTCGGATTCGACGCGCAAAAGCACATTGTCCGCCCGCGCGACCGTCTCGCCGGACATTTGCACCGGCTTCTTCATCGGCAGACTGACTGCAATGGGTTCAATCGACTTGATCTTCATGCCGCGCCTCGATTACGCCGCCGATACGATTTTACCGGCCGCGACGTCATTCGTTCGCTTTTAAATCGAGTTTCCGCCGCTATATCGGTCCGTGTCAAACCCATTGCACGAGGCCTTTCGTCGTCCGGCGCGGGAGCATTGCGTGACAGCGATGATGAGCATAGTTGACTTTCCGCAATCGGCGCGGGAGTAGCAGTCACAATTGGCGGCCGCCGGGGACCTGCCAGGAGTTCGGACGATGCGAGCAAGACTTGTCATGGTCGCCGCGGCGCTGTTGCCGCTCATCGCCTTCGGCCATGCCGTGAGCGCCGATCCGATGACTGCCGGTCCAACTCCTGTAGGCCCAACCCCTGCAGGCCCAACCCCTGCAGGCCTATGGCAAGCCGTCGACAGCGACAGCAAGCAGCCCACCGGCTGGTTTCTGATTACCGATCACGACGGCGTTTATGCCGGCATTATCGCAAAGATGTTTCTCAAGCCCGGCGAGGACCCGAATGTGGTGTGCGATCAATGCACGGACGATCGCCACGACCAGCGCTGGCTTGGGCTCGAAATCATTCGCGGCATGAAGCAGGAGGACGCCGACAAATACGGCGGCGGAACGATTCTCGATCCGCGTGACGGCAAGATCTATCACGCGACGATGAAGGTGGCGCCCGACGGCCAGACGCTTGTGGTGCGCGGTTATATCGGCATCGAGCTGTTGGGCGAAAATCAATATTGGACGCGGCTGCCGGATTCCGCCTACAGCATACTCGACCCGTCGATTAATCCCAATC
>Ga0210394_10007243_pt1 | contig 11751 bp, 8 predicted proteins | sample IncBWC12MmetaG_FD_160121 | JGI IMG/M metagenome (GOLD analysis project Ga0210394, IMG submission 160121) | Forest soil microbial communities from Barre Woods Harvard Forest LTER site, Petersham, Massachusetts, United States - Inc-BW-C-12-M | ecosystem: Environmental > Terrestrial > Soil >... | reverse complement strand
TTCAGCGGCGGCGCTCTTCCGAATCGCCTGAGCGACCAGACCCACTTCGCGATGGAGATGGGCGGCGTTCTGGAGTACCACCTCGTTCCGAAAATCACTGTGCGCGGCGACGTGAGTAACCTGAGCATCCGCTACGGCAGCGCGGCGCTTTCAGTGGGGCCCGGCGGTCCCATCGGCGTTCCGCTGGGCACGCGAAATACGCTGCAAACCAGCATAGGTCTGATGTTGCACTTCTGACGTTGAAATCGCGCTTTATGACGAGGGCGCCGCGCTGGAACGCGCCGCGCGCGAGCGGCGCAAAAGCGCCGCCAGAGAACTTTTGTACGGCGCGCGAGCCACGCCGCATTCGGTGATGATCGCGGTAATCAGCCGCGCCGGTGTCACGTCGAACGCCGGATGCGCGGCCTCCACGTCGGGTGCGATGCGCACGCCGCGAATGTGCGTCACCTCTTCGGCGGGGCGCTCTTCGATCGGAATTGTTTCTCCATTCGGGATGGAAAGGTCCAGCGTGGATACCGGCGCCGCCACGTAGAACGGCACGCCGTTTTCCCGCGCCAGCACCGCCATCGAGTAGGTGCCGATTTTGTTGGCGGTATCGCCGTTGGCGGCGACGCGATCCGCGCCCACGACGACGGCGGCCACGCCGGCGGTCTTGAGAAAGTGACCGACCATGTTGTCGGTGATGAGCGTCAGCGGAATGCCGTCCTCGGCCAGTTCCCACGCGGTGAGACGCGCGCCCTGCAGATAGGGACGCGTCTCCGGCACGAGCACGCGCAGCTTGCGGCCCTGCTCGATGGCGACGCGAATCACGCCGAGCGCCGTGCCGATGCCAGCGGTGGCCAGCGCGCCGGCGTTGCACTGCGTCATTACCTGGCCGCTTTGCGGCATGAATTCGGCGCCGAATCGTCCGATGGCTTCGTCGGTGGCGCGTTTTTCTTCGTGAATGCGCCGCGCTTCCGCGACCATGGCCGCGCGCAACGCGGCGAGATCATTTTTGGCAGAGTTTTCCTCGAAGCATTTTTTCATGCGCTCGATGGCCCAGAAAAGATCCACGGCAGTGGGACGCGTGGCCGCGAGCGCTTCGCAGATTTGCGGAAATTCGGCGCGCAGTTCGCTGACGGAGCGCGCGGGCGAGCGCTGCACGCCGATGGCGATGCCCATGGCCGCGGCCACGCCGATGGCCGGCGCTCCGCGAATCACCATGTCGCGAATGGCGCCGGCGATTTCGCGGTAGCCGGTGTAAGTGTTGCGAACAACCTCCGCAGGAAGCAGGCGCTGGTCAATCATGACCACGCCTTCGGGAGTCCACTCGATGGGTTGCGCGACACGCACTTGAGTTCTCTTTGCTTCTCTCTTCAGCGGCTAAAGCCGTCTCGAAAAGGCCAGCTGTTTTGTCGTGGCTGAAGCCACGACCCACAACGATTGTAGAGCTAGATCACGGTTCAGGAGCCGGGAAAATATCGCAGGCCGCCCGTAGCGAAAAAGAAAGCGGCGAAAAGGAACGTGTTGTAGCCGAAGTGAATGCAATAACTGAGGAGCACCGTCCCCGTGCGAGCGCGGACGTACGTGAGGATCACGCCCACGATACTCAGAAGCGCGACTTGGCTCCACGCGCCTGCCAGTTGCAGCGAGTGAGCCATTCCGAACAGTCCGCCCGTGAGAATCACACCGGCGGGCATTCCAAACGTTCGCGCAAACACCGGGTAGATACAGCCGCGGAATAGAGTTTCTTCGATGAGAGGAGCGACCAATATTCCAAGAGCCGCCATCATGAGCACACTAGGGCGGTCGCGAAAGAAATCTTCCATGGGGACTTCGGCTTTGGCGCCGAGGTAAAAACTGGCGACTTGAATCACAATGGCGAGCGCGACGCCGCCCAGCATGTAGCGCACAGCCAGGGGAGCGCGGGGCTCCGTTGCCGGAAGTGCGTGCCAGCCAAGCGCGGGCCAGAAAGGCGCTGTGCTGCGGCTGCGCACCATCAACCACAAGAAAGCGAGCGTAGCGACGGAAAGCAGCGCCTGGCTGATGGCGACGACCGCAACGTAGGGAGCTGAAAGCTTTTGCAGCGCTTCGGGCGTGATATGCAAAACGGCAGAACCGATATCGAGTCCGAAACGAAAGAGAACCGCGCCGACGCCCAGGTAAAAAAGAATCACAACAATCAGGTCGCGCCAGCGAAGCAGGGGTGGAACCGGGGGCAGCGGGCCTGGTTGGGTGGGAGGGACGGTTTCGTGCGGAGCCGGCGCAGGCGGTTCATAACCGAAATTCGCGCGCGATTCTGCCGGCGGATTCGCTTCGTGCGGTTGCGCGTTGTCGCTTTCGGAATCGAAAGGGTTCACGACGGCGGCTCCAGCCGCAATTTCACTGTAACGGCAGCTTCGCTGCAGCGCAAGACGCCAATCCGGGAGCGCAAATCTCCCCATTGGCGTGCGGCGAGAGGTGAGAGGCGGGATTCTTCAGCAACAACTCCAACGGCCGCGCCTACTTCTTGGCCGAGACGGCGGGCAGCGGGGCAGCCGATTGAATGGTGGTCTGCTGGCTCCAGATCAGCGGCCAGTGATTGTCGCGATTCACGAAAACGCGAACGTTGTAATACGGCTTGCCGCCCTGATAGGGAACGTGGCGGGAGATCATGACCACCGTATTGCCGAAGTCCGACATGGTCATGGAGAGGATCGGAGCCCCCGGTGCGCCCGCTCCCCTGGCCTCCGCAGCCTTGGCCGTTGCGACGCGCTCGGGCTTGGTCCGGGTCTAGCGGTTATTGATGATCATGAATTCGTCGGCGATGTGGGTGGCCCAGTCGCCCGCGTTCGGATGCCACTCGTCCATCTTTGTTTTTTGCCACTCGGCGAGCACAGCCTTATCCGCGGTCGTGGTGGGTTTATAAGGCAGCGTACGGCACGGATTGTCGCAATCACCCTGGCCGCCCTCTTCGCCGCCTCCGCCACCGGCAGCGGCACCACCGCCACGCGCCGCACCACCCGCCCCAGGCGCCGCACCACCTGCCGCCTGTCTGGCGGCTGGAGTGTCCAAATAGACCAGCATTCGCCAACCGGCCGGGCGCTTCACCCAGATCCGCATCAGGCGAGCGTCATGGTGCGTCCCCGCGACCAATCCAAGTTCGCCGTAGAAGAGCGTCTTTACGTCCGCGTCGCCCTGGCTGTCGCTGGCGAGCGCGTCTAGCGCCTGGAGCGCATCTGCTTTCTTCCGCGTAGTCCCCTCGGTGTCGGTCCACTCGAAATTGGCATCGAGCAGATTGCCGACCGCAGCCTTATCGTGCTTGGTCAAGGCTTCCAGAAATGAGTGGTCCGCATTCACCACCACCTGTTCGCCGGCAGCCGCGGCAGACTGCGCGGCGGCTGAGAACCCGCCGAGTAGAGGTGCAGCGCAAATGCCCGCGAGCAACAGAGCGATGACTGCAGCTTTCTCGGCGTAGCGTTTCATATGTTCCCCCTGGGCGTGACCGTCCATGACCTCTTGTCTGCGGAGAGTACGCTTCTTCCAGCCTCAAACACAAGGAATTTGCCGTCAAAGCGAGTCCCGCGCCTTACGGCTGCTGCAAGCGGCCTTTTGGCCACGGCACGCCCTGGTCTTTCTCGACTGGGCCCACACCTTTATAGAGAAAGCGTTGCACGCGTGCGCCAGTGTACGTCTCGGTGACATAGAGATTGCCCTTTGAATCGGTGGCTAAGTTGTGGCAGCCGAAGAACTCGCCCGGGCCCCGTCCTCCGTCCCCGAAGGTAGTCAGGACTTCGAGCGAGCTGCGAAGAAGGATGTTGATGTGCTCATTCACGCCATTTGCGGCGTAAATGTAGGTCTGCTGCGGGTCTCTTGAGAAGGTCATGTCCCACACGGAGCCGGAGCGAAGCGTCTTGGGCTCGATGAAAACCTCCTTCACGAACGTGCCATCTTTGTGAAAGACCTGGATGCGGTCGTTGACTCGGTCACACACGTATACCAGGCCGTCGTTCGAGACGATAACGCAGTGCGGTGTGCTGAAGTTCTTCAGGGATGACGCCCCGCCCTGTTGCGTCTGGTCCTCCAGCGCCGCGGGATCGTAAGGAGGAGTCTTGTCGTCGGTGGGCTTATTGCCGTAGGCGCCCCAAAGCCGCTTGAACTTGCCGGTGTCCTCATCGAACACAATCACCCTGCGGTTGCCGTAGCCGTCGGAAATATAGACTTCGTTCGCTGCCGGATCGTCGAAGATCTTCGTGGCCTGCCAGAAGTTCTGCGGGTCATTGCTTCCGTTGTGGACCCCATGCTTTCCCAATTGCATCAGGAACTTCCCGCTGCTGGTGAACTTGAGGACCTGGGTGTCCTTGGTTCCGTTGCCGGCGATCCAGACGTTGCCTTTGTGATCGACGGTAATGCCGTGGTTGCTGTCCGGCCAGTCGTAGCCCGGACCTGGGCCGCCCCAGGAATTGATGACGTTCCCGGCTTGGTCGTACTCCAGGATTGGCGGGGCCACCTTGCAGCACTCCCCGACCTTCAGATCGGCGGCCTTGAAGTTATTGTCGACAGTATCCGGCCGGTGGATGGTCCACACGTGATCCTGGGCATCTGTCGAGACACCGATGGTCGAGCCGGTCACCCAGTGATTCGGCAGTGGTTTCGGCCAGAATGGGTCCACCTCAAACATGGGCGCCTGGACTGCGGCCTCAACAACCGCGCGCTTCTCGAAAGCGTGGTACCCAATTCCCACCGCAACGAGGAGCGCGAAAAACATCGCAGGAACATAGAGAGCACGCTTCATCATTGCCATCCTCCATTTCCGGACGTGCTAATCCAGCTTCAAACTGTCATTCCGAGCGCAGCGGTCAGACGTCGTTCTTCGTGCCGCCGTGTGGCACGTCTGGCCGCGTAGTCGAGGAATCTCTCACTCCTTGCCTTCTGCCTTTTGCTTTCCGCGTTCTGCCTTACTTCCTCTCAGAAGTTCCCCTGTCCGGGAGTGTAAGGCGTCTTCAGGTGAGCTAGTGACTGAGCCTCGCTCTTCAAGGGAAGGATCTTGTCGGGATCGATCCGCACCATCGCATACGTGATGTGATCGTCGATCCTGGTAAACCAGTGGCCGGTCCCCGCCGGAATGACCATCATGTCGCCGGCTTTGAGTTCGTGGGTCTCCGGGTCCTTGATGGACGCGGCGTCGAAGCCGGGCCCATTTTGTTCCCGGACGGTCACCTGCGTATTTGGCCTGGGCTTCGCGCCCACCAGGTCCGGGCCCGTCAGCAGTGTCGCGGAGCCCTCAATGACATAGTAGACCTCGCTCACCTGCTCGTGCTCGGCAACTGCCGCGTCCCCGCCCGAGCCTGGAGCCAGCTTCCCGCGCGTGACCACTCCGATGCCTACTTGTGCCTTCCCGAGATTCACGCAGCGAACTTGCTGATCGACGAGGTTGTTCGCGACAGCCCGCTGGACGTAGGCGTCCAGCTCGCTCTTGGGAATATACGTGGCCGGGCAATGATTGCAGGTAGGTCTCGGCGCCTGCGCCAAGAGTGGGAACACCACAGTGACAGCACCGAGAAGGAGAACGATCAGAGTGGATCTCTGCTTTTTCATTGAACATGCTCCTTTGCGTCCAGAGTCAGCGAGGCAATCTCGAAGTACCCTAATCGTCCGCCGGCTGGGATGGCCATAGAATTCCCGCCACCGGGAGCCGGCCGAGTATAACGCCGTCAAGCGGTTCTTAGGGAGAAGTGGAACAGCGAACGGCCCGGGCCTGAAGGCCCGGGGCTACAGTGAGTTCGCGCGCGCGGCGTTGGTGGAGGCGCTGGAGGCTTTGGTGTCGGTGGCGGCGGAACTTTCATCGTCGCGCGGAGCCAGGAGTGGGGCGAGGGCCTGGCCGGTGTAGGATTTTTTGGTGCGGGCGACTTGTTCGGGGGTGCCCTGGGCGACGATGCGGCCGCCGTCCGCGCCGCCTTCGGGGCCGAGGTCGATGATCCAGTCGGCCTGCTTGATGACGTCGAGGTGATGTTCGATGATCAGGACCGTATTGCCGAGGTCCACCAGGCGATTGAGGACGTGCATCAATTTTTTCACGTCGTCGAAATGCAGGCCGGTGGTGGGTTCATCGAGGATGTAGAGAGTGCTGCCGGTCTGGCGGCGGGAGAGTTCGCGCGCGAGCTTGATGCGTTGCGCTTCGCCGCCGGAAAGCGTCGTCGATGATTGGCCGAGTTGGAGATAGCCGAGGCCGACGTCGACCAGGGTTTGCAGCTTTTGCTGAATTTGCGGGATGTCCTGCAGCAGCGGAAGAGCTTCGTCCACGGAAAGATTGAGCAGGTCGGAGATGGAGTGGCCTTTGTAGTGAACCGCGAGAGTTTCCGAATTGTAGCGGCGGCCACGGCAGACTTCGCAGGTGACGTACACGTCGGGCAGAAAATTCATCTCGATGCAGCGGAGGCCGGCGCCCTGACAGGCTTCGCAGCGGCCGCCTTTGACGTTGAAGCTGAAGCGGCCGGGCTTGTAGCCGCGCTGGCGGGATTCGGGCAGCATGGCGTAGAGATCGCGGATGGGCGCGAAAACGCCGGTGTAGGTGGCGGGATTCGAGCGTGGCGTGCGTCCGATGGGGGCCTGGTCGATTTCGACGACTTTGTCGATGTATTTCGCGCCTTCGAGCGCCCGGAATTTTCCCGGCGCCTCGGCGGAGCGGTAGAGTTTTTGGGCCAGGGCGCGATAGAGAATGTCATTCACCAGAGTGGATTTGCCGGAGCCGGAAACGCCGGTGACGACGGTGAGCGTCCCGAGCGGAAAACGGACATCGAGGTCTTTCAAATTATTGGCGGCGCAGCCGAGGAGCGTGAGGGCCTTTCCGTTGGGAGCGCGGCGCTGCGCGGGGACGGGGATGGAAGCTGTACCGGCCAGATACCGGCCCGTGAGCGATTGCGGATTGGCGATGATCTCGGCGGGCTGGCCAGTGGCGACCAGGTAACCGCCGGCGTTCCCGGCGCCGGGCCCGAGGTCCACGACGTAATCGGCGCGGCGGATGGTTTCTTCGTCGTGCTCGACCACCAGAACCGTATTGCCGAGATCGCGCAATTGCTCAAGCGAACTGAGGAGGCGGCCGTTGTCGCGCGCGTGCAGGCCGATGGAAGGTTCGTCGAGAACGTAAAGCACGCCGCGCAAACGCGAACCGATTTGCGTGGCCAGGCGAATGCGCTGCGCTTCACCGCCGGAGAGCGTCGCGGCGGAACGGTCCAGACTGAGGTAGCCGAGCCCCACAGCGAGCAGGAAATCGAGACGCTCGGCGATATCGGCGAGCGGCCGGCCGGCCACGGCGAGTTGGCGGGGAGTGAGTCCGGCGCGGATTTTATCGACGACCGGGCGCGCTTCGCTCACGGCCAGCGCCGTGAAATCGGCAATGGAAAGGCCGGCGATTTTGACGGCCAGGCTGGCGGGGCGCAGGCGCTTGCCGCCGCAGGCCGGACAAAGGATGGCGGAGGTGTACTGCATCAACCATTCGCGATAGCGCTCGTAGCCGGTTTCTTCGAGGCCCTGCTCCAGAACGCCGATGACGCCGGGAAATTTGAACCCGGGAACTTTTTCCTTTCCGTGAGGTCGTGAACCGTTGCCGGAGGCGCCTGTTTTCGCTTCGGAAGAGGCGGCGCCGTTGATGATGCCGGCGCGCGGCGGATAACCGTAGAGAATCAGATTTTGAACGCGCTTCGGAAATTTCTCGAACGGTGTGGCGAGGTCAAATCCGTGCGCGTAGGCGGCGAGTTCGAGCGTGCGCTTCATGTGGGCGGAACCGGAGCCGGGACGAAGCGCGCCCTCAAACAGCGGCCGCGACCAATCACCGATGACTTTCGCGGGGTCGAAGCCGAATTTCGAGCCGAGGCCATTGCACTCGGGACACGCACCGTAGGGAGAATTGAAGCTGAAAGAGCGCGGCTCGAGTTGCGGCGCGGAAAGGCCACATTGGCTGCAGGCCAGTTTTTCGGAGAAGACCTGTTCGCTGCCGTCGACGACGGAGACGGTGACCAGGCCGTTGGCCAGTTTGAGCGCGGTGGCCAGAGACTGCGCCAGGCGGCCGGCGATGTCGGGTTTGACCAGCAGGCGATCGACGAGGACTTCGATGGTGTGATTCTTGCGGCGATCGAGGCGCGGCGGGTCGTCGAGGGGATGGAGTGTTCCGTCGATGCGGGCGCGGGTGAAGCCGGCGCGCGCGAAGCCTTCGAGTTCGGCGCGGTATTCGCCTTTGCGACCGCGCACCACGGGCGCGAGGATCATGAGGCGGTCGCCGGGCTTGGCCATTTCGCCGCTGAGCACCGAGCGGACGACTTGCTCGGCGGATTGGCGCGAGATGGCGCAGCCACAATTGGGACAATGCGGCGTGCCGATGGAGCTGTAAACGACGCGAAGATAGTCGTAGATTTCGGTGACGGTGCCGGCGGTGGAGCGCGGCGAGCGTGAAGTGGTTTTCTGCTCGATGGCGATCGCCGGAGAAAGGCCCTCGATGGAATCGACTTCGGGCCGTTCCATTTGATCGAGGAACTGGCGCGCGTAGGCCGAGAGGGACTCGACGTAGCGGCGCTGGCCTTCGGCATAGATGGTGTCAAAGGCCAGGGAAGATTTGCCCGAGCCGGAAAGTCCGGTAATCACAGTGAACGTGTTGCGCGGAATTTCCAGGCTGATGTTTTTCAGGTTGTGCTGGCGGGCGCCGCGGACGGTGATCTTCTTGAGTCCCATAGGTCGAGCGTTTCCTGGTAAGGCAGTCCACAGACGGGGTGGCCATACAGTGGGCATAATGCGGCCACGGTACCGCCAGGATAACCCTACAACGCTAGCAATCTGCGCGGCGGCGGTCAAGACACGCGCGGAGGTCGCGGCGGGAGCGTGCATCTGTTAGGCTGCGGCGAGCCATGAACACGACGGCAAAACCGGAAACGTCTCGCGTCGCGGATTTAACTGGGAGCGGGTTCGTTGCGCGGCTGGCGGCTGTGCTTGGCGTAGCGGGCAGCTGCTACGCTCTGGTGGCTGCATCACACCCGGTCTTCGGGCGCGCGGAGGTTTATTTCGCAGAGTGCGCGCGGGAGATGCTGGCATCGCACCGTTACGTCACGCCGTACTATCTCGGGCAGGCATTTTTCGACAAGCCCATTCTCAGCTATTGGGCGATTGTCGCCAGCTTCGAGGCTTTTGGGCTGACACATTTCGCGGCGCGATTGCCTTCGCTGTTGGCGGCGCTGGCGACGGCGCTGCTCACCGGGTACGGCACGGCGCGGATGGCGGGCCGATGGGCGGGCGTGGCGGCCGCGGCGGTGCTGTGCAGCTCGTACCTCTTCGCGTATTTCGCGACGTTGTCGATGTCGGATATGTGGCTGACGCTATTTGCGTCGGCCGGGGGCGGCTTGCTGTTTGCCGGCAGCGTCAACGCCGCGCGACGAACGTGGTACTGGTGGCTGGCGGCGGTGGCGCTCTCGCTAGCATTTTTGAGCAAGGGGCCGGTGGGGGTTGTGTTGCCCGCTGCGGGATTCCTTCTCTATCTGGCGCTGACAGGTGAACTGAGGCAGATCCGATGGCGCCATGTTTTCGTGGCGCTGGCGACCTTGGGAGCCGCGGCGGCCGCGTGGTTTTATTTTTTGTGGAGGGAGAACGGCTCGCACTCGCTCTATGCATTTTTTATCGAGGAAAATTTGCTGCGTTTTGGCGGGCGGACCTATCGCAGCGACCATTGGTTTGGGTACATGCCCATGTCGTTCGTGGTGGGCGGCCTTCCCTGGACGCTGCTGCTCCCGGCGGTAGCGTGGCGGTTCGCGCGGCAGCGGCGAGATGAACACTGGCGCGGATCGCTCGAGGGGCGCGCGGAGCTTCTGTTATGGAGTTACATCGGCGTCGTGGTTGCATTTTTCTGGGCCTCGCGGATGCAACTGGACTATTACGTTTTGCCGGCGCTGCCAGCGTACGCGGCGTTGACCGGGAGTTATCTCGCGCACGCGGTCCCGCGGAGCGAGTTTTCGGCGCGCACCGGAGGATGGGCTATGGCTGTGGTACTGCTGCTCCTGGGCGTGGGCGCCGGCATCTACCTGTGGCCTCGGGTGGGCGGCGAGGGCCTGTGGAATGGCTCGCTGCTGCCGGTGTGGCTAATCGCTGTTGCTGTGGCGATGATTGCATTGCTCGCGCGAAACAGGCTGGGGCCGGCGTACGCGATGGTGTTCCTGGCAGTGTGCGGAGCGGGCGCAATCGGCGCGCGGTTCGGTCTGCCCGCGTATCAGCGTTATGCGCCGATCGGGGAGTATGCACGGGCCGTTCGGCAAAGTGGAGCGACAACTCTTCTGCGCGGGCTCCAAGTAGAGCCCGCACCTGTGGAGTTGGCGATTTCGAGCGATCTCAATCTGTGGCGTGCTGAACTGGGCTTCCAGGCGGGGAGAGTCCCGCGGAGTCTGGAAACGGAGAACGAGCTCGAGGCTTTTTTACGCGAGGATGGCCCACGCATGGCCGTGGTGACGGAGAGTCGGGCGGCGGCGCTGCCGGCGGAACTTTCTGGGCGGGTAAGCGTGGCCCAACGGCAGACAGTGTTGGCGCGAGGCGTTACGCTGGCGACTTTGCTGGACTCGGCGAGACTGCAGGCGAGTTTGGCTACGGTGGTTTCACTAAGCAACGAGAAGCGAGCAACTCGGTGACCATTTTGGGATGAAAGTCTATAGCTCGGGGGCGGTCAGAAGTTTTTGCCGGGGGCGTGGAAAATTTGCCAGGGGTTGCCGCTTGCAACTGTTGAAATTACAGGCACTTAGGTTTGGCTTGATACGTGCGACACACCTACCGACGGGGGAAGACGAACCGAGGATCCCTTTAGGGGATTGAGGGCTGGGCCGGTTCGATCTTCCCCCCGACACTTCCCGCCTTCCACCCAATCATCCTCCCAAGCGATGGTCCGCACCGGGGCGGAGGTGTCTGGCCAGCCTGACCGGCATTTTTCCCTTTTCGGAATCCTTTCGCCGTCGAGATATTTTTCAGGATGTTTGGTAAGCGTGTCTGCGGACGAGAAGAGATGGCTGGGGCGGAAGGATTCGAACCTTCACCAGCCGCATTAACAGTGCGGTGTCATACCGATTAGACCACGCCCCAGTGGGACCTCTATTGTACTCAGCGATGGCGGGTTGTGAAGAGCAAAGCGCGGGCAGTCGCTCGCGGCGCGGCTGGCGACTACTCCGTCCGATTCAATCGCCGCCACCCGCTTTTTCCAACCTCTCTTCGCAGAGTTTGATAAGGGCCGGCATGATGTCGGCAATGCGGTTGTAGCTTCTCTCGAACATCAGCAACGAAACTCTCAGATTGGTGACGCCAGTGGTCTCCGGGGCTTCGGATTCTCGCACGCTCTGACCGAAATCGGCTGTACCGTTGCTCTTGTTGAGTTTTGAGTAGAAGAAAACAGTTCCAGCATAGTTGGGATGTGTATAGTCGCACAGATATCCGTATTGCTTATTGAAACCATTCATGTCCTTGCTTACGCTTTCGATAAACTTGCCGACGTGAATTGGGCTCGGCGTGATAGCTTCGCCGGTACCCGCATCGATAGGTGGGTCAGTTTTGATGCCCATCATGAGTTTCATCACGTAATCATCGATATTTCCAATCTCAGCGGATTCCACGCAGGCACTGATTTTGCCGCACAGATACCACAATGCGGCACTGGTTTCGACTGAGGCACGTGTCAGCGCGATGCCTGCTATTAGTCTGTCCTTCTGGAAAGCCTCGAATGCAGAGCGACTTAGTTCCGCCATTCTCCACGCGAGCGATTCCCGGCAAACCATAACT
>Ga0210394_10007241_pt1 | contig 11751 bp, 8 predicted proteins | sample IncBWC12MmetaG_FD_160121 | JGI IMG/M metagenome (GOLD analysis project Ga0210394, IMG submission 160121) | Forest soil microbial communities from Barre Woods Harvard Forest LTER site, Petersham, Massachusetts, United States - Inc-BW-C-12-M | ecosystem: Environmental > Terrestrial > Soil >... | reverse complement strand
GCTCGCTCGAAAATGATGTGAGGGGTCACATGATTGATCTGATTTCTAACCGCGACCTTCCTAAGCTCTTTACAAGGCATTGGGTCGAGAAAAACCCAGTCCGATGAGCGTGCAGCGAAATTTTGCGGGCATGTCATTTTTGAGTTTTGCAACACAATCGGGGGAGGAGCGGACATCACGACCGCTTGTGACCAAAACCGGACGTGGCGCTTGCTAGCCATCGTTACCGCCGCATTTCGTTTCATAGGTAGTCGTACTCATCTGAAATGCGAACTTTGATGTTTGCCTGTTCACAGGTTGGCAAAACGCCGCGCGTACATGCTACGACACGCCACGGCGACGCTCGAACAGCTCGCGCTCGCCGGAGCGCTAGGCAGAAATCTGACGAAATGACGCTCGCAGCCACATCATCGGTTAACAACGGCCGAGACACCTTCAAAAACGCCTCCGTCTGGTCAATTCAGGCGCAAGCGACGGCGGCAAGCCGCAAGCCGAAATCGCAATCGTTGTGGCGCATTATAGTGTGGCCGCTCGTCCTGGCCTGCGGGTTCCTAATTTTCGTCATCGGCTCCTCAATCTACCTCGTCGTCTCGTCACAGTCCGCCAGCGAACTTGTGAACCGCACCCTACAGGTCGAAACCAAACTCATCGATTTGGTGTCCACTATTCGCAATGCCGAGTCCGGACAGCGCGGCTATCTCCTCACAGGCGATCCCAAGTACCTGGACGTTTATCATATTGCTGCAAACACGATCGTGCCGACAATGGCTGACTTGAAAGAGTCAATCACAGACGCTGCGCAGCAAAAGGCGCTTGCCGACCTGGAGCCGTTGGTGGAGCGAAAATTCGCTGAGTTGGCCGAGACTATCCGCTTGTACGACACCGGCAACGGCGCGGCGGCCTTGGCGCTCGTGCGCACCGACGCCGGCCTCAATCTCATGACGGAGATCCGCGTCAGAACGACCGACATGACGGAGGAGGAACAGCGCCTTCTTTCTTTGCAGGCATCAAATTCCGCATCGACCAACGACTGGCTTCTTGCCGTCGATCTCATCGGGTTCGCACTTATCGTGCTGGCTGCGATCTGCATTCTCTTCATAGGTCGGTTAGCTGAAAAGGAAATCGTGTACATGGGCGAACTCGAGCGCAGCAACCAGGAGCTCGACGACTTCGCTTACATTGCGTCGCATGACCTGAAGGAACCGCTGCGCGGCTTGTTCAATCACGCTTCCTTCTTGCTGGAAGACTATAAGGACAAGATTGACGAAGAGGGCGTGCGCCGCCTTACCCGTCTTGGGCAGCTCTGTCAGCGCATGGAGCGGCTGATCAACGATCTGATGTATTTCTCGCGGTTGGGACGCGCCGACCTTGCCGTGCAGAAAACCGATCCAAACGCCGTTATCGTCGAAATCCAGCAAATGATGGAGACGGTGCTGAGCGAGCGCCACGCGCGCGTCGTCGTGCCATGCCAGCTACCGCAGATCGTCTGCGACAAGACGCGGGTGACCGAGGTCTTCCGCAATCTCATAACCAATGCCGTCAAATATAACGACAAGACCGACCGGCTTGTCGAAATCGGATTTCTGGAAACGGTCGATACGTTAGAGGGACGCGAAAGAAACGTCTTTTACGTCAAAGATAATGGGATTGGTATCGATCCCGAGTTTCACCAGGAAATTTTCCGCATCTTCAAGCGTCTCCAGAATGCATCCGAAGGGCCGGACACCGGTACCGGAGTGGGGCTTACCTTTGTTAAGAAGATCGTCGAACGCCATGGTGGCCGCATCTGGCTCGACTCCGAGTGCGGTAAAGGTACGGTCTTCTACTTCAACCTGAATCGGGGACGGAACGAACCAGCGAGGAACACGCATGAGAGCACAAATGAGCGACACCCAGTCCATTCTGCTGGTTGAAGACAACCAGGACGACTATGAGGCAACCTGCCGCGCTTTCGAGAAAGCCAGTCTGCGCAACCCCATCGTCTGGTGCAAATCCGGCAGGGACGCGCTCGCTTGTCTGAAACAGGAAGGCGCCTACAAGGATGCGAGCAACGGCTCGCGGCCGGGGCTGGTTCTGCTTGATCTGAATATGCCGGGCATGGATGGCCGCAAGACGTTAGAGGCGATCAAACAAGATCACTCGTTGAAACAGGTACCGGTGATCATCCTGACCACGTCCGCGGACGAGCGGGACATTCAGACCTGTTATCAGACAGGCGCCAATACCTATGTGCAGAAGCCGGTGAGCTTCGACGGGCTGATCGAGGCGATCAAACGCCTCAAGGCGTACTGGTTTGAAATCGCGCTGCTTCCCAAGGAAACCGACCATGGGTGAGCCCGCAAGGATACTCGTGATCGACGACAGCGAAGACGACCGGCTGCTTTACAAACGTTGTCTGAAAAAAAGCGTCGGAGTCAGTTACGCCGTAAGCGAAACCGCCAGCGGCGAGGATGGACTGGTGCGTATCGATCAAGAGTCATTCGCTTGCGTGCTGCTGGACTATTCGCTGCCCGGCCGAAACGGCGTGGAGATTCTCAAACGCATTCGGGTCAAGCATCCCTTCGTGCCCGTGGTGATGCTCACCGGGCTGGGCAACGAGAAGGTGGCCGTGGCCGCCATGCAGGAGGGTGCCCAGAATTACATTTCCAAGGCGGCCATCGATTCAGAAACGCTGGCGCACGTGATTCAGGTCGCCATGCAGCACTGCAAAATGCAGAACCGCATCTCCGAGCAACGAGGATCGCTCGAAGTTTTCGCGCGCGCGTTGGCCCACGATCTGAAGGAGCCGATACGCACGATACGAACTCTGCTAGATTTAGTAAATGCAGCGGTGTCGTTTGAGGGAAAGATCAATGATCATTTTCAGTCGATTCGATATGCCGCTGAAAGAATGACTGGGCTGATCGATACGGTCCATGCTTATACTCGGCTTGACAGCGCCGAACAAACCGAGCTCGACGTCTGCAACGCCAACGATCTCGTCGAAGCCGCCAAGGAAAACATCAGCCACCTTATTCGCGAACGGCAAGCGGTTATCACCTGTCCGCCATTGCCGCAGATTTCGGTGAATCGAGAGCAAGTAGTTCAGTTATTCCGGAACCTTTTGTGCAACGCCATTCAAAACTGCACCACTACGCCTTTCATCGACATCGCCGCCGAGGATATGCCGGGTCATTGGCTGTTCCGGGTCAGTGATAACGGCCAGGGGATCTGCAGCGAGGATGTCGAAAAGCTCTTCAAGCCCTTCAAGCGACTGTCGCGTCATGACATGCAGGGTCCAGGCTTGGGTCTGGCCATCTGTAGAAGAATTATAGATCTGCATGGCGGAAAAATTTGGTGTGAAACAGAACTCGGAAACGGCACCGATTTTATTTTCAGCATCCCAAAAATAGAGCCGCCGAGCGCCATCCACGCTTCTGGAACACCCTTACCGTTGGCGACAGCTCAAAAAGGCGATGAAAACCAACAAATCGCTGCAGTGTTGCTGGTAGATGATAACGACATCGACATTGATCTGGCGCAGATATTGCTAATCGAGCGCAACCGGCTGCAATGCAAAGTGTTGGTGGCGCGAGACGGTCAAGAGGCTCTCGCCCAATTGCGCCAAACAGGCATCGATCTGGTGCTGCTTGATATCAACATGCCGAGGATGGATGGATTTGAATTACTCGAGCGGATGCGCGCCGATAAATTGCTTGATCGCGTTGCGGTCGTCATGTGCTCTACTTCGACTTATGAGGAAGATATTTTAAGAGCGAAAGACCTGGGCGCATGCGGATACCTCACGAAGCCGCCCGATTTCGGTCAGTTGAGGCTAATCTTGGAGAAGTTCACCACCCTTAAGATTCTTGAGGATAACGATTCTCATCTTCTGCTCCGTGCCGCCTGAGTGGCACGACATTGTAGTGCTCGCTTCCTCAACGTCTCTAAATTCGCTCCGCAACGGGCCTATAACCACCATCGGCACTTGGCGGACCGACCAATCGTGCTGGCAAAACAGTGGAGATAAGCCGGTCCTACTCCGCCGCGACGCGTTGCACGCGCCATTGCGTGATCAGCGCGCGCAACGAAGCGGGCTTGACTGGCTTGTTGAGGAGGTGCGCGCCCTCGGCGCGGGCCTCTTCGCGCACGTGCGGCGAGCGATCGGCGGTGATCACGATCGTTGGAACATGACGGCCAAGCCGCTGGCGTAATTCCGCAATTGCGGCAACGCCGTTGGCGCCGTCGAGATGATAGTCGACCAAAAACCAGTCGGGTTCGAGACCGCTCGCATCGATCGCCGCGAGCGCATCGGTGAGATCGGCTGCTTTAAGGGTGCGGCAGCCCCAGCCGCCAAGCAGCGTCTCCATGCCGTCGAGAATGGCGCGGTCGTTATCGATGCAGACCACCACCGTGCCATCGAGCCTGCCGACATCGAGACGGGGCAGCATGCGCAGCTTCGGCGCGGCGGCCAAACCGCTCGTGCGCGGCGCCTCGATCGAGAAGCGTGAGCCGCGGCCGACATTCGATTTCAGCGCCACCTCGCAATCGAGCACGCGCGCGATGCGCTCGACGATCGAAAGCCCGAGCCCTACGCCGCGCGCCACCCGCGCGCCTTGATCGAGCCGATGGAATTCCTTGAACACCGCGCGGCGCTTGGCGTGCGGAATGCCGATGCCGGTGTCGTAGATCTCGACGCGCAGGCGATCGCCGCGGCGCCGGCAGCCGACCAGCACGCGGCCCTTGGGCGTATATTTGATCGCATTGGAAATAAGATTCTGCAGCAGCCGCCGCAACAGCCGGCGATCCGAGCGTACGCCCTGCGAGCAGGGCATGAACTTAAGATCGAGGCCCTTTTCGCGCGCCAGCGGCGCGAATTCGACTTCGAGCCGGTGCAGCAATTCGTCGAGGCGGAAATCGGCGAATTCCGGCTTCATCGCGCCGGTATCGAGCCGCGAAATGTCCAAAAGCGCGGCGAATATTTCTTCGACCGCTTCCAGCGAGGCGTCGATATTCGCCACCAAATCGGCATCTTCGCCATCGCCCTCGTTCTGGCGGTGCCGCTCGATCAGGCTTGTCACGTAAAGCCGGGCGGCATTGAGCGGCTGCAAAATGTCATGGCTCGCGGCCGCGACGAAACGAGTCTTGGAAACATTGGCGTCGTCGGCTTCCGCCTTGGCACGCTCGAGCTCGGCATTGAGTCGCGTCAACTCGCCGGTGCGCTCGCGCACCCGGCGCTCCAGCGTCGCATTGGCGCGCTCCAGCGCCTCCGCCGCCTTCACACTTGGGGTAATGTCGGTGAAGGTCGTCACCAGGCCGCCGTCGGGCATGCGGTTCGAGCGTACTTCGATCACAAGACCGCGTTCGACGAAGCGCTCGAGGAAGGGCTCGGCTTCGGAGCTATATTTGGCGATGCGCTCGGCGATGAATTCGTCGACGTTCTTGGTATTGCGCTCGCCGTGCCGCGCGAGGTGGCGCAGGATGTCGTCGAGCGCAATGCCGACGCGCGTCAATTCGTGCGGCAAATCGAAGATTTCGCCGAATTGCCGATTCCAGCAGACGAGCGCCAGGTCTTTGTCGAACACGGCGATCCCTTGCCGCACGTGATTGAGCGCGGTCTGCAGGATTTCGCGGTTGTAGTGGATCGCCGCATTGGCGTCGTCGAGAAGCTTTAGCGCCGCCTTGGTCGACACCGTGCGCCTGCGCAAAACCAGCGACAGGACGAGCCGCGACGACGCCGCCCCGATCGCCGAAGCCAACAGGTATTCGGCATATTGCAGGAGCTCGAAATCGGCCTCCGCCGCCGCGGCGAGGCTGATGCGGCGCGTCGCCGCGAAGCTTGCGAAGGATTCGCGGGTACGCTCTTCGCCGAGATAGCGCGCGACGGTCGCGATCAGTTCCTCGACGGTGACCGACGCGCGGCGGAGACGGAAACTCGGCGCTATCGGTCGCAGCGACGGCGGCACGAACAGATCCGCTTGCACCCGCTCGATCGCGGTTGGGCGGCGGCCGAGCGAGCAGCCGATATAGCAGGCGATGTTGACCGCGAGGCTCAACAGCACGCCATGAACCAGCGGCGGCAAGTCGATCCCGAACAGCGCCTGCGGCCTTAAAAAAGCGAGCTCCCACGGGCCGTCGGTCAGGATGCGCGCGCCGACGATGCCGGCTTCCGAAATGCTCGGCAGCAATAGCGCATAGAACCAGACCAGGATGCCGGCGATCATGCCGGCGATCGCGCCGAAGGCCGTGCCGCGCCGCCAGACCAGTCCGCCGAAGAACGCCGGCGCCAGTTGCGCCACCGCCGCGAACGACAACAGCCCGATGGCGGCAAGTTGCGCCTCGCCCGCCGAGTGATAGTAAATGTAGGCGAGAAACAGAATGACGAAAATCGCAATGCGGCGTGTGGTCAGGAGTTGCGCGCCGGCATCGTGCGGCTCGCCGGCGAGCCTGGCGCGGCGCTTGAGCACCAAGGGCATCACGATATCGTTCGACACCATGATGGCGAGCGCGACCGATTCCACAATCACCATGGCGGTCGCGGCGGACAGGCCGCCGATGAAGGCAATCAGCGTGATCAGTTCGGAATGCGCGGCGAGCGGCAGCGCCACCACGAACATGTCGCTGTCGATCCGGCCGGTCGGGAACGTCATCAGGCCGGCCAACGCGATCGGCAGCACGAACAGATTGATGAGCACCAGATAGGCGGGAAACAGCCAGGCGGCGCGGCGGATTTCGGCCTCGCTGTGGTTCTCGACCACCATGACATGGAATTGCCGCGGCAAGAGCACGATGGCAAACAGCGACAGCGTCGTCATGGCGCAGAACGACGCGAGCTGCGGGGCGCGCGTCAGCACGGCCGCGGTGTGCGGCTCATTGAGCGCGCGCGCGAACAGCGCCAACGGCCCGTGGAACATGACGAAGGTCACGAAGACGCCGACGGCAAGGAACGCCATGAGCTTGACGATCGATTCCGCGGCGATTGCCAGCATCAGCCCGTCCTGATGCTCGGTCGCATCGGTGTGGCGCGTGCCGAACAGCACCGCAAAAGTCGCCATCGCCAGCGCAACAAAGAGCGCGATGTCGCCCAGCAGCGGCTGCACCGTGCCGCCTGGTGCAGCTTCCGCCAATATGGTCGAGACCGACGCCGACACCGCTTTGAGCTGCAGCGCGATATAGGGGATCATGCCGACGATGGCGATCGACGCCACTGTTGCCGCGACCGCCTGGCTCTTACCGTAGCGCGCCGCGATGAAGTCGGCGATCGACGTGATGTTTTGTCCCTTGGCGAGGCGCACGATGCGCACGATCAGCGGGAACGCGAGCCCCACCATCAACAGCGGTCCGATATAGATGGCGAGGAAATCGAAGCCTGAGCGCGAGGCAAGGCCGACCGAGCCGAAGAACGTCCACGACGTGCAATAAATGGCGAGCGACAGCGGGTAAATCAGCAGTCGTGAGGAAGCGCCGCGGGCGATCCGCATGCGGTCGCCATAGCTCGCGATCAGGAACAACAGGCCGATATAGGCGAGCGCAATGGCGACGACGACCCACCCTTGCAACATGACCTTACCCCAACGTCATCGCAACAATACTGGGCGCTTTCGGTCCGGCAGCGCTCGATTTTAGATAAGGTCACCACTTTTCTGATCGCCTGTCCATTGGCCTGTCTATTGGTCTGTCTGCCTCGGCGCGTTGACGGCGCTTGTTGCAGCGGGCATTCATGACGCGTCAATGTTGCCTATACTTCCCCCGACGCGCACACTCATCGAGACGGCTGAGACGCTCGCAATCGCGCTTGCCGGCGGCGCGACGTTCGCCTTCTTAGGTCTTCCCGCCGGGCTCGTGTCCGGCTCGGTGCTCGCCGTGGCGACGGCGGCCTTGCTGGGCCACCCGGTGCGGCTGCCGCCCGAACTCGCGCGCGTCTGTTACGTCATCGTCGGCACGCTCCTTGGCACCGTGGTGACGCCGGCGACGCTGCACGGGATTGCGACCTGGCCGGCGAGCATCGCGCTACTGATGCTCGCTTCGCTCGGCATGATCGTCGCGACCATGGCCTATCTGCGCATCGTGCACCGCTGGGACATGTTCTCGGCGCTGCTGGGGGCGAGTCCGGGCGCCATGGCGCAAGTGATCGCGCTGTCGACCGAGCTCGGCGGCGATCTGCGCGCTGTCGCCATCGTGCAGACCGTGCGCGTGCTCCTCCTCGTTCTCGGCTTGCCCAACGGCCTCGCTCTGTTCGGGCTCGTGGTGCCGGCGCTGCCGCTGCCGCGCGGACCGGCCGGCTTCTCGGTGCTCGGAGAAATGATCGTGCTGGTGGTCGTTTCGACCGCCTTCGCGCTCGCTTTCCTGCGCCTGCGATTTCCCGGCGGGCTGTTGTTCGGCGCCATGGCGGGATCGGGCCTGCTGCACGGCGCCGGGCTGATCGACGCAGCGCTGCCGTGGTGGATCGGCTCGAGTTCGGTGATCGCGCTCGGCGCGCTGGTCGGCTCGCGCTTCGCCAATACCAGCTTACGGATGCTGGCCGGCTATCTCGGCGCCGCGCTCGGCTCGTTCGCGGTGGCAATGGCGGTGGCCACAGTCTTCATCGCGATCGTGGTGCATCTGTTCGGATTTCCGATCGCCAATGTCGTGATCGCCTTCGCGCCCGGCGCGCAGGACACAATGATGGTGCTGGCGCTCGCATTGCATCTCGACCCCGTCTATGTCGGAGCGCATCATCTGGCGCGCTTTCTGGTGGTCACATTTGCGGTCGCGGTTGCCGCGCGCCGGCTGGCGCGGCAAGGCTCTGCGTCCCACGATGCAAAAGGCTAGAGCCTGGCGCCGATTCCATCAAACCGATAAGGCGCTAGCGTCGAGCATTAGCTCGACGCTTCCGAATCGTCGTCTTTGTGCTTGTGCAGAAATCTGGCGATCTGTCCTCGTAACTCGGCCGTGGCCAACAGCTCACCCATCGATCCCGCAGTGTCAAAGAGCTCCCGCTGCAGCTTCGTGGGGATCGTGTTCCACTGCATGATGACCGCAGCGCCGAGACAGCGAAGAACATGCTCCTCTTCCGCGGCGAGGATGACGTGGCTGGATTGCTTCACCTCCGGCACTGGCGACACCTGCGATGCTTGCGACACTTGGAGCGTCTTCTCGAAATTGTCCGCCAGCCACTCTTCGTTGTCGGCAAGCGAGTTGAAGCTGTCCTTCGAATCCTGATATTTGCGAATTTGGCCTGGATCGGTAGACCCCTTGATGAGTTCGCCGTATTCGTTCGACTTCGCGCGATATTGTTTTGTGGTGAACATTTGAGGCTCCATTCCGACGACGATACGATTCATGGCCCCGAAGTCGGAGCATCATAGACATACGGGCGCGCCTGACCAAGCAGTCAGGGGAGGTAATGGCCTAGAGGTGAGCGTAAGTTATCAGAACAATAGCAAGGACAATTACTGCTTCTGCGATGTAAATCCACAGCGCTCGCTGGGCGAATTGTAAAATGACATTCGATCTTGTCATGTCTCTATCCGATCAAATATCTAAATAATATCGTATCTATTATTACATATGTGGTCTGCGTTTGGATATTCCAATAGGTCAGAGAGAAATTCCCTGATTCAGGCGTCATTGGCTTTCGCGGCATGAATGATCGATACGATCATGCCCGGCATTCGGCTGGCGTTCTCGACGCGGGCCTTGAGCTGATGCGCGAGCGCTTCGACGATAGTGGTTCCCAAACCGGTATGTCCGCGGCGGCCGCCGTCCTGCTGCAATCCGATGCCGTTGTCAGACACCGATAAACGCCAATTGGCTCCTTCGGCATCGTATTTGACCACTATTTCGCCCCCGCTGCTGCTTGGAAATGCGTGCTTCAGCGCGTTGAGCACGAGTTCCGTAGTAATCAGGCCAATGCTCACCGCTTCGCCGGATACCGCCGTTCCGGGGCCAGCCTCCACCTTCAGAGAGATCGGCCGACTGTCCCCGATCATGGAGGCCGCCAGAGTCTCGCACAGCCGGGACAGATACGGGCCGAGCTCGATAGCCTCGCCGTGTCCCGAGGCTTGGAGTTGCTGCTGGACGGTCGCCACGGACATGACGCGCTGATGAGCATCGCGAAGATGAAGCCGCGTCTCCTCCGATTGTACCGTCTGCGCCTTGAGAAGAAGAATACTCGCGATGATCTGTAGGCTGTTTGCGACACGATGCTGGACCTCCTGCAATAGCGTCACTTTCTGTTGCAGCAGTTCCGCCATCTGCCGTTGCGCGGCGCACCGGTCGGTGACGTCTTCGATCGCTACGAGAATGAGCTTTTGAGTATTTCTTTGATTGAACACCTCGCGTGCGTTCAAGAGCATTGTGCGTCGTCCGATAATGGGAAAGTCCCACTCGACTTCGTACGCTTCCATCACGGCGTGCTGAGGTCCGACGTCCTCCAGCAGCAGCCGAAGCTCGGGGATATCCCACTGCCCATCGCTCAGCCCGTAAATCGGCCGGCCGTGGATGTCCTGACGATTCATCTTGAACGTCTGATAGAAAGCGCGGTTTGCGGTGACGACGCACAGGTTCTGATCGAGGACAAGCAGAGGATCGCGGATCGTATCCACAATCGCCTGGGCGAGCGCGCTCGCATCGTCGAGGTCTCTGATCGGCTGGCTGTTGGGAAACGCCCACACATTTGCCGGTGGGGGACGCTCTCGATAATTTGACGGTTCCATGTCTTAACCTTCACGTACGACCACCTCGTTCCCCGCGACGAGCAGCCGATCACAAATCCCCGCGCCTCCCCGTGTATCTCGAGTGTCCTGATTGAAGCCCCTTGCCAAGGCGACGACTGTGCAAAAGTGCACACATCGAGAGGCCAGTGGATCGTTGCGCCTAAGCGCCCGTAAACAAGAGATAACAATTTAATCTTTGATTTGCGGCTTGCTGAGCTTTCGAAATTTGATCGGACCTATCGTGCGGGCGGCCACGGCGCCGTATTGATCTAAATCAGACTCATTATTTTCGTTTGCTCCGATCTGCTCACGTCAAGGAATGAAATCGCGCGCGGCGGTCTGAAGCTTTGCCGTTGCGTGTCGCGAAGCCACAAGTCGCGATCGCCGGCGTGATGGTAAATCGTTTACTAACACTTGCTGCAATTCACATAATACTTTAATACTAAGTAGTTACGTTGATATTTTCAGTCGCCGCCTAGTATTAAATCCGTCGATAACTATCTAACGATCATGGGTCCCGCACGGGACCAAAAGGAGTTTGCAATGAAGAATCTCACGTTACTTTTTCTGAAGGACGAAACGGCTGCGACCGCCATCGAATATGGACTGATCGCCGCCGGCATCTCGGTTGCGATCATCGCCGTCGTACAGGGTCTCGGAACGAAGCTGAACACGACCTTCTCATCGGTTTCATCCGCGCTCAAGTAAACGAGTTGCAGAGGTCAACGGGCCTTCGCCCGTTGGCCGGAGCTCACTTTCCTCGATTTCAAATTGATGCCGGTCTGCGGCCGGCATCGAAGAGCTTCATGCCGACAGTCGGCTAGGGCGCCGACTGGCCTGCCTACTCACGCGCAATGGCGATCGTGATTTTCGGCGTCTCTACCAAATAGGAGACACGCAATGTCCCAGGAACGTCTAAATGCGGCTGACACAGCTCGCGATCGCTATCGGACGTTATTCGCCGGCGCCTTTGCTCCACAATTTCGGTACGAGCAAATGCCGGGCGCGGAAGAGCGCACCGCCTACGCGGCGGAGTTTGCTGCCTATCGGCTTGGACAGATCGACGACAAACTGG
>Ga0210394_10007240_pt1 | contig 11751 bp, 21 predicted proteins | sample IncBWC12MmetaG_FD_160121 | JGI IMG/M metagenome (GOLD analysis project Ga0210394, IMG submission 160121) | Forest soil microbial communities from Barre Woods Harvard Forest LTER site, Petersham, Massachusetts, United States - Inc-BW-C-12-M | ecosystem: Environmental > Terrestrial > Soil >... | reverse complement strand
GTGCTGGCGCTCGAAGGCGAGGAACTGGACGCAATACGCGCTGGGGTGCGTGTTGCTCTTGGCGATGTCGAAACGATCTTCCGAGCACAGGAGGACAATAGACGCAAGAAAGACAAGGCGGCTCATGCCTGCCACGCTCTGTGCCGAGCGCGCGTAGTAGAGGAAATTCAGCGCCGCAGGGCGACCACGACCGCCGAGCATTTGAAGCTAGCGCTCAGCATCATAGATAAACCAACTAATTTTCCATTGCAGGACCATTAGCGGTGGCAGGATAACTATGCACTGACTAAAGCGGGAGACTGAGATAACTAGCCATGCCTAAGCGGATAATTAGTTACGGATATGCCGCAATTATCCTTGGGCTTAAAGTCTTTCTTGCGGCGCTAGCAATAGCAATTGGAGTTGTCTTTTTATCGTATGGGGCAACGGGTGATCCTATTGTACTTGGTCTTATTCCGCCGTATTTAATAATTGTAGTATGGTCTGTGATCTACTATTTGATAATGAGGCGTAATTAGAAGTGGTGCCGCTTGGCGGGACAGAATGGCGGCCTCGAATTGCCCAAGCCCGCCGCCGAAAACGTGCTGCAGAAATGGCCGGTCTCAAAGTGGGTCAATAGTTCTCGGGCGCCGGACGATGATCCGACACCGATCGACCAAATAGCACTCTAATGGTCAAGCCGCGTAAGCGTCGCGATTGGTCGCGGCCGTTACCGCAGCCGCTTCAAATTCTCGATGAAAACGAGAAGCCAATTATCACGCTCAAGACGCTGGGTGATGTGCGCAAAATGCTGTCGGGGTTGCCGGAACCATACCCATTAAAGACGACGTGGGGCCATGTCGCGGTAATGCTCGATGAAGCTGCACGCGGGGGCGACATCATGGATGTCGTGGTGCCGCTGCGCATGGTGCTCGGTATGGAAGGCGTCGCCTGCCGGCCAAGGTGATCGCGAGGCGCGGCAACTCTCACAATCTTGCGCTACGAATGCAATTACAGTCTTGACCGACTCAACTTACAGATCACAATAGTTCCGATACACGCGAGGCGGCAATGCTTTCATTTTGGGGCATGACCCTTGGCGGGTTTGTCATCGGCTTGAGCACCGGCTTCGGCACTGGCGCGTTGGTCAGCGCGTGGATCGTGTTTGCGCGCAGCTATAAATCGTCAGCCGAAAACGGCAGGCCAACGCCGTCACCAGTTATGCACATTCTTCCGCCGGCGACGCCACGGCCTTGAGGCCGTTGATAGTCGATAATTCAATATGGTCGGAGCTTGAGCTACTGCGGGCGATGTTCGATGTCGGCTACTTCCCGCCGGACACGCCGCCGAAAGCTCAACGCGGCCCGCTGTCCACAGTTCGATTCTGAGCCACAATCCCGCCATACGTTATCGAGACCCTTTCGATGTCGCCGCTGGCGATTCCTTCTGCCGTATAGCGGGGCCTCTGCGTCACGAGGTCGACGGCGGGCCGTATGTCCACCAAGCAGAAGGAAGCCTTACCGTGGCAAGGTCCCCCATGGATGGGGTCGAAATCAGTATATGTGAATGCGTATGTCCGGTGGCGCTATGGGCGGATAGGCTCGGCCTTTGCGCGCCAGCGGCGACTATAAAGTATGGCGAAGCCCTGGCGTAAGCTTGGGCTTCGCCACTGCCGGACAGTATGGAATTAAGCTGCTGTGGCGATTCGCATTTGAGGAAACACAATGCTGCTCTTGAATATCGCAGCCCTGCCGCCGCCCACGTTGAGCTGGTATCATCGCTATCTGTGCTCAATTAGGCATGACCCAATGTCCCGAGAACAACACAAGTTATATCTTGAACACCGCGCGGCGGTCGCAACCCTGATAGCCTTTCCTACCGCTGCGCTATAATCGCGAGGCGAGCATCGCAGCCGGCAATCAAAAAAGCCCCGGTGGTTCAAGCCGGGGCTAATTGATGCCGCTCAAAACCAACCCGGCCGCTGCGCAATCATGATGCGCTGCGCCGGGATTCGCCGTCAATGGGGCTATCAACATGACCGATGACTGGGATTGGATTCCATACCCTGCAACAGCAACAATTGTCGTTGCGGGGTTTGCGCTGCTCAGTTGGTGGTTTGGCGGATGAGCGTAGCCGCTAACCGGGGTTATCCACCGAAGTTGGCCACAGACCCGCCATCAAAAAGAACCGCAGGTCCGTTGCATTTCCTAACGCAGGCCAAGTCGCGTCCAATGGGAGAAATTTGGCATGCTTAGGTCCGATCTCGTTTGGCGCATTTGGCACCAGAACCCGCACCTACTCTCTCGAGACGCCGAGAAAATTGTCGATGCATTATTCGACGAGATTACCGCTGCACTGACACGCGGTAAGCGGATCGAGCTGCGCGGCTTCGGAACGTTCTCTATCAAAATCCATGAAGCCCGAACCGGCCGTAATCCCCGGACTGGCGCGCTGGTCCCAGTTCCAAAAAGGGCGCACCCCCATTTCAAGGCGGGAAAAGAAATGAAGGAGCGGCTCAATCGGCCTTAACGTCCCCTTTAAGGTTTATTTCTGTTCCGATCACAGCAATGGGGCCGGCTATGCCGGATGATCGTTCGCAAGCGCTTATCCTCTACATGTTCGCTGCGGTCGCGGGAGCGTCATTCCTTGCAGCTGTGTATTTTGTTGCGTGGGCGTACCGATGAACGGCAAAAGGCGCCAGCGCTAACCGTTCCGTAATCCGTCCGCCGCATAGTTGAATGCCGGCCAAGTAGCGTAGCGGTCGGCGACGGCGGACGGGGAGGTGTCAGTTCGCCAGTACAGGCACCCCCCGGACGCATCGCACTCAAAAGTGCTGCTTCAGTGCCATGGACAAAAAACACGAGAAAATCGTGCAAGCGGCCCTAATTGTTGTGGGGCTCATCACATACGGCGTCGCTACCTATCTTATCGTCCAAGTGGTGCTTGCTCTCCACGCCCTCAACACAGTCCCGCCGCAACCCAAAGGGCTGCCAGAGGCGCGCGCCATGGGGAGCGGGCACGGCGATTTTTGGCGAGCGGCAAAAATTTTCCCCATGCCGGCTGCGCGGCCGGGCCAAATCGCGTCATGATTTTGGCGGCCAACCTCGGGTGGGGCATATTGCATCGGGGGTTCGGGGGTGGCGACTGCTCACCCAGTGCCGCACCCAGATCCTACACAATTGGTTCATAAATAACGCGTGTAGTCGGCAGGAACCGACACGACGAATGAACCGATCAGCTCCAGATAACTGTGTGTGCCGGAGACTCACATACTTCTCCAATAACCCAGCCTTCAATCTGGTCGAATCTCGATGATTAAATTGGATCCGCAAGATCTTCGATCCTACAAAAAGCCGCGACGTTGGCTCCCACTGGCCATTTCGGTGGTAGTAATCCTCGCAGTGGCGTGCGGAGGCCTTTATTATTGGTATGTGTTCCTACCATATTCTAACTACGCTGAGGTCTATCACATACTTGGCATTTCTCAGATGCCATGGGGATTAGAACACCAGCTCAAAGTTCAAAGCCGACTCGACCAACTTAGCCATGAACCATGTTACCGCGACGCAGTTATGGACTTGGCAGATTCGCTGCTTGATGCCGGGTATCCGGGTGAAGCAAATACAATTCTTGTAACTTTTGCGCAACGCTGCGGAGAATCGGACGAGATGTCGCTAATTCGCTACAAGGCACTATTCGCAGTTGGCGATTTTTCGACGGCCGCCCAAATTGCAGATAGCTTGGTCCAATCAAATCCGGCTGATCCGTACATCCGATACTGGCGTGGAAACGCATACGAGGAATTAAAGGATTTCCCTCGCGCTTTGACCGATTACATCAATAGTATCCAACTGCTGGGCGAACCTGCTTCTATCTCGATAGATAATTTCTATGACATTTCGCGTATGTATGCGGCATCTAACCGCTATTGCGACGCGATTACGCCAATCGAAACATATATTTCCTTTGATCCCGCGAACCGGCGCACGACCCAATACACCCAGCTCATCGCTGAATATGCTCAGAAAGGTAATTGCGATGTGCAATTCGCGAGCGGCTCGGCAGTGGTTTCGCGTTTGGCAATTTCAGGCGCGCCCGGGGCAAATACGCTACCTGTGGTCGTTAACGGTACGCCAGGTAATTTCCTGCTCGATACCGGAGCCACCTTTGTCGCTGTGACGCCAGAATTTGCCGCTAAGGCGAAGCTCAAAATTGAAACTGGAACGCAGCTCCCCATCAAAACGGTCGGTGGTAATGCATCTGCGGACCTTGGGTATGCGCAAACAGTCAGCGTCGCCAAAGCGGAGGCGCAGGGCGTGCCTGTGGCAGTGGTTCGCGGCGCCGTGGATCCCTTTGGCACACATTTAGATGGCCTTCTTGGAATGAGCTTTCTGGCTAGATTTAAGGTAAGTCTTTCGCAGAATACGATTGAGTTCACTGCAATACCGCTCCAGTGAGGAGTGGGCTCCGCCGGATGCGAGCATTGATCGCGTGCGCGGGTCACCAAGTCCGGCGCGACATCGCCTTCACAGGCGTCAATTATGGGCGATGTTCAACGTCGGCTATTTCCCGCTGAACACGCCGCCGGACAACATTAAGGTGCTCACTTCGAGTACTGCACGAGAATACGTAGCAAGGCCCTTCTTGCGGCCTTCATTGCTGCGCCGCGCGTTGGATACTCATAAGAGCCACGCTCAACACACTTTGTTTCGCCCGCCCCGCGAATTTCCCAAGTATAGGGACGAGATGGCTTTTCCCGACGCCTAATTTGAATGCGAAACGGCGAAGAATCCATGACCCGCAGCCTGGCTTTTGCTCAAACGTCTAATTGCCGACGTGAGTGGCGGGAATAACGGCCGGATCAGATCCACCTCCATCAAGAGCAGAACCAGAACGACGGTCCAGCCTGGGAGCACCACTGCGAAGATAATCACGGCGAGTTGCACCATTCGGGTAAAGCGACGCTGTCCTTCAATCGCGCCCATTGCTTTCTCCATACGACGCCGTGGAGACAACCATGAAGCAGCTTGGTGCGTGGTGACATAAAACACACAGCGAGGCGCAAATAGATGGGCTCCATTTCTGGAACTCACGAGCCTTCGATTAGTCGAGCCACGGGGAGCGCTAGCATCGCAGCCGCACAAACTAAAACCCCGGATCACGAAGGGCCAAGTCAGAGAGGATCACTGATCATCTGTAACCCGATGCGCAACTAAGTGATTTGACGGGCAAAAAGCGAGATCATTCATGGTGACGAATTGCCCTTCCGCACGGCGCCTGCACTAGCTGGAAGGGCAGGCCATGTCCAACCGTGGTATTTTAGTCACGCTTGCGAATTAACGTTTGTTGATAAGGCGCCAGAGCTAGCGGCTTTGCGTCCGCCGCTGCTACGCTCCGCGCGCGTTGGTCAGTTGTGCGGGGGTTGCATATGTCAGTGCTTAGCGCGGCTACATTCGGAAGGTTACCTCCTCGGCGGCGAGTATCGATAAGACAGGACGACAGGGACTTCGTTGTTGCATTCCAACCCGACGACATCGTCGTATTCCGGAACAACGAGGCAAGCGCATTGAGAAGGGTCTGCCACTCACTGCGATGGGAGATCGTAAGTGATACGGTTCCGGACCCAAATGACCTTGCATCCTGGTAAAGCTGGACGGAGGCGCACAGTCTGAGCGAACGGCGCGCGGGGCTGACGAATGGATTTTTTCTATCTCGCCTTGTGGGCGGCGACTGCAATAGCTGGCCTTTATCTTGTGGCTCCGCTCCTACACGACGGTTGGGATGCCGGTGATCGGCGGGACCTCTAATGGCTGCCGCAACGCCGCCCGGCGCACTGTCGACTGACTTTGCGGCGCTGCCGACCCTGGCGGCGAGAACTGCGACCACGACCCGTAAGCAACTCATCATCGCCATCGTCGCGTTCGCCATCAGCTTTATCGGCGTGATAGAAGTCCTGCGCTCGTTGATGTGATGGGCAACTTAGCCTTACCGTTGCGTTTCGGGCTCCGGTTATCATTAGAGTGCAGGCGCGAAGGCCGCCGACGTTTAACGCACGGCGATACCAGGACCACTAAGGAACAAGCGACGACATTTATCCAATGGTGGAAACGCCAGGAGGGAGGCTCTAGTGGCAACAATAACGCATGAAATAAGCGAGCTACGCCCGCGCGTCCTCGTAACCTTTCGCATACAAGCCGCTAACGGCCTCTATACCTATCCCGTCACAATCGAGAATCAGGGAAATGATGCCGCGAACGAGGCTATGGCGCGGCGCGAGCTTGGCAAAATTTTGCTAGAAATTCTTGAAGCCCTTGGCAAGTCGTGATGGCAACGCCGAAATTAACTGAAGCTGCCAAAAGACAGCCCAGTGGCTGCCGCTGAAGCTGGTTCCGGCCCTGTCATGGGACGATGTCTCATACCGGTGAAACCACGTTAGCCACCGACCACTTAAGCCCCGTGTGGCGTGCCCCCGCGCTGCCGCTACGATGGTCGCTGGTGCGGCTGCCGGCGCCGACTGCTGCCGCGCGTTTAGTTGCTCCGCCCTTGAAGATTTCCATTGTGCCGTTGTTCACGCATGCGGCGTTGCCGCCTTGATGCTTCACACCCATGGCGAGCAGGAGGCTAAGCGCCTCAGGCGAGCTTTCATCGAGATCAGCACCTTTGGTGATCGGCAGCTTTGTTTCCGAAATCGAGGCAACATCCGGCACGTTGATTGTGCAGCCAAGCCAGTCTTTCGGTAGCGCTGGAACAGCAGCGTGCCACGCAATATGCTGTTGCGGAAAAAGGGCGGATTTCAGCGCCGGTAGCCACGGTTGCCTATTTGACCCCCGATCTTCAGGAGGTGCGGTTCGCGATCGTGTTGGGATTTGGCACCCCCGACAAAGCCATGCGTTGATCCGCGTCGAGAACAGCGACAGGCGCCGGCTGGGCTTCGCAATCTGCGTCAAGGGGAAGGCGCCAACCCTCTGAATCCTCGTCGAAAACATTTTTTGGACAACGCCAAACCCAATCCTAGCCGGGGCATCGGGAATAATTGCAGAGCGTGGCGAGCGCATAGACAAGCACCTGCTGATCACACGCTACCATTCGTCGCGCGCCGCGCGCGGCGCGATGCTGTCGATCGACGACATGCTCGAGATTCTCTCGTGTCCCCTCCTCGGCATAATTCCGGAAAGCAAAGAGGTGCTACTCGCTTCCAACGTCGGATCGCCGGTAACACTCAACAACGCGCTAAGCGCCCCCGCCCGCGCCTACTTCGATGCCGCATGCCGGCTCAAGGGTGAGAACATTCCCATGCTAGTTCCCAGTGAGAGCAGGGGCATTCTCAACAAGCTATTTGGGCGAAAAGCGGCATGAGCATATTCAATCTTTTTCGCCGCGGTTCCGCGCCTGTAGCCCGCGAGCGCCTGAAGGTTCTACTTGCACACGAGCGAATTGCACTCGGCAATCCTGACCTTCTCAGTGTCCTGCGCGAGGAGATTCTCGCCGTCGTCGCTCGGCACGTCTTGTTCGAACCTGACAAAGTGCAGATCAAGATGGACCGCGGCAATTTATTTTCTACGCTTGAGGTCGATATCCAGATTCCGAGCGGACTACCCGCAACATGAGGCGATAGTTGTTAGGGTGTGGATGCGGACCGCCTCTTGATGCCTGTGAGTCGTGAATAGTAGGGCGTCGCCCGATAAGATCGCCTCAGCCTGTGTTCAATGCGACTTGCAGCTCTCCCCTAAATACCGCCAAACTCCTATGGCCGCAAACACCCTGATGGCGAAAAGCCACCCAGGAGGGTCTCAGCCCAGACCCTAGCCCGATGGCTGGGAGTGTCGCCAAAGGTCGTCTACGATCTCACAAAGGTGGGTGTCCTTGAGCACGGCGCAGGCCGGCTGTACCCGCTGGAGGATAGTGTACGACGGTACTGTGATCACATTCGCGGGCGAACGGCCGGCAAGCCGCGCGCCGAAAACGGCGTTGCGTACCAAGACCATCGCGTGTTCTGGGCGGTTATTTAAGAGCGGTCCAGACAGTTGAGAACGTGGTGTTCAACTGTGTGCCGAGCTTGTCCACGGCCGCCAGGATTACGATCGAGATGGTGCCGGCGATGAGGGCATACTCGATAGCGGTCGCGCCCGATTCATCCGGGATGAATCGCGTGATGGCTACTTTCATGGAGCACTCCCACGAGGTGCTCAGCCCGGCGCAATCATCCAGGGAGTCCCGTTTCTGAGGGGTGAACTCGACCGCAAAACTTCTGTTACGAAAGTACTAACGTTACCGGCCGTCTTTGCTTGAATGCGCCAGTGGCGAGCGTAGCTTTGAGCGTGAGCGGTAAGGTTTCACCGCTTGGCATAACACAGTCCCTTCCTAGCCCCGCCCCCCGGCGGGGTTTTTTTGCACGGCTCGACGATCATCTTGCCGGCAACAAGCACACAACCGCGGACGTGGTTGCGAAGGCGCAAGCCGTTCTGTCCGAACCCGAACTGCTGCGGGCTATGTTCGACGTCGGCTACTTCCCGCCGAACACGCCGCCCGGGACTCGATTCTAAGTTTGATCGAGCCTATTTATTCGCCATGGTTTTGTTGCGTAAACGTAGTCTTGTCGGCTTCATAGAACCTTGTCTGCCGTCGGCCGCCAAGGCGCCGCCAATCGGCGCTGGCTGGATTCATGAAATCAAGCACGACGGGTTTCGGATCATGGCCCGGCGCGACGGCGCCGGTGTCCGGCTTATTACCCGCAACGGAAATGACTTCACCAAGCGGTTTCCGCTTGCCGCGGCGGCCGTGGCAGCGCTTCCGGGTCGCTCTTGCTTGATCGATGGCGAGGCTATTGTCTGCGACGACAAGGGCCTTGCCGTGTTCGAGCTAATCCGGCGCGCCCGCAACCATGCGAGCGTAATCCTTTGTGCCTTCGACCTACTTGAAATCGACGGCGAGGATTTGCGACGGGTGCCAATCGAGCAGCGCAAGCATCGGCTCGCTCGCCTCCTGCGAAGGCCGCCCGACGGAATTGGCTTGAACGAGCATTTCAGCGGCGAGGGCGCCGTCGTCTTCAAGCATGTCTGCAAGCTCGGCTGTGAAGGCATCGTGTCAAAGCGGCTTGGCTCGTCGTATCGCTCCGGTCGTAGTCAACATTGGATCAAGGTCAAGAACCCGAAGGCGCCAGCGGTGAAGCGCGAGGCAGAGGCGGAGTGGCGATAGCTGCGGGCGATGTTCGATGTCGGCTACTTCCCGCCGAACACTGCGCCGGCCCAATGAAACCGCCGCATACCAACGTGCAATGGTATTGCACCAAAGGGCAATGGCAGCACCCAATGCTGCGCCGCTAACCTTGATATCGCTCTTGCGTGTACCCCTATCCCCCGACAGGTCCCCTACGCGCCTGAGCGGCCTTATCTCAAAGGCAAAAACCCCCAGCGCTCCCCCGCCTGGGGGTTTTACTTTGGCAATCGCCGGGCGAGCATCGCAGCCGGCCAATCAAAAAAGCCCCGGGACATTGCCGCGACGGATTGGCAAACTCTACCACGCGCAAAGACAGCGCGGGCCAAAAAAAGAGGCCCCGGCAACCTTGGAGGGGGCACACGGGGCCGGAGGATTGCAACGGGCGGAACATGTCCGAACCGCCCGCACTTAGACTACGCCAGCCGGGCCGAGCCGAGCAAGCGGGGCGAGCATCGCCGGCCGGCCCCCGGCGACTCGATGGCAGCGTGCCGGCACTAAACTATATTGGAGCCATGTGCGGACGTGCCACCTACAAGCTCACCTGGGAAGAAATCGTCGCGCTATACCGGCTGACGCTCGATCAGCCGCCAGTGAACACACGCGCCCGCTACAACGTCTGCCCGACCACGACTGTCGACACGATACTCGACCAAGACGGCAAGCGCGAGCTGATGCCGATGCGCTTGGGCCTCATTCCGTCATGGTGGTCGAAGCCGCTCAAGGAAATGAAGCTTGCCACGTTCAACGCGCGGGCCGAAACGGTCGCGACAAAGCCGATGTTCCGGTCGGCGTTCAAGCGCAACCGCTGCCTGATCCCAGTGTCGGGCTACTACGAGTGGCAGGACAAGCTGAGCGGAAGGCAGCCTTGGTACTTCACCGCACGGGATGGCTCACCTGCTCTGACGATCGCCGGCCTATGGGACGAGTGGAAGGACAAGGCCAGCGGCGAAACGCTCAAATCCTGCACAATGATAATCACCGAGCCCAACAAGTTCGTCGCCGAAGTGCACGACCGGATGCCGGTGCTGCTCGCGGAGAAAGATTACGAGCCGTGGCTGAGCGGCAAAGCCGGCTTGGAATTGCTCAAGCCCGCCGCCGAAAACGTGCTGCGGAAATGGCCCGTTTCGAAGCGGGTGAATAGTTCGCGGGCGCCGGACGATGACCCGACACTGATCGACCAAATAGCACTCTAATGGTCAAGCCGCATAAGCGCACCGATTGGGCGCGGCCATTGCCGCAGCCGCTTCAGATCCTCGATAAAAACGAGAAACCGATTATCACGCTCAAGACGCTGGGTGATGTGCGCAAAATGCTGTTGGGGTTGCCGGAACCATTCCAATTAAAGACGACGTGGGGCCATGTCGCGGTAATGCTCGATGAAGCTGCACGCGGGGGAGACATCATGGATGTCGTGGTGCCGCTGCGCATGGTGCTTGGCATGGAAGGCGTCGCCTGCCGCCCAAAGTGATCACGTGCCGCGGCAGATATTGAAGGACATTCCGCGGATCACCAAATTCAGCCAGCCGGGATGATTAAGCGCGAGTGTCAACGTCCGTGCATCTGAAATGAAAAGAGGCCGCAACTGAAGCCCCCCAACGACCCTCACAGACGCAGGCTGCTCCTAAGCATTTTGGAGATTTGCGCTTGTATGGTTGGAACCTCGCAATTTGCTGTCAGTGAGGAACTCAACAAACAGGAAATTCCAGCCTATTCGCCTGAGCGAATGGCCAAGGAATTTGAAATCCTCGAAGCCCTGCGCGATCAATATGCGGCGGCCATCAAAAGCAAAAACGAAGCCGAAGCAAAGCGTCTTGGACACGAGATGTACACCCAACTTGCCAAGATGACCGCGATGACCCAAGAGCACTTTCGCGTTAACCCTTCCTTCCCGCCCTAATTAGGACAGTCGGAAAATCAAATTAGGACAAACCCCTCGGAATTAGGACACCACCTGGAATCCGAATTGCTCCGGGCGATAGTCGGCTACTTCCCGCCGAACACGCCGCCGCCAGCATGATTGAGCGGCAGAGTTCCAACCGACAGAACTGCCCTCCATAACGCCACATTGTTGCCAGCTAGCCGAAAGCCTCCGCTTACTCCTGTGTTGTATTTCGATGCCATATACGGGCGTCCCCTTTCCCTGGCGCGCGCCCGGAGTGGACCCCCAAGCGTTGTGCTCCTCCGCTTGGGGGTTTTTCTTTGGCAACGCGGGGAATGACTCGCCTGTGCGTTTTACGGCGTCGGTGCGTTGGTAGCGCGCGACGGCGCGGACTCACCGGCGGCTATTTCTGAGTCATTGCGGGCGGCGGCGACTTCTTTGCCAGCTCATCGAGCTGCTTTTCGAGCGCGGGAAGGCTCGCCACAAGCTGGCAATCGGCTTGGTCGCTAGCCGCTTCTTTTTGAACCAGGTCCCAGCGTTCGGCGGCGTCCTGCTCGGTCCACGGCCTGTGCTTCTCGGGGTTGAAGACCTGTTGCTTGGCGAGATTTCCCAGCGAGCGGTGATACCCCTCCAGATCAAGGACGCGATCCTGCGCCTGGAAATAAAAATGCTTGCCG
>Ga0210394_10007238_pt1 | contig 11754 bp, 9 predicted proteins | sample IncBWC12MmetaG_FD_160121 | JGI IMG/M metagenome (GOLD analysis project Ga0210394, IMG submission 160121) | Forest soil microbial communities from Barre Woods Harvard Forest LTER site, Petersham, Massachusetts, United States - Inc-BW-C-12-M | ecosystem: Environmental > Terrestrial > Soil >... | reverse complement strand
TGGCGCTGCCGCGCACCTCTCGCGGTGGTCGACCAATCACGCGTAGAAACGCACGACGCAAACGGCTCCGGTCGCCAAAGCCGGTTTCCCGAGCAACGATATCGATCGAATGCCGGCCCTGCCCGATCATAAGTCTGGCCGCTTCTACCCGCAGTTTTTCAACGGCCTTAGCGGGAGTCTGGCCCGTTTCCTCGCGAAACGCTCGGTTGAATTGACGCGGACTGAGGCGCGCGGCGTCCGCGAGTTGCTCCACGGTCAGCGGTGTATGGAGGTTATTCTTCGCATAAACCAGCGCATCCTGGATGCGGTCGGATTTCGGTTCGAGATTCAGTAGCGCGGAATATTGGGATTGACCTCCGGAACGCCGGTGAAAAACAACAAGATGCTGCGCCACCGAGAGCGCCATCTCTCTTCCGTGATCTTCTTCAATCATGGCCAATGCGAGATCGATGCAGCCTGTCATCCCCGCCGACGTCCACACGGCGTCATCGTTAATGAACATGCGATCGTCCTCCACTTTCACCTTGGGGAATAGCGTCCGGAGATTGTTGCCGTAAAACCAGTGTGTCGTCGCGCGCCTTTCGTCGAGCACGCCTGCCTCGGCAAGAACACGCGCGCCTGTACAGATCGATGCAACCCGTCGGAATTTTTCTCGCGCGTCTCTTATGTATGCGATGAGTTTCGGTGACAATTCTTGCTCGACGTAAAGAGTGCCGGCCACGATCACCGTGTCGAAGGCCGTGTCGCCAAACGGCTCGGTCTCCACTGCCGCCCCGATAGAGGTGCGCACGGCACCTCCCGTCTCAGAAATGACATGCAGCTGATAGAGCTCCTCTTTCGCAACGATGTTGGAGACTTCAAAAACGGTCGCTGTGGAAAGGCTTAAGACCTCGAAGCCAGGGAACACGATGAATCCTATGCGCTGCATGGCTCCCTTTCCGACCATCTAAGTGAAAATGAGATCCCTCGGCCCTCCTGCCGCCGAACCCCGCTCCTGGCGCGGAAGCGCATGATCACCACCGCACGTCAAATCCGAGGCTGAGCGCAGGACCCGCTCCCGGCAACGACGGGAGCGGTCGCGTGAAACCCGGCGTCCGGAAACGCCCCATATACGACATTGAGCCAAACGAGGTCGAGCGCGATCTTGTAGGAGGCTGGCCTTGCGCCCGCATCAAGCGAGACGATGACAGAACGATGAATATGAGCAAACTTCTGTACATCAAGGCTTCGCCGCGCTGCGCCCAGTCGAAGAGCAGCGCCGTGGCCGACGCCTATCGGACCGCGCTGCGTACGCGGCTGCCTGATCTCGTCGTAGATGCCTTGGAGCTCGCACAGGAGGGGATCCCCGACTTCGACGATGGCAAGGTCGCGCAGCCGATACTGCTGCAGCCGACACTGCTGACGAAGGATCCGACGGGCGATTTGGAGCGTGCGAAGCAGCGCGCGGTGGATATCAATAGGTATAGGAGAGGAGTCATGCGCTTCGAAGACAAAGTCGCGGCGATCACCGGCGGTGGGTCTGGCATCGGCAAGGAAACCGCAAAGCGTTTCGTGGCCGAAGGCGGCAAGGTCGCCATTAACGGACGTGATGTCGCAAAGCTTGAGGCTGCCGCCCATGAGATCGATCGGACCGGCACGAAGGTCGTCGTGGTGGCGGGCGACGTTGCCAATCCGGCGACGGGTGTGGCCCTGGTCGATGCGGCGGTCTCGCGTTTCGGTCGGCTCAACGTTCTGGCAAACAATGCCGGCGTCTTTACCCCCAAGCCGTTCCTCAAACTGACCGAGGCGGATTACGACTGGAACGTCGACAACATCCTGAAGGGCAGCTTCTTCGTCGCCCAGGCCGCGGCGAAGGCCATGAAGGAGACGGGCGGCGCGATCGTCCAGACCGGCTCGATGTGGGCGATCCAGGCGATCGGCGCGACGCCTTCCTCCGCCTATTCGGCTGCCAAGGCAGGCGTCCATGCCCTGGTCCGCAACCTCGCCATCGAACTCGCCCCGCACAAGATCCGCGTCACCGCGGTGGCACCGGCGGTGGTCGAGACCCCCGTCTTCAACACCTTCCTGTCGGACCAGCAGGTAAAAGAGGTTCTGCCGACGTTCAACGCTTTCCATCCGCTGGGTCGCAATGGTCAGCCGCGCGACGTGGCTGAAGCCATTCTCTTCCTCGCCTCGGACGACGCATCGTGGATCACGGGCGTCGTGCTTCCCGTCGATGGCGGAGTCACAGCCGGTCGGTAATCACCTGCATGGAGGCCTCGGGTCACGAACGGCGCGCTTCGCTCGAGCCCCGGGTCCGCACTTCCAAGGACGGGATGAGTGAGCCTCACCGTCCGCGAGCTCATCAACTCAGGAGGATGCAATGAACCAGACTGATAAAGCCAAGCGCTTCGCCGAGCTGCACGTGAAGGGCGCGCCGCTGCTGCTCTACAATGCGTGGGATGCCGGCAGCGCCAAAGCGATTCTCGCTGCGGGCGCACAGGCGATCGCAACGAGCAGCTGGTCCGTCGCGGAGGCGCAGGGCTACCGCGACGGTGAGGCCATTCCGATCGCTCTCGCCGAGCAGATTGTGGCGCGGATCGTGGCCACCATCGATGCGCCGGTCACCGTGGATTTCGAGGGCGGATACAGCGAAGACGACGGCGAGCTGGCTGACAATGTTTTGCGGCTACTCGATCTGGGCGTGATTGGCATCAATTTCGAAGATCGGATCGTCAAAGGCTCGGGGCTTTACAGCATCGACCGGCAAGCGCGCCGCATTGCGGCCATTCGCAAAGCGGCGGAGCAGAAGGGCGTCGATCTCTTCATCAACGCCCGCACCGATGTGTTTTTCGAACACGGCAAGGATCCAGCGCAGGCTGTCGGAGAAGCCCTCGACAGAGCCAAGGCGTATGCGGCTGTTGGCGCGTCTGGCTTCTTCGTTCCCGGCCTGGTGGACGATACGCTGATTGGGCGGATCTGCGACCGTGTCATGCTGCCCGTGAACGTAATGGTCGTGGACGGTGTGCCATCGAATGCCAGGCTCTCTGAGTTCGGCGTCGCGCGCATCAGCTACGGTCCAATTCCGTATATCCGCGCGATGAGGACGCTCGAGCAGGAAGCGAGGACGACCTCGAACGAAGCCTCCGCGCTTCCGGAGGGCTGAGTCATGAGCAGCCAGCAAACGTTAATCACGACGCACAGCGTCGAGACGCCCTCGGGTCGCATCAGCTACGCCTCCGCTGGCTTCGGCCCGGTAGCGCTCTTCGTCCATGGCGTGGTCTTGAATAAGCATCTCTGGCGGCACCAGTTAGCGGGGCTGTCAGACATCCGCCGCTGCATCGCGGTCGATCTTCTGGCGCATGGCGACACCGAGATCACGCCGGATCAAGATGTCTCCGTGACTGCCAACGCGAAGATGTTGAAAGAGGTGCTCGATGCCCTGAAGATCGATCGGGTCGACCTGGTCGGCAATGACAGCGGCGGAGGCATTGCTCAGATCTTCGCGGCGCTCAATCCCGAGCGGGTGCGGACGTTGACCCTCACCAACTGCGACACCCATGACAACTGGCCGCCGGAGGCATTCCAACCATTCGTGGATATGGTCAAAGCCGGCGGCCTGCGCGACACGTTGGACGCGATGCTCGCCGACAAGACGATCTTTCGTTCACCCGGCGCGCTTGGGCCGGCTTATGAGCAGCCCGAGACTGTCACAGACGAAGACATCGAGACTTATCTCCGCCCCCTGGTGCGGAGCGAACAGCGTACACGCGACCTGCAACGTTTCGTCGTGGCTTTCGACAACAAGCACACGCGACTGATCGAACCTCAGCTCCGCAAGTTGCAGGCTCCAACCCTCATCGTCTGGGGTACGGATGACGTCTACTTCCCGGTGAAGTGGGCGCATTGGCTCGCTGAGACGATCCCCGGAGCGAAGCCGTCGGTCGAGTTGGCGGGTGCGCGGATTTTCTTCCCCGAGGAGCGGGCGGAGGCCTTCAACCAACTGCTGCGCGACCACCTGCTCGCGACATAGAGCGACTCCGTCCGATGTACGGGTACGGCGGACAGCATGTGAGCTATCAGAGACCTGCCTGGACCGTGAGGGAAGGGCAAGGCGTGTGATTTCAGGGGCGCGGCGGCAGTTCGGCAGGCCCGCTTTGCACCTGAAAGGATCGATGCTGCGCTGCGGACTGGCGTACTCGCAGCGAGTCGCGCAATACGCATTAACCGTCTCGACGCGCTCCGCCAGGCGTGGCTGCAGCCGGATTCTTTCTCATTTCGATCCACGAAAGCGCCACCCTATCGATAGATAGGGCTTGACAGGCTCTCAGCCGAAAATCTATGTATCGGTTATCAACCTATCGATAGATAGCCTGTCCACCTCGATCTGATCGATGAACAAGCAAGGGCAAAATGGACAATATCTTCACCGAAGTCGAGGTCCGGAAGCTCTCCGCCCCGCGGCCGAGCAAGCCCGGCGTCAAGGCGTGGGCCGGTTCGCTTGTCGCGTTGGGTCTCATCGCGGCCGGCGTCATCGCGGGCCCACGCCTCCTGGCACCATCCGCCGACCAAGCCGCAATCGTAGCTCCACCGGTCGTGACCGTCAGCGCGCCGATTCAACAAGACGTCGATACCAGGCTCCAATTTCTGGGTCAGTTCTCAGCCGTCGATCAGGTCGAGTTGCGAGCACAGGTCGGCGGCACCCTGACACAGATCGGCTTCAAGGACGGTGACGTCGTCCATAAAGGCGACCTGCTGTTCACGATCGACCCGACGCCCTATCAGATCAAATTGAGCGAGGCTACGGCGCAGCTCGAAAGCGCCCGTGCGCGGCTTGACTTCGCGAACCGCGAGGCTTTCCGAGCCGATACGATGAAGCAAACAGGCTACGGCAGCGTCGAAATCGCCGACCAGCGAGCGGCCGATCGGCGCGCCGCCCAAGCGGCGGGCGACAACGCCGAGGCACTCGTTCGCGACGCGCAGTTCGATCTGGATCACACCCGCATCACCGCGCCCTTTACCGGCCGCATCGGCACCCATCTCGTCTCGGTAGGCAATCTGATCGCCGGCAGCCGGGCCGCCAGCAGCCCGACCACCTTGCTCGCCACGCTCGTCTCGATCGACCCGATCTATCTTAACTTCGATATGAGCGAGGCCGACTACATGAAGTTCCAGCGGGAGCGGCAGTCACAGACCGGCCCGCTTGCCGACAAGGTGAAGGTGGCGCTTATCGACGAGACCGGCTTCAGTCGCCAAGGCACGCTCGACTTCGTCGACAACAGGCTCGATCGGTCGAGCGGCACGATCCATGCCCGCGCCACCATCCCCAACAGCGATCTGCTTCTGACGCCGGGCGGCTTCGCCCGTGTCCGTCTCGCGGTTGCGCCGCCGGTGCCGGCGCTGCTCGTGCCGGATGCGTCCGTGCTACCCGATCAGTCGGAGCACATCGTGCTGACGGTCGGGGCGGACAATGTGGTGACGCCGAAGCGGGTCCAGGTCGGCGATCTCCGCGACGGTCTCCGGCTCATCCGCGCGGGCCTGACGCCCTCGGACCAAGTGATCATCGGCGGCCTTCCGGCGGCCCGGCCGGGTTCGAAAGTCTCGCCAGAAACCGGGGCGATCCACTTCGCGGCCGATCAAAGCCGGAACTGAGGCGAGCCATGAAACTCTCTCACTTTTTCATTGACCACCCGCGGTTCGCCGCGGTGGTCAATATCTTCATTATGGTGTTCGGTTTGGCCGCGGCGTCGTTCCTGCCGGTCGCCCAATACCCGAACATCGTCCCGCCAACCGTCCAGATCACGGCCTCTTACCCCGGCGCTTCGGCCGACACGGTAGCCCGCACCGTCGCGACGCCGCTCGAACAAGCCATCAATGGCGTCGAGAACATGGATTACATCAGCAGCCAATCGACGGGTAATGGCCAGCTCAACATCACGGTGATCTTCAAGATCGGCACCGACATCAACACGGCGCTTATGCTGACGCACAACCGCGTGCAGGACACGCTGTCCCGGCTGCCGCAGGAAGTCCAACTCCAAGGGGTGCAGGTCAAGAAGACGATCCCAGCCCTGCTCCTGGGCGTCCATCCGTATTCGCCGGACGGATCCCGCAGCGCCGAGTACATCTCCAACTATTTCATTCTTCACGTCAGAGACGAGATCGCGCGCCTGCCCGGCATGTCCGATTTCTGGATCCTGGGCGAGCGGCAATACGCCATGCGAATCTGGATCGACCCGGATAAGGCTGCCGCGAGCAAAATCAGCGCTGGCGATATCCTGGATGTCCTGCGCGCCCAAAACGCCCAGGTCTCGGCCGGCGCTCTCAACCAGCCGCCGGTCTTCAACGACACGGGCGGGGCCTACCAGATCAATGTTCGCGCGCTTGGGCGCCTCACCACGCCCGAGCAGTTCGGCGACATCATCGTGAAGTCGGACCCGCAGGGACGGGTCACCCGTATTCGCGACATCGGCCGCGTCGAGTTGGGCTCGGTGGACTACGGCTCTATCGCCTACGCGGATCGTTATGCGTCCGCCCCTTTCTGGGTCATCGCGACGCCGGGCGCGGATGTCGTTAAGGTGGAGCACGAGGTGTGGGACAAGATGGCGGAGCTCAAGAAGAGCTTCCCGCCCGGTCTCGATTACATCAACATCTACGACCCGACCACCTTCGTGAGCCAGTCCATCCACGAAGTGATCGTGACGATCGGCATCGCGATCCTCCTCGTGGTCGGCGTCGTCTACCTGTTCCTGCAAAGCTGGCGGGCAACGATCATCCCGGTGGTCGCCATCCCGGTATCTCTGGTCGGCGCCTTTTCGATCCTCGCCGCGCTCGGCATCTCGATCAACAACCTCTCGCTGTTCGGTCTCGTGCTGGCCGTAGGCATCGTGGTCGACGACGCGATCGTCGTGGTCGAGAACGTCGAGCGCAACATGGCGCTCGGCATGTCGCCTCGCGAGGCGGCGCATCACACGATGGATGAAGTGTCCGGCGCGCTGATCGCCATCGCGCTGACGCTGTGCGCCGTCTTCGTCCCGACGGCCTTCATCTCCGGCATTTCGGGCCTGTTCTTCACGCAGTTCGCGGCCACCATCGCCGCCTCGACGGTGATCTCCTGTTTCGTCTCGCTGACATTGAGCCCGGCGCTCAGCGCGGTCTTCCTGATGGCGCACCACGCCCATGCCGAACCGCGGGGCATCGGCCGAATCCTGCGGGGCGCCTTCGGCCGCTTCAATGCCGGTTTTGAGTGGATGTCCTCGAGCTACGGCAAGCTGACCGGCCGCGTCGTCCGGGCGAGCGCCATCGTCCTGGTCTTCTATGTCGGCCTGATCTCGCTCACGGGCATCCAGTTCGCGCGGATGCCGGCCGGCTTCATCCCGGATCAGGACATCGGCTACCTGGTTACGGTCATCCAGCTGCCGCCGGGCTCAAGCCTCGCTCGGACCGATGCCGTGGTGCGGGAAGTGAACGACATTATCCTAAAGACCCCGGGCATCGAGCACACCTCCCCGGTGACTGGGTTCGATGTGACGACCAGCACGGTTGCACCCAATGCGGCCACGATTTTCCTAGGCTTGCCCTCGTTGTACGGCAAGCACATTCCCGGGGTGAATGCCGCGACCATGCTGGCCGCCGTGCGTCAGCGCCTGGCCGGCATTAAGGATGCCTTCATCCTCGTGATCAACCCGCCCCCGGTCCAGGGTTTGGGTTCCGCCGGCGGCTTCAAGCTGATGGTCGAGGACCGTAACAATCTTGGTCCCCAAGCCCTCGCCAATGCAACGAATGCGCTGGTTACCGCGGCGAACAAGGATCCGGCCCTGGCGGGCGTCTTTACTCTCTACAGTGCCGGCTCGCCGTCGCTTTACGCCGACATCGACCGCGAGAAGGCCGAGAAGCTCGGGCTGACGCCGACGGACGTGTTCTCCACCCTCCAGCTTTATCTCGGCTCGCAGTATGTAAACGATTTCAACTATCTGGGCCGCACTTTCCAGGTTCTTGCCGAGGGCGATGAAGCCTACCGGCAGACCCCGGACCAGATCGCGCGTCTCAAGGTCCGTAACGCCAGCGGCGAGATGGTGCCGATCGGTTCGGTCGCGAGCTTCCACGACGAGACCGCTCCCTACCGCATCCCGCGCTACAACCTCTACCCCGCGGCCGACGTATTAGGCTCCGCAGCACCCGGGGTCGCCTCGGGCACGGCCATGGCGCGCATGGAGGTCCTTGCCAAGCAGGTGCTACCCGTCGGCTTCACCATCGAATGGACCGAGTTGTCCCATCAGCAGGAACAGCAGGGCATCCCGACCATCACGATCTTCGCAGCCTCCGCCCTCTTCGTCTTCCTCGTGCTGGTGGCGCAGTACGAGAGCTGGAAGCTGCCGCTGGCGATCGTGCTGATCGTGCCGATGTGCCTCTTGGCATCGGCCACCGGCCTGGCCTTCAGGGGCATGCCGATCGACATCCTTGCCCAGATCGGCTTCGTGGTGCTGGTTGGCCTGGCCGCGAAAAACGCGATTCTCATCGTGGAGTTCGCAAGGCAACGGCAGGACCATGACGGCGATGAGCCCGAAGAAGCCGCGATAGCTGCTGCCCGGACCCGGCTCCGCCCCATTCTGATGACGTCCTTCGCCTTCATCCTCGGCGTTTTCCCGCTCGCCGTGGCGACCGGAGCAGGCTCGGAGATGCGGCAGTCCATCGGAACCGCTGTGTTCTTCGGGATGCTCGGCGTCACCGCCTTCGGTCTGCTGTTCACGCCGGCCTTCTACACTTTCATCCGCAACCTCGGCACCAGGAGAGCAGAACGACCCGGAAGCTTCGATCAGGATCGGTGGGATGGCGCTGATCCTCAGCACCATCTGCCCGACCGCCTCGCATAATGTCCCGGCCGTGGTGCTCGCTGGCGAGGCCGACCTCGTTGAAAACGAGGGTGTGCTACACCGTGGGTTAGCGACCCGCATCCGTGGGGCGGGGGATCGTGACGTTGCCTGCCGCCGGCCACCTGTCACGGCGGCGAGCGCCGGCGGAGCTGGCTGCGGTACCTCGAAGGTTCTTGACGATTCCGCAGGCAGGAAAGCGGTTGTCAGCAACAATGCTAGCAGTCGTGGGTGCTGACTATGGGCAGCGAATCATGGCCTATTGCATTCATGCTCCGCTGACGGGTCTTTCGTATTCGTGGCCGGATGATGCGATTAAACTTCGCCGGCGTGAGCTGTTGCTGGTCCTTGTAGGAGCGTCTCGATAGCCGTGCACAACCATACGTCCGGCGCGATGCCGTCGTCTCCCGATGTGCTGGTCGCAACCCGCCACCATCAGATGTTTCCCGTGTTGGAAGCATCCGAGATCGGCCGCATCGCTCGGCTTGGGGAGCGCAGAACCTACGCGGCAGGCTCTGATATCTTTACCACAGGCGAAGTCGCTGTAGGCGCCTTTGTCCTGCTTTCGGGTCGGGTCGATATAACGCAGCGCAACCGCTACACTGAACCCGAATTGATCGTAACCCACGGTCCCGGCTCCTTCATGGGAGAGCTGGCGCAGCTGTCCGGGAGGCCGAGCCTGGTCGACGGCGTGGCAAGGGAGCCGGTTGAAGCGCTGGTTATTCCGCCGTCACGGCTGCGCGATCTTCTTGTCGAGGAGGCGGAACTCGGCGAACGGATCATGCGCGCCCTGATTCTGCGCCGCGTGCGTCTGCTGCGCAGCGGAGCCGGCGGTCCCGTAATCGTCGGCGGCGCGGACAACACAGATGTGCTGCGGCTGGAGGGCTTTCTCGAGCGCAATGGGCACCCGCACCAGCGGTTGGATCCGAATAGCGACCCGTGCGCGCGGGCCCTGATCGAGCGCTTTCAGGTCACGTCGCGGGAATTGCCGCTTGTCCTCTGCCCCAATGGGGCCATGCTGCGTAATCCGACCGAAGTGGAGCTGGCGCGCTGTATCGGGATGGTGGCGTCGCTCGATCCGGATCGGATCTATGATGTGGCAATCGTCGGCGCCGGGCCCGCGGGCCTGGCAGCGGCGGTCTATGCCGCGTCCGAGGGGCTGTCGACGCTTGTCCTGGACTGTCGGGCCTTTGGCGGACAGGCGGGTGCATCGGCGCGCATCGAAAACTATCTTGGCTTTCCGACCGGCATCACTGGCGCGGCCCTGATGGCGCGTGCCTACAACCAGGCGCAAAAATTCGGTGCGGAGATGGCGATCCCCGACGAGGTCGGCCGGCTAGATGTGCAGACCAATGCCGGCTGTTTCCGACTGACGCTGGCCAATGCTGAACAGGTTCGGTCTCGGTCCGTAGTCATCGCCAGCGGAGCCCGCTACCGTCGGCTGGGCGTTCAAAATCTGGCGTCGTTTGAGGGTTCGTCAGTGCACTACTGGGCATCGCCGCTGGAGGCCCAGCTGTGCGGCGGCCAGGAGGTGGCGTTGGTCGGCGCCGGAAATTCCGCCGGTCAGGCCGCCGTGTATCTGGCTGACAGGGTTGCGAAGGTCTGGATGATCGTCCGCAGCCGCAACCTCAATGCGAGCATGTCGCGCTATCTGATCGAGCGCATCGCCGCGAGCCCGAACATCGAAATCATGTACAACACGTCGGTGAGCGCCCTCGACGGCAGTGACGGAATGCTGCAAGCGGTTCGCTGCCGTTCCCATCTCTCCGGCGATGAGCGTACCTGCGCGATCCGGCACCTGTTCTTGTTCATCGGCGCGGATCCCAATACTGACTGGCTGGTCGGCTCCGGCATCGCACTCGACGACAAGGGCTTCATTCGCACCGGCGTTAATTTCCAAGGCTCACTCGAAACCAATCTGCCCGGCGTCTTCGCGATTGGCGACGTACGCTGCGGCTCGGTCAAGAGGGTCGCCGCCGCGGTGGGTGAAGGTGCGCAGGTCGTCGCGGCGTTGCATGCGTTTCTGGCGAAGACCGACGGCGGGGCCGTGCCAGCCCGGATCGGAGGACCTGATGATCGACGGATGCTCTCATGAGGCGGCCATTCGTGACGTAACGCCGAGCGCGCTCGGGTGCGAGGAGTGCCTCAAGATCGGCTCGCCTTGGGTGCATCTGCGCCTGTGTCGGACCTGTGGCCATGTCGGGTGCTGCGACGAGTCGCCGAACCGGCATGCGACGCGGCACTTCCGGGAGACACGGCACCCGGTCATCGAAGGTTACGACCCGCCCGAGGGCTGGGGCTGGTGCTATATCGACGAGGTCATGCTCGATCTGAGCGACCGCGCGACGCCGCCTGACGGACCAATACCGCGCTATTACTGAGCCGCTTGTTGCACATTCAAATGCGCGGTACGGCCGGGCTCTGTATTCCACGCATGTTGTCATGCGCGAGAGATATTGCGCGAATTTGATTAGCCTAGCGCTCTGCGCTTGTCAGGCGGCAGACCATCCCGTCGAACGGCATGATCTTCTCAATCGGCAGGCAAGTGTCGACGGTCGCAAGAATGCGCTCAGGATAATCGGTATAGAGCCGATGATTGGCCTGCACGGGGATGACGTTAGGACACAGCTGGCGCGCCTCGCGCGCAAGCGTGCCGGTCTTGATGCCGAACGCCTTGGCGGCGTAGCTGGCCGCGATCGTAATGGCGGTATCGGGTTCACAACCCGTAAAACTCGGAATGAGCATATGTCGGCCTGTTTGACATTCGATAGCAGACCTTTGCAGCCGATAGTCGTCCGTCAAGACGGATGAAACCGCTGGAGCACCATACCCAAAACCAAACTGACGCTGATGCCGAGCGAATTGGGTTCTTAATCGAGCTGCACTGCGTCTTAGAACCGGTGTT
>Ga0210394_10007237_pt1 | contig 11757 bp, 16 predicted proteins | sample IncBWC12MmetaG_FD_160121 | JGI IMG/M metagenome (GOLD analysis project Ga0210394, IMG submission 160121) | Forest soil microbial communities from Barre Woods Harvard Forest LTER site, Petersham, Massachusetts, United States - Inc-BW-C-12-M | ecosystem: Environmental > Terrestrial > Soil >... | reverse complement strand
CCTGGTCGAGCTAGGGCAACGAGGAAATGAGCGGATACCTTAAGCAAAAGCTTTTTCAGGCTCTGCATGATTTGGTCGGCGCCGGCGATTTGGATCAGCGCCTGACTCACGCGGGGAACTATTTGGCTCACGTTCAAGATCATGAGATGTCTGAAGAGCATCGAGAGGAACTCGGGGAAATCAAGGCGATCATGTTTGCAACGCCGCTGTCCTCTGAACGAGGCTACAGCCCTCGCCAGATTTCAACGGAGGACGGCACGAAGCTAGCCCATCGAATCCTCGAGCTCTACACCAAGGTCATGGGCGGGCTCCAAGCAAGCCATCCGCCGCCTATAGCTGGGGCTCAAGGTGAAGAAATGACAAAGACACCGGGCAAGTTTGAACCGTCCAAGCCAATCACCAAAGCAGAGCGCGATGCGCATAAGGCATTTCGCAAAGTCGATGCCGAACAGGCAATGACTGAGCACGAGATTGCACAGAAGGCATTTCATGCCAACCGCGAGCGGCTCAAGGCCGAGCGGCTGACGCGGGAGGCCGCCGGCACGCCGGCCGCGGCCAAGAAAGCCAAGACCAAGAAGAAGCCCCGTTAAAAATCCATCCCCTTTCGAGGCATTGCCTTTGAGCGCTAGTTGCTCTGTTGATAGGATTGGAAATGCCCCTCGTTAGCGATCCAAAAAGCAAGCCCCTATCGCACAGCAACTCGCGAGCGATCGGCTTTTGGATGAGCGTCGAGGGCCGAACTCCAATTCAGCCCGTCCGTGTCCTTGTCAGCTACGAAGCTCTCTCGGAGCTCGATCCGACGGACGTCCGGGATTTGCATGGCGCTCTGGAGAATTTCGATCGGTTCAGATCGCAAATCGAGAGCGCCGCAAGCCGCAAATTTGATCGAGACGGATTCGATCCAGACAAGTACGAAGGAATGCCTGCCATCAGGCTAATTACCAACGATTTGACCTAGCCGGCAGGCGCGACGCGGCACCCAATTGCCAAGCCCTCACGGGCGGGCTGCGGGAGTTTCTGAGGCTCCGCGAGCATCCCACCACTGATTTGGTTTAAAAACAATTCCCCAGCTTGGGGAAATCCTTGCACGCGCCCTCAGGTTGCGAAAGATTGTCTGTTGGGAGGGCTATATGCGAAAAAGGGAATGGGCGCTTTTACTGATTGTATATTTGGCGCTTACCGAGTTGCTGAGTTTGCATCCCGTCCCGGATCTATCGTTGTGCCTGATGCAATCCGAGAGCGCTGAGCCTTCCGCCAATGACGATGACGAAAAATACTGCCCCGCCTTCCATGCCGGCGTAGTCGCCGCCCTCGAAGCGATCGACGGAATGCTCGAAAGTCACGACAAAAGCGTCGTTGCTGGCTTCACGGTCGTTTTGGCGCTCTCCACAATTGGGCTCTGGCTGGCGACCAGAAAGCTTTGGGAAGCCGGCGAAAAACAACTCGAATTTTTGAGGCAAAGCACTCTTGTGCAATCCAAAGACATGCAGGCTTCTATTGCCGTTGCTCAGCAATCCGCTGATGCGGCTAAACTTGCGGCAGCGCATGTTCCGAAAACTGAGCGCGCATACCTATTCTTGGAACTGAACATCGAATCCAATATCGAAAATCTCTTCTCTTTGTATCCCGATGAAACGAGGCGAAGGGCTGAAGTCAAATTCGGGTTCCGGAACCATGGGCGCACACCCGCAATCGTGCAAAGTCTCCACGTGGCCGCACGTTATTGGGACAAGATGCAGATGCCTTCGATGGCCGCGACAAGGCCGCTTGTCATCCAGCCCGGAGTAATTATTAGCGACGAACCTGTCGGTGGGTACGTGGCCGGCTTCGATCTTGCTCGCGAGGACTGGAGAGATCTTACTATTGCTAACCGAGGTTACGTCATGTTTTGGGGCAAAATTGTCTACCTCGATGTGTTCCAAGAGATGCACGAAGCAGGTTGGTGCCGAGTTAATCCCTGCGATGGCAGGGGTTGGTTGTTCGGCGGCGACCTGACATTGAACTATTACACCTAGGATAATCTCAAACTCATAGCGGCTTCCCTGCCGTTCGGATCGACGGAATCATGGGGCATGCCCCGCCCTCAGAAGATCACCTTCGCCGAAATGCGCTCTTCGGGCGTTCGCGGGCTCCTGAACTACTTGGCCGACTGCGATTTTGGAAGGTTGATCAGTAGAGCCGGCGCTCCCAGCACAGCAGCCACTCCGGCAATACGTCGAGCGCATGACACAGCGTTATCAGATCGGTCGGGTAGAGTTTCGCGCGCCCGTGCTCCCAGAGCAGGATCTGTGCTTCACTGTAACCCGTCAGTGCGGCGAGCTCTCGGCGATCCATGTGGGCCTTGGCCATCGCGCGCGATAGGCGCTCGCCGATCCGCTGCTGCTTGACGACGTTGCTCTCCCTAGGCATCGCCGCGCCTCTCTCTCAAGATCCAGCCTACACCTAAACGTCAGGCGATGGCAGACATTCGGGCGGCTTTAGCCCCAAGCCTAGCGGCTTCACCTCCGCGTTAATCGGCGGAATCATGGGGCATGTCCGTAGGCCCGCAAAAGATCACCTTCGCTGAAATGCGCGCGTCAGGCGTGCGCGGCGTCTTGGTTTATTGCTCCGACTATCGTTGCAGCCATCACATCGCGATCAGCACGGCCGGATTTCAATTGGGACAGGAAAGCCGTCTCATTAGGGGTTATTAAGTAACATCCAGACCAATACGTTTCGCCCCAACGAGAGGCCGCAATCCGAACAAAATTGACCAACACGCGACCATCTCTCCCATGCTGCTTGATCGATTTCATGAAACAAGTCGTGGCGCGTTGTGTTGCCCCCTCAGCGACCAAAAAAAGGGAGGACTATCCATGGAAGACGCTCGCGAGAAAGGTTTCGCCGTTGCTACCAACTTTTGGCTGGATGCGGGAAGCAAGACGCTGCACCAGCAGGCTTCCCTTCTGAGACTTTGGGCCGACATCATCGACAAGTACGCACAGAACTATGAAGAGGGAACCGAAAAACTGAGGTCATCCGTTGAGCGAGCAGAATACGCCGCCTAACCGTTACTTTTCGGACAGACAGCCAAGCATCACCCCAGCACAACTAGGGCACAACGAAAGGTTCCGACAACTGAGGCTCCGGTGGGGCCTCTTCTTGGCGGATGATTCGCAAGTTCCGGCGCGCCCGCATATCTGTGCCACATGCTTAAATCATTTGAGTTTTGCATTCCCACTGCCGGAACCAAGGTTCTTCCGGTCCGGAATGGCTTCACGAGGATCAAGTTCGATGGCTACCGCCTGCGTGTTGAGCGCAATGGCGATCGGGTGCGGCTGATTACTCGCGGCGGGTACGATTGGACGAAGCGCTTCCCCTGGATCGTTGAATCCGCTCTGAAGAACCGCCAGAAGCAATTCGTCATCGATGGCGAGGCAGTCATCCTGGGTGTGGACGGCAGCATCTCGGCTTTCGATGCCGCTGCATTCCGGCAAGCATAACGACGATTCCGCGCCGGTGTCGAACGCGCCATCGCGCTCGGCTGGTTGGCATGAAAGCGGGACGTATGTGAAGTTCACCGACAGCGGTGTGCGCTGTTCGCTTGAGATGATCCCGTTGACACAAATCAAGAGCTGCAATCCTAACCAGCGTTAGGTTTTCCATGATCTGGCGGCTCGGGTGCGGGCCGACAATGAACGAGCGTCCGAAAGTCAGCGAACTGAAAGAATTGGCGCAACTGCTTTCTGGCTTAGTCGAAGCAGCACAGCAGCTTCCTGAAGGGCCAGAGCGACGGACTGCCATCCGGATGATTGACGACTTTATGCGGCGGACTCGCGACACTCGTCCGGCAATGTGACTGAAGTGATGAGGCCCCGACCGCTTCTAAAGGTGAAAGGCATGCGCGCCGAGAATCGCAGCCGCCTGCTGACGCATTCCTGATTTACATCTGAAATGCAACGATGAACCGCCCGCAAACGATCACGCTCGCCGAAAATGCGCTCTTCGAGGATAAATTCACTTGCACGGCCTGCGGCCGGCGCGGTGCCGACATTAGGCCGGATTTTGATTGGCATCTAAAGGCCGAAACCTAAGGTTCTCAAAGGCGGCCAACCGGCACTGAGCGAGTCTGGGATTTACGCGGCCTAATGAGGCGCTCTGCGGCGGCGGCCTCAGCTTTTCTAACCCGCTCGCGTAGGTCAAGCAGCTCGCGATATTCTTTAGCAAGAGAGCCGTGTGGCTGCGTCACTGCGATTGGATTGATCAATCCGGTCATTCGTGGAACGGTAGTTCTAGTCATGTTTGACCGTGGTTGAGAAATGTTGGGTGGGATTTAACGTAAACGGTCCTTGTGACGCCGCAACGAATGTCGCTCGTTAAGCTTGATATCCGCAATGGCGGTTAATTCTGGAACCAGTACGACCCTTGGGGCGCTGTTGCCGTGGGTGCGACAACGATGCTCCGCAATATCATCAGACGAATAAAAATGCTCCCCCACCTTTTCGGCAGGGGAGCCAACAAGTGTGCCATGCTCCGACACTCCGCCTGAAGTATCGTCATTCTAATTGTCCTAGGCACGGAGCGTTTTGTTGCGCCATCATTCTCCGATGTTCAAATTGATCATAACCGAATGCAAAAGCAATCCCGCCGAGTAAATCGTCAAAGACGAGAAGCACGTTCCCTGCTCAACGAGGTCGATGGGATGTGAGCGTAAATCTGCTCACCATCGCTCAGCATGTTGTTATCACTTTCCACAACCAGTCAGTGAAGCGAGCTCGCGGGGGTAGTGTCTCAGTTTGAATTTATTGCCCTTGACGGGCGGTCGCGCCAGCGTAGTTACTGTGGTGTCGGCGTCTGCGCGACTCTTTGGGATCCCGTCTTCGGAACGGTACTGAGATAGGCGCTGGATTTGCTGAGCTATCCTGCAGTGAACGTCAGCTCTGCGGTCAATCCGTCATCAGATCGTAGTCTTGGCGCAAGGCGCGCCGGACCTGGAGTGCCGCGCGAGCCGCCGTATTGGCATCGGCAGCACCAGCAGATCCCACGCACATCGACCAGTTACTCTTTGCACGGTCATTGGTGACGCGATTTATTGCGATACTCGCTACACTCGAACAACCTGGTTGCCGTCGAATTTCTTCCAATGCCAGCGACCGCAAAGCGTGTATCGAAAGTAGGGTCTTCGCCATTAGCGGTCTTACTTCGAAGCCTTGGCGATCTTGTGCTCCAAGTGGCCCGTTTCGTGATCACGGCGGAGCTGGCTCAGCGATGTCTCGTTTAGCTGAAGCAGGACCTCGCTCAGCTTCTCGGTTTCAGGATAGCCGGCTGCGAAGCCCTGTCCGTAAATCTTACGTAACGTGCGGATGAGGGTGTTGCCGTGCTTGTTGCTGATTTCGCCATCGTGGTTGCGATGACGATTGTCCAAACCTGCCTTGCTCATGCTGCCCTCCGTAGTGGTCGCAAGCGACAGCATCCTCCCGCTTGGCTGAGATGGCAACTAAGGCTCAGCGGTGTTAGGTCAATTGTTATTTCCGCTTCTGGCACCAAACGGACATGCTGCTGCAGTCGCTGTATGTCGGCTGTTGGGGATGAACTGACCTAGCTCAGATGCGGCCCGAAGTCCGAGTTTGACCCTCAACAGACATTGGCTCGGCACCCGTCGCTAGAATCGGAGGCCGTTTGGACGCCAAATCCCTGACCGTGAGCGAGGGTGTGGCCGCCGTCACGCTCGTTGAGATTGGTGTTCTCGCGCTATTTTGACAACGGGCCGAATGCGCTCGCAATCGAGGCGCGGGCAAGAGCAAGCAGCGCTGGGCCGCGATCTTCGTTCATGGCGCAAGTGTCAGTCATGGCATTCCAGAAACTCAATGGCGGCGTAGCCGACGACGCTTCGCCGGTCGCCGGCGGTATCGCCTGAGTTGCACTGGGACACGAGCTTTGGCGTCAGTTTGTGCCGGCCTGCCGCGAGCAACAGTCCGTTGATAGGCAACGCGCCGCAAGCCCGTTCAAAGCTAGTCAACTGGCGACCGGACATGATCCGCCCCACCGTTTCATTATCGACCTGCCTAGCGACGTCGTAGGGCAAGTAGTGCGACAGGTCGGAACTGATGACGATCAACGTCTCCGGACCACCCCACAGCACTTCGAGTACACCCGCCACTTCCTTGGCCTTTGCATCACCGACAGCGAGCGGGACCAAAGTGAAGTCGTGTAGAACGCTCTGCAAAAAGGGTAGTTGAACTTCCAGGGAATGTTCAGAGGCGTGCGCGGCGTCATACACGACTACCTGCGATATGCCCGCTAGCCGGCGAATTGCGTCCTGGTCGATTTGGACCTCGCCCAAGGGCGTCGCAAAAGCATTCGCCTCCGGCAGCGCCATCCCACGAACCGGTGCCCGGTGCGTAGGGCCCAGCAGAACTACCCGCCGAACTGTCTCGGAGTGCGCGACGAGTTGGGCGTAGGCGTATCCGGCGACCGGGCCCGAGTAGACATAGCCAGCGTGCGGCACAATTAACGCCTTAAGCGCCTCAGTCGCGAACGACGCCACGGATGGTCTCAGAAGCTGCTTTACAGTCTGCCGAAGTATTGTGGCATCAGCCGGATAGAACGTCCCCGCTACGGCGGGCTGACGAATCACGGATTCCTCTCAGGAAAAATCCCTTCTGAAGCCCACGTGGGAGCGCCTTGGCGGATTTTCAAGAGCGCGTCTAACTGTGCGTCCGACGGTATTTTGCCATCGTCCTTGTGTCGACGTCATCGAATGTGCCTAAACTCGGTCAGCGCAAATATTGACTTCGACTCAGAGTAGGGCGGCGAGGGCAAAGCCTACCCATCAATTGCGACAGGATCGTCGAAACGCTCAGCTTTCCTTTAAGAGACGATTTCGACCGCAGTGCCGATCGCGAGACCGAGATCGCGGTCCGCGCGCCCCTGGTTGACCGCTATCTCGGCGAGTCCATTCGAATTCTCGTACCAAAAGGCGGCGCCCGGCGGTCCATCGCTGAAGGTCCTCTGGCGTTCCAACACACGACCTGCCACGGCAAGCCTTGTGTTGCGAGGCAGCGTGGCCGCCCTCAGCCCCGTCATGGCATTGCCGAAATGGTCGACGTAAATGATCTCACAGAGATCGTCCGGCCAATCCCCGCGACGATCCGCGCCATCCTCGCGCGGCTGGCCGGGTGGGGGCTGGCCGCGCGCCAGCATGGCTGCGACCGGTGCGAAGAGGTCGCGCCCGTGAAAGCTGGCCGAGAGGTGCTCAGGCCTTAAGTCGATGTCCCAGCTGCGCGAGTTTGTGGCACGGCGCTGGACTAACTCAAACAAGCCATTACCGGGGCCGACGTACCACCGGCTGTCGGCCTCGAGCACAATGGCGGGGCGCGTCCCGCCTACGCCGGGATCGACGATGCAGAGAAAGACGGTTCCCATTGGAAACCACGCGGCATAGACCGCCAAGAGGCAAGCCGACGCCTTGGGATTGCCCATAGGCGCATCGGCGAAGAGGTCGATAGCGGGAACGCCCGGCGCCGTCTGGTGTAGCACCGCCTTCACCTGACCCGTATAGGGGCCGTGCAACCCGAAATCCGTGAACAGCACAATCATGTTTTCAGCCTGCTCTCGTGGACCGCAGCGCTACGGTGCGAGCCGGCTTGATCAGCGGCCGGGGGTGTTGAGGGTTCGGCTTACGATCTTAACCCGATCAGGAGTAGAATGGGGCAACGCTTTGAAGGCGCTCATGCCCGCAGGCGGGCCCCGGCTGGACATCGTCGCGCACCCCGCCACTCCCTTGGCCAAAATGGGAGTTGCCCAGTGATACACGGGACGAATTCTATGACCGAACCTGAGCGTTTGGAAGGCTTTCCTGGACGCTACTGGCACCGGCTCGAAGACGGGCGCATCCAATGCGACATCTGCCCGCGCTATTGCAGGCTTAACGAAGGCCAGCGTGGCCTGTGCTTCGTGCGTGGCCGGCAGGATGACCGGATCGTGCTCACAACGTACGGCCGTTCCTCGGGCTTCTGTGTCGATCCAATAGAGAAGAAGCCGCTGAACCACTACCTGCCCGGAACTCCCGTGTTGTCCTTCGGTACTGCCGGGTGCAACCTGACGTGCAAATTCTGCCAGAACTGGGACATCTCCAAAGCGCGAGAACTCGACCGGCTCCAGGACGCAGCCTCGCCGGAAGAAATTGTCGAGGCCGCGATTGCCGTGGGCTCGCGCTCCATCGCCTACACCTATAATGATCCAGTCATCTTCCTCGAATATGCCGTGGACGTCGCAAAAGTGGCGCGCCGTCGCGGAATCAAAAACGTGGCGGTCACGGCGGGTTATATTGACGCGGCGGCGCGGGAGGAACTCTACACCTTCATGGACGCCGCCAACGTCGACCTCAAGGCGTTCACCGAGACGTTCTACAAGCGGCTATGCACCGGCCATCTTGGCGCTGTCCTCGAGACGCTCGAATATCTGAAGCACAACACGAAGGTCTGGTTCGAAATCACAACGCTGCTGATCCCCGGGCACAATGACAGCGCAGAGGAGGTGAAAAAGCTGAGCGAATGGGTGATGACAAGGCTCGGACCTAACGTGCCCTTGCATTTCACCGCCTTCCACCCTGATTACAAGATGTTGGATCTGCCCTGTACGCCGGCCTTCACGCTGACGACGGCTCGCGATATCGCGCGCAAGGTCGGGCTGCATTTCGTCTACACCGGGAATGTCCACGACGAGACGGGTCAAAGCACGTACTGCCCGGGCTGTGGTGAGCGGATTATCGGCCGAGATTGGTATGACATCACCACTTGGCGGCTCACCGATGAGGGCCGCTGCGATATTTGCTCCACCGCAATCCCTGGCTTGTTCGAGGCACGACCGGGCAGCTGGGGGCAGCGGCGCGTCCCGATCCGGATCGGCAGTCGGGAACGCGTTTGAGCGAGATCGCGCCAGTCGATCGGGAAATGCTTGCCAGCATTCGACTTTGACAGCCCGTGTTCCAAAGGAGGCTCTTGCAAATACCTCGCGCCAGGATGCAGACTGTTCGCGCGTGATAGGTGTCAACATCTGCAGTTCTTGGCGCGACATATCGCGGTCGAGCCGAACAAGGGGAGGATGGCGCCATGCAAGAAATCGAAATCCATTCCTATGCGCGGCAGTTGCTGGAAGCTCACGGCGCCCGGGCCATTGCGGAAGCTGCCCAGAATGCCATCGAACTGGAATCAAAAGGCGAGATCGAGCTGGCCAGAACTTGGCGGCATATCGAAGACGCCATGAAGCTCATGCGCGGGCCGCACCAAAGCTGAAGCTACCGGTCTGCGCATGACAGAGCTGTCTTGCGACAAGCGTTGCCGTGCCTGATCGAGGCGACGGCGGAACGCTCGAAGCGTGGGCCAAAATTTGCCCTGTCAGATCGCCGCGGCTTTACGGCTACGCCATCTCTAGGCGCGGGTCTCCACCACAGGAGTGAAGCCATGTTTCCGAATTGCGCGACATCCGAAGACCTCTTGAAGGCGATCAAGGACGAGAAGGTGCAGATGATCGATCTGCGCTTCACCGACTTGCCGGGGCTGTGGCAGCATTTTTCTGTACCGCCGAGCGCAGTGAACCTCGATGCTCTCGAAGAAGGTATCGGATTCGATGGGTCATCGATCCGGGGCTTCCAGGAGATTCAGGAAAGCGACATGCTTGTCGTCCCGGATCCGACGACTGCTTTCCTCGATCCGTTTTCCCCGGCGACGACACTGGTCCTGATCTGCAACATCAGAGACCCGGTTACCGGTCAATCCTATAGTCGCGACGCCCGCTATATTGCGCAGAAAGCCGAGACCTACCTCAAGGGCAGCGGCCAAGCCGATACGAGCTATTTTGGCCCGGAAGCGGAGTTCTTCGTGTTCAACGATGTGCGCTACGGACAAGACATCAATTACGCCTTCCACGAAATCGATTCCAGCGAAGGCAGCTGGAACACGGGCAAGGATGAAGGGCCGAATTTGGGCCATAAGCCGCGCCCCAAAGAGGGCTACTTTCCTGTTCCTCCGACCGACAGCATGCAGGCTCTTCGCACCGAAATGGTGCTGACAATGGAGTCGCTGGGAATAAAGATCGAAGCGCATCACCATGAAGTCGCGACCGGCGGTCAGAACGAAATAGACATGCGCTTCACCACGCTTACCCGCATGGCCGACAACCTGATGATGTACAAATACGTCGTTAAGAACACTGCCCGCCAACACGGCATGACCGCGACGTTCATGCCAAAGCCGCTGTTTGAGGACAACGCCTCAGGAATGCACGTCCATCAAAGTCTATGGAAGGGCGAGTCCAATCTATTCTACGACAAAGGAGATTACGCCGAACTCAGCAAGCTCGGCCGCTACTACATAGGTGGACTCTTGACCCACGCCTGGGCGTTGTGCGGGTTCTGCGCCCCGACCACGAATTCCTATCGGCGCTTGGTGCCTGGCTACGAAGCTCCGATCAATCTGGTCTATTCCCAGCGAAATCGCTCAGCCTGCTGCCGAATTCCGATGTATTCGCCGAATCCGCGGGCAAAGCGGGTGGAATTTCGGTCGCCGGATCCATCATGCAATCCTTACCTGGCCTTCGCCGCGATGCTGATGGCCGGCCTTGACGGCATCAACAACCGGATCGATCCGGGCAGCCCGATCGACAAGAACCTCTATGACCTCCCGCCCGCCGAGGCGAAAGAAGTGAAGTCGACGCCGGGGTCGCTGGACCAGGCGCTTGACGCCCTCGAACGCGATCACAAATTCCTGCTACGCGGCGATGTGTTCACTGCCGACGTGATCGAAACCTGGCTCGACTACAAGCGAAAAAAGGAGGTTGATGCAATCCGATTGCGCCCTCATCCTTACGAGTTCCATCTCTACTACGACATCTGATAGCGCGCCTGCTTATTGAATTTCCGGTTAGTGGGCAAGGCTGCATCCATATCCCAGATGTCCGATCTGTCCTCAGAGACTGGTAAGCAGAAGATCGTTGCTAATATCGCAACGCCAATTGCGGACGGCTCTCGACTTCAGCAAGCTTGCGCCTTGCAAGGTCCGGCAGCTCAAGGTCATGCGGTTGGTTGATCCCTACCAGCGGGATTGAGACCTCGCCGCCCTCCAGCACATCCTTGATGTCCCGGCCCTCAAAGGTCTTCTTGACGGCACCCTGAACCAGCGCCTTGGCGCGACACAGGAAACGCTGGCGGTTTTCCAGGCTCTTGCTGCCCGAATTCAGACGCCGATCGACAATGAACATCGCCACTGTGTCAGCCGCCTCAGCCGGCCTGTTTCACCCGCATGTACCATTCGACGAGCCTGCGGACCTGCCGTTCGGTATAGCCGTGCTGCACCATCCGCGCGACGAAATCGTCGTGTTTCTTTTCGGTCTCGCCGTCCTTCTTCGTCCCGAATGAAATCACGGGCAACAGGTCCTCGACCTGCGAGAATATCCGCTTTTCCATCACTTCGCGGATTTTTTCGTATGAGGTCCAGGACGGATTCTTGCCCCCGTTACGAACGCGCGACCGCAGCGAGAACTTCACCACCTCGTTGCGGAAGTCCTTCGGGTTGGCGATGCCCGCGGGCTTCTCGATCTTGGTCAGTTCCTGGTTGAGAAGGTCGCGGTTGAGCATCTGACCGGTGTCGGGGTCCTTGAAGTCCTGATCCTCGATCCACGCGTCGGCGTAGTCGACGTAACGGTCGAACAGGTTCTGGCCGTAATCGGAGTAGGATTCCAGATACGCTTTCTGAATCTCGTTGCCGATGAACTCCGCGT
>Ga0210394_10007236_pt1 | contig 11759 bp, 11 predicted proteins | sample IncBWC12MmetaG_FD_160121 | JGI IMG/M metagenome (GOLD analysis project Ga0210394, IMG submission 160121) | Forest soil microbial communities from Barre Woods Harvard Forest LTER site, Petersham, Massachusetts, United States - Inc-BW-C-12-M | ecosystem: Environmental > Terrestrial > Soil >... | reverse complement strand
GGAGGCGCGGCGCTTTCGGTTGCCGCGCTCTCGGTGGTCGCGCTCTTTGCCGGCTGTTGTGCGTTGAGGCGCAGCGCCACGGTCGCCAGCGCGGCGAGCGCAACGATGATCACGGCAATCCTGCAGAGGGGCATCCGGCCGCCTTCGTCCGCAGCGAAGCTCAGTCGTTCTCGGGCAGATGCCGCGGTGCGGCCTCGGTGGTCGGGCGATAGACCCGCGTCAGATCCACCGCGGAAAGCTCGCCCGAACCGATGTGCAGCTTCTCGATCAGCTCCCTGCCGTCCGCCGACAGCGCGTACTCTTCGGTCACGTCCGGCCCGATCTGCGCGCGCACCCGTATGACATAAGCACGCCCCTTCCAACCGGAGGTCTGGTCGCCGACGCCGCCCTCGGCCGATACCACGCTGTGTGCTCCGGGGGTGAAGCTGCGTTGCGAGCTGCCGTAATCGAGCACGAATTCGTCCGGACCCTGGTGCACGGTGAGGAAATCACCGCGGTCCACGGCCGCGAGGATCACGTGTGCCATAGGCGAGCGTCGCAGCGGATCGGGACGGTGGCCCCCGGGTCCGGGGGGCGGCGGCGGCGCGACCTCCTCCGCATCCTGAGACCCCGCGGCGCCACCGGTGGCCCCGCGCATTCCCGGGCGCGCAACGGGTGGCGGCGCTTGCGCCTGCGCATATTGACGGGCCAGGATCTTGAAGGCTTCGGCGCGCATCTTGTCGAGCACCTTCTGCGGGTCGTCGCTGGCGGCAGGGTCGAGCTTCCACGTGCCCGCGAGGCTGGCTCCGGCCGGCGGCTCGGCGGCCATGCGTGCCGCGCAGCCGGCAAGCGCCGCCGCGGCGGCCGCGAGCACCACCTGCGCGGCACGAGGTCTGCGCATATTGGCGTATCCTCACGATCCCAGATCAGTTGAGCGCAGCATCGCAGTTCGCCCGGCTTCCGTGCAATGAGCAAACGACGCAAGGTTCCCGAGCTCGACCGCCTGCGGCGGCGCATCGCGCGGCTCGACGGGCCGGCCATCGACGAGCTGTACGGTCTGGAGCCGGTGTGGGAGCCCGCCAGCGGACCGCGCGTGGCGCTCGAGGAATTCGTCGCCGTGCTGTGCCCGTGGTGCGGCGAGCGGCTCGATGTCCGCGTCGACCTGACGACGGACGAGCCGGGGTACGTGCAGGACTGCGAGGTCTGCTGCCGGCCGATCGAGCTGCGTCCCGAGCGCGATGCCCGCGGCGCATTGCTTGCGCTCGAGGTGCGCCGGGTGGAGTAAGGGAGGGCGAAAAAATGTTCACCCTGCGCGGGATGACCGCGGCACTCGCCCTGACGATCGCCTCCTGCGGCGCTGCGCCGCCGCCGCCTCCGCCGCCGGCCGCCCCGGCTCTGCACGATCCCTGGCCGGAATTTGCCGCCAGCTTCATCGACAACTATTTCCAGGCCCAACCGTTCTTCGCGGTGCAGAAAGGACGCCACGAGTTCGACGGCCGGATGCCGGACCTGAGCGCCGCCGGTATTGCCCGCGAGGTGGCGCGCCTGCAGACGCTGCGCACCCAGGCGCAGTCCTTCGACCCGGCCGCCATGACGGCGGGCGAGCGCTTCGAGCGCGACTACCTGTTGACGGTGATCGACGGCGACCTCTTCTGGCTCGCGCGCGCGCGCTTTCCCTTCGACAACACCGCCTGGTACATCGGCCAGCTCGACCCGGACGTCTACCTCAACCGCGACTACGCGCCGCTCGCCACGCGCCTGCGCGGCTACATCGGCTACCTGCGCTCGATCCCGCAGATCGCCGCCGATATACGTGCCAATCTGCGCACCCCGCTGGCGCCGACGTTCGTGGAGCGCGGCATCAGCGGCTTCGGTGGCCTGGCGGCGTTCTACCGCAAGGACGCCCCGGCGGTGTTTGCCACGGTGGCGGACCCTGCCGCCCAGCGCGGGCTCGCGGAAGCGACCGCCGCGGCCGCGGCCGCCATGGACGGGCTGAAGTCGTGGCTCGCAGGCGAGCGCCGCCGCGCGGGCGGCGCGTTCGCACTCGGTGAGCCGCTGTTCCTGGAAATGCTGCGCACCACCGAGCGCGTCGACGTTTCGATCGCACAGCTGCTCGCCGTTGGCCGCGCCGACCTCGAACGCAACACCGCGGCGCTCAAGGCGGCCTGCAGTCGCTACCTGCCGGGCGGCACGCTGCCGGCGTGCGTACAGAAGATGCGTGCCGACAAGCCCAGGGGCGGGGTGGTGGAGGGCGCCCGCGCGCAGCTCGCCGGACTGCGCGCCTTCGTGGTGGCGAACAACATCGTCGGCATCCCGAGCGACGAGGTGCCGCAGGTGGCCGAGGCGCCGCCCTACAACCGCGCCAACTTCGCCTACATCAACATTCCCGGTCCCTACGATAAGGGCGTCGCCTACGTTTACAACATCGCGCCGCCAGACCCGAATTGGACCGCACAGGAGCGCAGCGCGTACCTGCGCGGCAAGGCGACGCTGCTCTACACCAGCGTCCACGAGGTCTGGCCGGGTCACTTCCTGCAGTTCCTGCACTCCAACCGCAACCCCTCCAGGATCGCCGCACTGTGGGTGGGTTATGCGTACGCCGAGGGCTGGGCGCACTACGCCGAAGAGATGATGTGGGACCAGGGCCTGGGCGCGGACGACCCTGAGCAGCACGTCGGGCAGATTCTCGACGCGCTGTTACGCGACGTGCGCCTGCTGTCGGCCATCGGCATGCACACCCAGGGAATGACGGTTGCGGACTCCGAGCGCCTGTTCCGCGACCGCGCCTTCGCCGATCCGGGCAGCGCGCGCCAGCAGGCGGCCCGCGGCACTTTCGACCCCGAGTACCTGAAGTACACGCTGGGCAAGCTCATGATCCTCAAGCTGCGCGCGGACTGGGTTGCCCGGCAGCCCGGCGCCGCCACGGCCGCCGACCCGCGCCGCTACTGGCGCGAGTTCCACGATCGCTTCCTGTCCTACGGCGGACCGCCCATTCCCCTGGTGCGGCAGGCGATGGTGGGCGCCGGCGGCTCGATATTCGCTAGTCCGTAACGGCGCCCTGCAGGAACGTGAGGGTCGCGGCATCGGCATCGAGCCGCACGGCGGCGCCGAGCGGCACCGCCTCGTTGACCTCCCCGTGGCCGATCGGAAAGCCCGCCGCGCACGGCAGTCCGGTCGCTTCGGCGAGCTCGCGCAGTACCTCGGCGCTGGTGTAGGGGGCGGCCGGCTCCTCGCAATCGGTGAACGAGCCGAGCGCGATGCCGCGCACCCGCGCGAACACGCCCGCGAGCTGCAGATGCGTCCACATGCGATCGAGCCGGTAGGGCCGCTCGCCCTGGTCCTCGAGCAACAGCACCGCGCCGTCGATGGCCGGCATGCGCGGCGTGCCCAGCATGCGGGAAAGCACCGAGAGATTGCCGCCGAGCAGGGGTCCTTCGGCCACGCCGCCCACGAAGGTGGCGCTGCCGCGCAGCGCGGCGGGCGGAGAGTGCGACTCGAGCAGGCTGAAGAGACGTTGGCCGCTGTGCGGCGGCAGCCGTCCGAGCTGGGTGAGCACCGGTCCATGGATGCTGATGCGGCCGTGCGACTGCATCCACAGGTGCAGCGCCGTGATGTCCGAAAAACCCACCAGCAGTTTCGGCGCGCCTCCCGGGGCCGCGCCGGCCAGTGGCGCGAGCAGTCGCGTGGCGCCGTAACCGCCGCGGGCGCAGAACAGCGCACGCACCTCGGGGTCGGCGAGCGCGGTGGTGAGCTCGTCGAGGCGCCGCGCGTCGCTGCCGGCGAGGTAGCGCTGCCGCTCGAAGATACCCGGCCCGTAGACGGTGCGGTAACGGGCCTCGACGAGCGCCAGTCCGGCCTCGAAGGCGGCGCGCTCGAAGCCGCTCGCCGGCGCGATGATGGCGACGCAATCCCCGGGGTGCAGTGGGGGGCTGGGACGGAATGGTACGCTCAACTACCGGTGGCCTCGGCTGCGGATATAGATAAGATGAGTCGGCGCGGACTCTAGGCGCGGGCCGAATGGATCGTCAATGATCGCCTTGCTGCTGTGGCTGCTGTTGTTGGTGCTGTGCTGGCCGCTCGCGCTGCTGGCCCTGCTGCTTTGCCCGCTGGTGTGGCTGCTGCTGCTGCCCTTTCGCCTGGCCGGCATCGCCATCGCCGGGGCGTTCGTGCTGCTGCGCGCGCTGCTCGTGTTTCCGGCGCGCGCCCTGGGTCACAGCACGCGCCGCTGAAGCGCACGCCGCCGGTTCAGGTCTGCGGGGTCGAGGGGTTTTTACCCCGGGGGCTTGCGCTGCGGGGATTTGGGCGGCGGCGACGGGGGTGCACCCTTCTTCGGCGCGACCACCCGAACCTGTTGCTGCCGGTGCTGCTCCTGCTGGCGCGCTTCCAACTGCTGCCGCTCGAGTGCCTGGTTCTGCTCGAGCTGCTGCGTCTGCTGCTGATGCTGCCGCTCGAGCTCCGCCTGCGACTGCTGTCGCTTTGCCGCGTCCGCCTGTTGTTTGGCGAGCGCCTGATGCTCGGCCTCCTGCTGCTGCTGTACCCGCTGGCGTTCGGCGTCCTGCTGTGACTGCAGCCGCTGCTGCTCCTGCAGGTGCTGACGCTCGAGGACCGAACCGGCCTGACTCGGCGGCGGCGTCCGCGCGGGTGGAGCGGTCTCGGCAACACGCGTCGCGGGGGCCGCCGGGTGTGCGGCCGCGGCGGGCGGGGTGCCCGGGCGATTCCCCGGCGCGGTCGTGGCTGGCACGGTGCCCGGGCGATTCGCCGGATTATGTGCCGCGGCCTGAGTGGCCCTGGCGGCCTGCGGCGTGATCAATGTCTTCGCCGGCGGTGCCACCTTTACGTGGGTTACGCGTGAGGCCGCGGCCGGGGACTGAATCTGGCGCACCTGCGCCAGCGACAGCGGCCGGCCGCCGTTTTTCTGCAGCGCCTGCAGATGCTGCTCGAGGGAAGGCGGCGGGGGCGGCGGCGGTGTTCGCGCCACGACCGGCCGCGAGACGACGCTCGCGGGCGGCTTCGCCGTGGCGGGGCGACCGGCGCCGAGCAGCGCCTGCCGGGTCGGCACCACCGGCGGTGCGACCGCATGGACGGGCGCGGCTGCGAGCGCATGCGCATCGACCGTCACCCGGTTTCTCGCGAGCGGAGCTGCGGAAGCGAAAGCCGTGGTCGTCGTGGCGACGATCGCGCCGGGCGCCGTGCGATTGACGTAGGTGATGTTGTTCACCACCGTCTTGTTCACGATGGTGGTGTTGTAGACGTTATTCACGATCGTGGTGTTGACGGTGGTGTTCGAGACATTCACGGCCTGGACGTAGTTGCGACTGACCGGGTAGGAAGGCACGAACACCTCGCGTGGCCCGAGGGCAAACCAGGCAATGGTGGCGCCGGCTCCCACCCACGCGACGAGCGCCGGCGCGTAGACCGGAGCGACATAAACGGCCCCCGGCGCCGGCGGCGGCGCGGGCACCCAGCCCCAGGCGCTGCCCGTCCATATCCATCGCCCATAGTGGAAGGGAGCAAAGCCCCACGGCCGATCGTCCACCCAGGTATAGCCCCAGGGCGGCACATAGGCCCAGTGCCCGCTCCGGTAGGGTGCCCAGCCGGGCTCGAGCCCGCGCGGAACCCAGACGTATCCATACTGCGGGGTGGCGCTCCACGTGCCCTGATCATCCAGATCTTCGTAGCCGACCACGTCAGCTGCGACGTAACGCGCCGAGCCGGAGTGCTCCCAGCGATCGTCGCGGCCATCACTCCAGGTGTCGAACGGGTCCGGCGCGGGAGTTGCGTACTGCGCGGTCTCGACCAGCGCATCGGTGCCGGAGAACACATCGTCCTCGCCCTCGTCGAGCGAGTAGGCGGTGCCGCCGCCGGTCGCCTCGCCCTGACCGTGCCGGATGTTGATCGTGGTCGTGGCGCCGTCCGGATCGACCACGATCCGATAAGTGCCGGGCTGCAGCACCGTGAAGGCAAGATTCGGGGTGTCGACCTCGTAGGTGTCCTGGTCATCGAAGCGCCGCACGTGAATGAGCAGCGTTCCGGCCGACAGCTGCAGCTGAGTGACATGATCGCCGAGACTGAGAAATGTCAGCGCAGTCGTCGCGCCGATCCGTAGTGCCGAGGCGCCCAACTGCAGCTCGGCGCGGCTATCGCGATCGCTCCACAGCTGATCGCCGGTCGTGAGCGGTTGATTGACGGGCGCCGCGACCCAGTCCTGGGCACCCGCCGGCTGAAACGAGACCGATCCCTGGATAAAGGCCAGGCGCGCGGCGCGCGTCGGTGGATCGTCCTCGTCGGCGCGTGCCGCCGCGGGGCCCCCCACGGCGAGCGAAAGTGCGAGTAGTGTCACGCACAGCGGGCCAACGGAGGCCACGGGCCTGGCACGCATGAACGTCCCCTCACGCATGAACGTCCCCTGTATAGAGCGGTGCGTTGCTTCAGCGCCTGATGCTGCCACAACCTTCAGCAGGTTGGAAACGCTCCCGGCGGCGAGCTGACGCTCGAGTTTGCCCGCCGGTTGCCGGCCAGCGCCGCAGCTGTCAGTCCGCGAGCGCTTTCAGATCGCGTCGCAGCGCCGCGCGGCCGCGCTCGAGCCGCTGCAGGCGCTGGGATGCCGCGCGCAGTGCAGCGAGATTCTGCACCGGCGCTGCGAGCAGGCGGCGGTAGGCATTGCCCGCGCTCACCCACAGGCGGTGAATGCGGGCATGGCGGGCGGCGAGCTCGCGACGCAGCGTAATCAGCGTCAGTGCGCTTCGGTGCATCGGGCGAGCATCTCGCGCGAAAGCCCCGCCCGGCAACAGTGCAGCCGTCACAGTTCGCCGCAGCGCGTTTCCTCACGCGGCACTCACACCCCTGACAGTAACGTTTCGATCCCCCGCGCGCCTGACGTAGCGGTTACCCGAAGTGGACCTCATATTCATCCTCGCTGTGCTGGCGCTCTACGCGGTCACCCACTGGCTGGTGGTGGCCTTTGGGCGGCTGGGGAGGTCCGAATGAACATCGTCTACGCCGTGAGCGCGCTGCTGACGGTGGCGCTGTTCGCCTACCTGCTGTACGCGCTGCTCAAGCCAGAGAAGTTCTGATGACCGCGCCCACCTGGATCCTGATCGGGGTGTTCCTGCTGCTGGTGCTGGCGTGCGTCAAGCCGCTCGGGCTGTACATGGCGAACGTCTTCGCGGGGCGCCCCATCTGGGCGCTGCGCGCCGCCGCGCCGTTCGAGCGCTGGACGTGGCGGCTGTGCGGCATCGACCCGGCGCGCGAGATGGAGTGGAAGCAATACGCGGTCGGGCTGCTGCTGTTCAATACGCTCGGGGCGCTCACGGTGTATGCGCTGCAGCGCCTGCAGGCATGGCTGCCGCTCAATCCGCAGCACTTCTCCAACCTGTCGCCCGACTCGGCCTTCAACACGGCGGTGAGCTTTATCACCAACACCAACTGGCAGGGCTACTCCGGCGAGTCCGCCATGAGTTACCTGACGCAGATGGCGGGACTCGCGGTGCAGAATTTCCTGTCCGCCGCCAGCGGCATCGTGGTGTCGATCGTCCTGGTGCGCGGGCTGGCACGGCACAGCGTACGCACCATCGGCAACCTGTGGGTCGACCTCACCCGCGCGACGCTCTACGTGTTGCTGCCGCTGGCGCTGCTGCTGGCGCTGGCGCTGGTGTCGCAGGGGGTCATCCAGAACTTCCGCGCCTACCAGGACGTGACCACGCTCGAGACCCTCACCTGGCAGCAGCCTAAGACCGACGCCGCCGGCAACGCCCTCAAGGACGCCGCCGGCAACCCCCTGCAGGAGACGCAGAGCACGCGCACCCAGACCCTGCCGATGGGTCCGATTGCCTCCCAGGAGAGTATCAAGGAGCTCGGCACCAACGGCGGCGGTTTCCTCAACGCCAACTCCGCCCACCCCTACGAGAATCCCACGGCGCTGTCGAACCTGCTGGAGATGCTGGCGATCCTGGCAATCCCGGCCGCGCTCACCTATACCTTCGGCCGCACGGTCGGGGATACGCGCCAGGGCTGGGCGGTGCTCGCCGCCATGGCGATCCTGTTTGTGGCGCTGCTGCTGGTGGTCGAGCACAGCGAGCAGCAGGGCAATCCGCTGCTGGCGCGGCTCGGAGTCGATCAGGCCGCGAGTGCCGCCCAGGCCGGCGGCAACATGGAAGGCAAGGAGACGCGCTTCGGCATCGCCGCCTCGGCGCTGTTCGCCTCAGTGACCACGGCGACCTCGTGTGGCGCGGTCAACGGCATGCACGATTCGTACACGCCGCTCGGCGGCTTCGTGCCGCTGTTCCAGATGCAGCTCGGCGAGGTGGTGTTCGGCGGGGTGGGGACGGGCCTCTACTCCATGCTGATCTTCGCCATCGTCGGGGTGTTCATCGCGGGACTCATGATCGGCCGCACGCCGGAGTACCTCGGCAAGAAGATCGAGTCCTTCGAGATGAAGATGAGCTCGATCGCGATCCTGGTGATGCCCTTCATCGTGCTCACCGGCACGGCGATCGCCGTGAGCGTGGACGCCGGTCGTGCCGCGGTCGGCAATCCGGGCGCCCACGGCTTCTCCGAGATCCTGTACGCCTTCTCCTCAGCGGGCAACAACAACGGCAGCGCCTTCGGCGGTATCTCGGCCAACACTCCTTTCTACAACGTCGCGCTCGCGCTCACCATGTGGCTCGGGCGCTTCTGGCCGATCGTCGCGGTGCTGGCCGTGGCCGGCTCACTGGCGGCCAAGAAGCGCATCCCGGTGAGCGACGGCACCATGCCCACCCACGGCGCGACCTTCGTGGTGCTGCTGATCGGCACCGTGCTGCTGGTAGGCGCGCTCACCTTCGTGCCGGCGCTCGCGCTCGGCCCGATCGTCGAGCAGGTGATGCTCTGGGGGCGGCCGTGACGCGCCGCGAGCTCCGCCTGTTCGACCGTTCGTTGCTCATCCCCGCGGGCATCGACGCGCTGCGCAAGCTCGATCCCCGGCTGCAGTGGCGCAACCCGGTGATGTTCGTGGTCTACATCGGCAGCGTCCTCACCACCGTATTGTGGCTGCAGGCGCTCGGCGGCGCCGGCGAGGCGCCGGCCTGGTTCATCTTCAACATCGCGCTGTGGCTGTGGTTCACCGTGCTGTTCGCCAATTTTGCCGAGGCGCTCGCCGAGGGGCGCAGCAAGGCGCAGGCGGCGGCGCTGCGTGGTTTGCGGCAGACGGTATGGGCCAAGAAGCTCGACGACCCCGGCATACGCACTGGCAGCCACAGCGTCCGCGCCGAGGACCTGCGGCGCGGCGACGTGGTGCTGATCGAGGCGGGTGACTACGTGCCCGCCGACGGCGAGGTGATCTCCGGGGCCGCCTCGGTGGACGAGAGCGCCATTACCGGGGAGTCCGCGCCGGTGATCCGCGAGTCGGGCGGGGACTTCTCGGCGGTGACCGGCGGCACGCGCGTGCTGTCCGACTGGATCGTCGTCAGGGTCACGGTGAATCCCGGCGAGACCTTCCTCGACCGCATGATCGCGATGGTGGAGAGCGCGCGGCGCCAGAAGACTCCGAACGAGATCGCCCTCACCATTCTGCTGGTGGCACTGACGCTGGTGTTCCTCATGGCGACGGCGACGCTGCTGCCGTACTCGCTCTACAGCGTTGCGGTGGCGAAGCTCGGCGTGCCGATCACCATCACGGCGCTCATCGCGCTGCTGGTGTGCCTGATCCCCACCACCATCGGCGCGCTGCTGTCGGCGATCGGCGTCGCGGGCATGAGCCGCATGCTGCAGGCCAACGTCATCGCCACTTCCGGTCGCGCCGTCGAGGCCGCCGGGGACGTCGACGTGCTGCTGCTCGACAAGACCGGCACGATCACGCTCGGCAACCGCCAGGCCGCCGCCTTCATGCCCGCCGTCGGCGTGAGCGAAGAGGAGCTTGCCGACGCCGCCCAGCTCGCCTCGCTCGCCGACGAGACGCCGGAAGGGCGCAGCGTCGTGGTGCTCGCCAAGCAGCGTTTCAGCCTGCGCGAGCGCGATCTCGCCTCGCTCGGCGCCACCTTCGTGCCTTTCTCTGCTTTGACTCGCATGAGCGGCGTCGACATCGGCACGCGCCAGGTGCGCAAGGGCGCGGCGGATGCCATCCAGCGCCACGTCGAGGCGTCGGGACAGGTCTTCCCGCGCGCGGTGCTCAGCACCGTGCAGGACGTCGCCCGCCGCGGCAGCACCCCGCTGGTGGTCAGCGACGGGCCGCGCGTGCTCGGCATCATCGAGCTGAAGGACATCGTCAAGGGCGGCATTCGCGAGCGCTTCGGCGAGTTGCGCCGCATGGGAATCAAGACGGTCATGATCACCGGCGACAATCCGCTCACCGCCGCCGCGATCGCCGCGGAGTCGGGCGTGGATGGCTTCCTCGCCGAAGCGACCCCGGAAGCCAAGCTCAAACTCATCCGCGAGCACCAGGCGGCCGGCAGACTGGTGGCCATGACCGGCGACGGCACCAACGACGCGCCGGCACTCGCGCAGGCGGACGTGGCGGTCGCCATGAATACCGGCACCCAGGCCGCCAAGGAAGCGGGCAACATGGTCGATCTGGATTCCAACCCGACCAAGCTCATCGAGGTGGTGGAGACCGGCAAGCAGATGCTGATGACCCGCGGCGCGCTCACCACCTTCTCGATCGCCAACGACGTGGCCAAGTACTTCGCCATCATTCCGGCGGCGTTCGTCACCACCTACCCGCAGTTGGACGCGCTCAACGTCATGCGCCTGGCGAGTCCGTTTTCGGCGATCCTGGCCGCCGTGATCTTCAATGCACTGATCATCGTCGTGCTCATTCCGCTCGCGCTGCAGGGCGTACGCTACCGGCCGCTCGGCGCCGCCACGCTGCTGCGGCGCAACCTGCTGATCTACGGTCTGGGCGGCATCGTCGTGCCGTTCATCGGCATCAAGCTCATCGATCTGGCGCTGGTGCTCGCGCGCCTCACCTGAATGCCAGCCGCTGCCATGAATACCCGCCCGGCACCGCCAGTTCCCACAGCCGCGAGCGCGCGGGCGGCGCTGCTGCGACCCGCGATCGCGCTGTTCGTGCTGCTGACGCTCCTCGCCGGTATCGTGTACCCGCTCGTCGTGACCGCCGTCGCGCAGCTGCTGTTTCCGGCCAGGGCCGCGGGCAGCCTCATCCTGCGCGACGGACGCGCGGTCGGCTCGGCGCTCATCGGGCAGAACTTCGCCGACCCGGGGCACTTCTGGGGACGTCCGTCCGCGACCACGCCGCAGCCCTACAACGGCATCGCCTCGAACGCCTCCAATCTCGGGCCGCTGAATCCGGCGCTGACCGATGCCGTCAAGGGGCGCCTCGCCGCGCTGCAGGCCGCCGATCCCGGCAACCCCGCGCCCATCCCGGTCGACCTGGTCACGACTTCCGGCAGCGGACTCGATCCGCACATCAGCGTGGCGGCGGCCGACTACCAGGCGGCGCGCGTGGCACGGGCGCGCGCATTGCCGCTGCCGCGCATACGGGCATTGATTGCGGCGCGCACCGAGGGTAGGTTGCTGGGCGTCATCGGTGAGCCGCGCGTCAACGTGCTGGAGCTGAACCTGGCACTCGATGCGCTGAAGTGACCTGAAGCATGGCCGAAGTCCGGCCTGACCCCGACCAGCTGCTCGAGCGCGTCAAGGCGGAGGAGGCGCGCCAGCGCCGCGGGCGCCTGCGCATCTTTTTCGGCGCTTCGGCCGGGGTCGGCAAGACCTACGCGATGCTCGAGGCGGCACGCAGCGCCGTGAGCAGCGGCACCGACGTCGTGGTGGGCTATGTCGAGCCGCAC
>Ga0210394_10007235_pt1 | contig 11760 bp, 6 predicted proteins | sample IncBWC12MmetaG_FD_160121 | JGI IMG/M metagenome (GOLD analysis project Ga0210394, IMG submission 160121) | Forest soil microbial communities from Barre Woods Harvard Forest LTER site, Petersham, Massachusetts, United States - Inc-BW-C-12-M | ecosystem: Environmental > Terrestrial > Soil >... | reverse complement strand
AAAATCGGCCCTCCGCCTACTCCTGACGGCTGTCCTCGTCGTCCTGCTGCCCCTGCTTTGCTCCTACCTTATGCTTAGGCAACCGCTGCCCGACGCTCAACCGCTTTCCGGCAATATCGTCATCGTTCAACCGAATGTGGATCCGTATCAGAAATTTTTTCCCGGCATGGAAGAAAGCGAGATGCAAAAACTGATGCAACTGAGTCGTTCACAAATCGACAGCCAAACCCGCCTAGTCATCTGGCCGGAAACGGCCATCCCGGAATCGATCAACGAGGATTCCATGCGCCAGGCGGCATTTATGGTTCCTGTCTGGGCATTCCTGCGGTCCTATTCCGGCATCAACCTGCTGACGGGTGTAGAAGGATACCGTTTCCTTACGGAAGGCAGCAAAACGGAATATTCGGACCGGGTACCGGGAACCAACAAATACGTGGATGGATACAACAGCGCGGTACTGCTGGACAGCAATCGATTCCAGGCTTATCACAAATCCAAGCTCGTGCCAGGTGTGGAAACCTTGCCTTCGTTCCTGCACTTTCTGGATTACTGGTTCGCAAAATTTGGCGGAACGACCGGCAGCTACGCCCGACAGTCAGAACGCACCGTGCTCCGCGCGTACAACAGCCCGCTAGCCATAGCGCCTGCTGTCTGTTATGAGAGCATTTACGGAGAATTCATGTCCAAATATGTATCGGGAGGCGCCAACCTCATTGTCGTCATCACCAACGATGGGTGGTGGGGAGAAACCCCGGGATTCCGCCAACACGAAAATTATGCCAGGCTGCGGGCGGTCGAGACCCGTCGCTGGGTGGCGCGCAGCGCGAATACCGGCATTTCCTGCATTATAGATCCCTACGGCCGCGTGATTTCCCCCCAAGGATGGGATACTGCTCCGCAATCAAGGGCCAGATCACGCTCGGCGGGGAAATGACCTTTTACGTACAACACGGCGATTGGCTGTACCGCATCGCGTCGGTATTTGCCAGCTTGCTGATCCTGTATTCCCTTTTCCGGCTCATCCGAAAAAAAATCCGCCGTGGATAAATCATTCGAATACCAGGGATCGCGTATGCATTATACCGTGAGGGGAGAAGGAATGCCCATCCTGCTCCTGCACGGATTTGCCGAAGATCATCGGATCTGGGTGGCTCAGGCTGATGCCCTCGCGGGGCGATGGCGCCTGATCCTTCCGGATTTGCCCGGAAGCGGATCTTCGGCACTTCTGGACGATCTCAGCATGGAATCCATGGGCGACTGCATGCGCGCGCTCTGTGAACAGGAGCTCGGCGGAAACGGCAAATGGGAGGCGGCACTGGTTGGGCACAGCATGGGCGGTTATGTGGCCCTGTCGATGGTCGAAAAGGACGCGGGTCCTTGGCTGGGTCTCGGATTGTTCCATTCCACCGCCTTTAGCGATACGGAGGAAAGAAAAGAAGCCCGGAGCAAGGCCATGGAGTTTATGGCCGGGCACGGCTCCCTGGCTTTTCTTCGTCAGTCCACGCCGAACTTGTTTTCTGCGGAATTCAAGTCCGGGCATCCAGAAGCCGTAAACGAAACGATTGTGCGGTATGCCACCATCCCACCCGAAAACCTGTCTGGCTATTACCGGGCCATGCAGCAGCGGCCGGACCGGAGCCGGGTGTTGGCCGAATCCGGGCTACCTTGTCTTTTTGTGATTGGCAAGGAAGACAAGGCCATTTTACCGGAAGACAGTTTCCGGCAAAGCCGGTTGCCCCAGGTATCGCATATTCATTTCCTGGAGCATACCGCTCATATGGGGATGATGGAGGAACCGGAGAACAGCACTCGAATACTCGACGGATTCCTGGCGTCGCTTAAGGATTCCAACCACTCAAATGGATAGCTTTATGCAAAACATGACCCAAGCCCGGGAAGGCACCGGAATCGTTTGGATAACCGGAGCCAGCTCCGGATTCGGAAAAGCCTGCGCGGAGAAATTTGCTTCCTGCGGCCATGACCTGATTGTCAGCGGCAGAAGGACGGAACGCCTCGAAGAGCTGAAGTCCAAGCTGGAATCCCGGGATAAGATCCGGGTGCTCGTCATCACCCTGGACGTTCGCAGGCGCCAGGAGGTATTCTCCGCAATTGATCGGCTCCCCGATTCCTGGAAAGCCATCCGCATCCTGATCAACAATGCCGGCCTGGCCGCCGGGAGGGATTTTTTCGAAGAGGCGCGCCTGGAGGATTGGGAAGAGATGATCGATACGAACGTCAAGGGATTGCTTTACATGTCGCGCGCGGTGCTGCCCCTGATGATCCGGCAAGGCCGGGGACATATCATTGACCTGGGATCCGTGGCCGGCAAGGAGGTATATGAAAAGGGAAATGTCTATTGCGCCAGCAAGCATGCCGTCGATGCCATATCCCAGGCCATGCGGATAGACCTGCTCCGGCATGGAATAAAAGTAACGGCGATCCATCCAGGGGCTGCCGAAACGGAATTTTCCCTGGTGCGATTCAAAGGAGACGCGGGTCAGGCGGCCCAGGTCTATTCCGGCTATACGCCGCTGCGGGCCGAAGATGTGGCCGAGACGATTTATTATTGTACTTCCCTGCCCGACCATGTCTGCATTAACGATTTGGTTATCACCTGTTTGGCCCAGGCCAATTCGTTTTATATCCATAAATCCGCGACAAAGGATGCCAAGGCCTGACCAGCCAGGTTTCACCAGGGAGGGGGCATTGCAAATGCAGCGCGTTTGGAGTATATTTAAATTCGAATCCTATCCCTAAAACCCGGTCATGAACCTAATCCTATATCAACGGATTTTTGCCCTTTGCCTTTGGGCCTCCGTGGTATCAAATACCCAGGCGCAGGACCTTATCCGCCAACAGCCCTGCGACACCCAACCCTACCAGGCGCAGATCGACAGCATTAAACAGCTTTTTCAGTCCAGAGGATTTATTGTATTGCACGAAGCCTCCATGACTATGGTGAGCCAATATGAAATGCCCATCGTGGTCCCCATGAGCCAGGGCGCGGAATATGAGTTCGTCTTTATAGGCGATCCCAGTTCCAAGCTCTATGAGGTCCGCATGTATGACTGGGACGAGCGCCAGGTCGTTTATCAAAAGAAGCATTGGGGCGATGTCGAAGGAAATATCATCAGCTACGCCTATGTTCCCCAGGCTTCCGAATACCACATGATCAAGCCAGTGCAGGTAAATAACCGGAAAAAGAATCTCTGCGGATATGTCCTGCTGCTAAAAAGAGTGATTTTGAACTGCTCGTCTAATGCACCGGCGGTACGTTCCCGTTAGGCGGCTGAGTAGGCGTCAGGGGAGCTGGTCCAGGTCCTGGAGCTGTTGCGCCCGCGCTCACTCCCGCACCCGCTTTGGCCTGGGCAAATTCGGCCAGGGAAATGCGAATGGTCAACCCCCCCTTGGTAGTCGTGATGGGCGGCGAACTGGATATCTTAGGTTCGACCCGGCGCTGATCGAAATAAAACTTCACATTAATTCGGCTGTTAATCACGTAATCGATCGAAGGCGCAATATCAATGACCTTCTGGCCTCCGATTGGCTGAGAGGCAATCTGATCCAGGTAACTGTTGGAGGTCGCATCGTCTCTGAGGCTGAAATCAATGTGAAAAGTCATGTCATTGCTGACGTTCCGGGCACCCTCCGGGGTGCCAAACCGGATGCCAAATGGCAGGTTGACGTTTTTCTTTCGATACCCCAGACCCACGGTAAACGCCGAAGTCCGGCTCTCGCTCATCTGGTAATCGAGGAGGCTGAGCGCCAACTGTCGCCCCTTACTATAGGAAATGCTGGCCTGCATCTGGTTGACGAACTGCATCTCCAGGTCAATCAGCGGGGAGAATTGCTCATTGATCGAAATGCTGGGCACCTGGAAATAGGGTACGAAATTGCCCGATGTCGTATCGATGAACCCGGCATAACCCAAACCGAAGGGGTCCTGGTAGTTCAGGTTAGAATTGAAGCTGCCCATGCTCAAGGTGCTGCTATAAGCATGGGTGATGCTGAAATTGGTGAATATCTTGTCAAAGCCCGGCAGGCGGCTCAATCCGTTATAGGTGATTCTCCAGTTCGGCTTTGGCAGGTATCCCGCAAATGGATTGGTGCGAATGTTTGAATTGCTTTCATTGATCAGGGAGATCAGGTTGGGGTCCTTCCCTGTATAAGCAGCGATAAAAGCCGGAATCAACACATCCTGGGAATACCGGCCGTATCCCTTATAATATCCGTCCGGTCCCAATTGTTGAGAATACGGATTTTGAGCGCCCAACCGCGCAGAAATAATGTACCGGTTGTATTCAAATTTCTTGAATGTTTCGGTGACCTGGTCCGGCTCGTATTTGGTGAATAAAGTCCTAAATGAGATCCAGCTGATGCTGAATGTCCCCGTGACGTAGGGATTGAGGTGCACAAATCCGGAACTGCTGGTCGTATCCTTGAACAATTCGGAGAAGGTCTTGCCGAAGGTCTTGGTCATATTCAGATTGATATTCAGATCTGGTATGGGCTGAATCTGCCCGGTCAGGTTGATCAGCTGGTTAAAGGATTGCGAGTTCTGGAAATTGAAATTCGTGTCTGTCGATAAAAGCCCCCGGTTCGCCAACTGTTCCACGAAGTTTTTGCTGGGCTGCTTTCCGAATACATAGCCCCAACCGGGTTCCCCGGTCCGCAGGTCCATGCCGAGCAGGTGGGTGCTATCCCTGTATCCATAAATGGTGGAAGCGGAATTCTCCGAATAATTCAGCGTGATTTGTTTGACCGAGGTTATGATACGGCCAACAAATTTGACCATCTTCGGCAGTTCGGGCAATACCTCCTGCGGCTTGGGCGGCAGATTCCGGTTGCGCAGGCTATCCGACCGGGAGGCAATCGTGCCGGTCTTTCCCGCCCCCTTGGGCGGTTCCAAGGCGCGCAACCATTTGGTTTTTGCGTATAGCCGACTGAAATCGAGTTCCGCGGAGGCGCTTTTCTGCTGGGTGTTCTGCAGGGTGTTCCCAAAGGTCTGCGCCAGCAGTGATGCTGCTGTCCAGGAATACGTGGCTCCGTATCCTACCCGAAACTGGGTCCAGTCCAGGAGCGGGATTTTCGCCGTTGGCAGAACATAGGTTGCGTTGGCCGTCTGGTTGTACAGAATATTACGACCTCCTTTTTCGAAATTCCGCCACATCTGTCGTCGACCTACGCTATTGAGTCGCCCGGTATCTTCGTCTACCACGGCGTTGTCGTTGGCGGTAAAATCAACGCGCAGGGAACGGGTCAGGTCCCATCGGAGTACATAGGACCGGTTAAAGTTGAAGAACTTGTCGTAGGTCTCTGGCAAAACGCCTTTCGGTCCGCCGATGTTGCGGGGCCGGTAAGCCTCGAACTGGCGGGCAATATCGGTACGGAAGCCCAGCGCGCTGGGCATGGGATTGAAATTGAAGTCCCGGATCAGGGAATACCAAATGGACTTGGACTTGATCTTCCGCTTGAACGGCTCAACAAATTTTGCCGGGCGGGTAAAATTATAGGCCAGGCTCCCTTTATAATTGATCTGCTCTGCGGACTCCGTGACGGAGTCGTGGTGATCGGATCGCGTGACCGAAAAGCTCAGGTCAAAGTTTTCGATGCTCCAGAGCTTAAGCGGCTTCCCCGAAGTATTGTTCTTGTGCACATCGGTAAAATTGAGGGACTTGGTGATGGTGTAATTGACCGCCTGGGCCAAAATGGAATCCCGCTCACTGGCTGGTGCCTGCTTGAGTTTATCCTTGAGCTTGATATCCAGGTCGAACGGATCGTACTCCGGGGTGCTTCGAACCTGGCTCATGGTAGCATAAACCGGGATGGAGAGCCCCGCTTTGCGTGGCAGGAGCCGCCCCATTTCCACGCTGGCGCCGGCATCCAGCTCGCCGGTGTTGTCGGTGGACCGCTCGTTTATATGCTGGTCAATGGAACCAAATCCCGCCGTCTTGTAGCTCCCGCCGAGATATAGGCTGCCTAAATCGGCGAGCTTGAGGTCCACTCGCCCCACCGCGGCAAATCCTCCCTGGTCGTTGATATCAGACAGCCGGAGTTCATCGAACCAGACTTCCGTGCATACGCTGGCTTGGTGGACGTTTTCCACTCCCAGAAAGAAGGCCTGGATCTGTCCCAGGTTAGGGTTTCCGAGAATGGCATAGGTTCGCCCGGTCGTGTCGGTCTCAAAGAAGTAAGCCCCTGGATTTCCCTGGTTATTCCGGTCTATTTTGAGCTGCACCAGCCGGTTCAGGGAAAGGTTCAGGTTGTTGGAGTCCGGCCAGATATCAGTTGCCAGCGTAGAATGCCATATCGTCTTTCGTAACGGAATGCGAATCTCATAGTAATTGCTCACGAAATCGCTGCCCAGCCGGATCACGGCACTCAACGCATAATTGTTCAGGGTATCCATCAATCCTGCGCCCTCCGCGTGGATAAACATGTCCATTTTGCCATATTTGCGCAGGTCAAGGTTCACGGTCTTGTACACGCCCCGGCCGTCCCCCTGTTTCAGGTTGCAGATCTGCAGGCTCATGGCCTGTTCATTGAGCAGGATGTTTACGTCGTTGGTGCTGAGCTGCTGCTGGCGCTGGATTCCGGGAGGAATGACATAAGGTATGGGGGTGCGGGTGCTGTTCTGCTCAATATTAACGGCCGTCTGATTGAAGGTCGTCGGAGAATTGACCGGCAGCGGATTGTAGTTGCCGGTCGTATCCAGGACATAGCTGAAATTTCTCCAGGAATCCCGGATGAATTGAAGTTCTGCGAATCGAAGCACCACCGAATCGCTGAATCCGGTCAGGTACATGCGCACGAAACGGATTGATTTGAAATCAGGAATATTGCCAACCTGGTTGGTATACGATGATATGGGTATACGGAACTGATACCAGGTTTGTTGCACATTATTTACGAAAAAAGATTGGCGGTCGGTGATAAAATTCGTGCCAACCATCGTATCGCTGGGAGTAAGCTGCACCCGGTACTCGAAATATTCTTCGAGCTCATTCATAGTATTGTCGTGGTCCAGGTCCTCCGCGTCCGGATACAGAGTAAACGCATTCACAAAAGTTTGACCCGGCGTGGCGACGGGAGAATTCCCCTGCGGATTGTTGACGCTTTTATAACGCTGCAGGATATTTGCCGATACCGCGTCGTAGGACGGATCCCGGTAATTCAGGAAGTTGTCATTGGAAGGGTCATTGAACGCCGACTGGTAGGCCGGGGAGCCAGCTCCGAAATTGGTAGCCAGCTGGGTCAGGTAGGGTTGGAACTGGATCCGTTCACTGTCGTCGTCGAGGCCATCGAAGCCTACGTCCTGGTAAGGCCGGTCCGCCGGATTGGTGCTGAACGCATTGGTGACCTGGACCGAGTTCAGCGGAACGACACCCCAAACTGAGGTATCCAGGGCGCCCGGAATATTCGGCGTAGGCAGGCCGTTCTCGAACATCTTTTTCCCGTCCTTAAGGATATCTTCGGAGACGCTGCCCAGATCGAAATACAGGCTACCTCCGGTACTCCCCTGGTTGTTCATGTAGGAATTAAATGGGTCCTGCATCCAAAACTCGATATACTGGATATTGGCCGTTTCAAAATCGGTTTGGTCGATCGCCCGCATGATGCCGCCCCAGCGTGTGGTTGGATTCAAGAGCTTGCCGGAATTGGTAACGGAACCGGGCCGCGCGTCGAAATTATAAGGCCCCTTGTCAGTAGGATAATAGGACACGTCAAAGGTGATCAACTGGGCCTGTCCGTACTCCGGGGTCTGCTGGGGAAACAACTGTTGCACATTGATGGCAGCGATGCGGGGATCTGCCTGGTTCTGGTAGGATCGCACCGGGTTATTGCCATTCGTATTGTCCTGAAGGGTCGGTTCGATATTGTACCAGGCAATTTTGGCCCGGTTATATCCATAGGCCAGGGTATCGTTCAGACTTCCTTCCGGAAACAACCCATTTCCTTGGGGCACGGAAGCCAGCGCCCAGCTCGTCAGGGGAAAACGCATGTCGATGGAACTGGTGGATCCTTCGAAATCGTCGATATAAATGGTTCCGCTGGACCCGCTGCCGATCTGAGGGGGATGACCAGGTTGCAGGAAGGCCGATTCGCCGTAAGCCGTCAAGCTGCTCATCTCTTTGGTGCTGTAAAAGGGCAGGCGGTTCAGCCAGCGCGTTACCTGGGGCAGGGTGGTTTTGTAATTGACATCCGCGCCGTACATCGTATTTCGGATCGGATCTTCATCATAGGAAGTTTTGGTAAAGAAGGGACGCTCGTTGAGCCGTTCCAGGGTACCGCCAATCGTCAGGGATTCGGTGGGGGTGTTCTTGGCCAGGTAATCCAGCCGAACTCCGATAAAACTTCGCTGCTGGGTGCCGAAACTGGCATTGTTCTCATATTGGACATTGACCGGCACCCCGGAATTGATGATCGCCTGGTTGATCACCTTGACCGTTCCCAGGTTATAGTCCACTACGTAATCGACATTTTCCTTCAAGGCCTGCCCGCCGGCTGTCACGACAACAGATCCCTGGGGCACATTAAAGGCGCCCAGCGAAATATCCGTGGTTGACTGCCCTTTGGCCACGCCACTCAGGTAATAGCGGTCCACGTTCGCATAGGTCTGGGCAACTACTTTGATCGTATCGTAGAGCTGGTAAAAGACATAGTTGGGAGCCAGCGCTTGGGAATTCTTAAAAGCCAGGCTGTCCAGGTCTTTGCCGAATGGCTGGAGCACGGGGAATATGATCCGGGCCTGGGCCGAGTTCACCGTATACCCTTCCAAATAATCGAACATGCCGTCCGGACCCGGATCGTTGTGGATATCGAGGCGGTCCAGGTTCAGCACGGAGAGCAGCGGAACGCCGACCTTGTCTCCCGCGGGTAGATACCGCTTGTTCCCCTTGCTGGGCTCATCGTATAGAATATTCAATTGAAAGCCCGCTGGCTGGATATTGGACAAATAGCCGCCGGAAGCGGTTTTCAGGGTATAAATATTCTTCATCATGAGTTGCCAGATCGGCAAGGCCGTGCGCTGGGCGCTGGCCTTCAGCAGCTTCAGGTAAAGTATTTTCTGAACCCCGGAATAATTGGAGGTGGACGTATCTGGCGGAACGTCCTGGGACAGTTCGCCAACCTGATATATATGGCCATTGTAGCTGTATTGGTAGGCCACCGCCAGGACGTCGTCGGGTTGCAGCTGCTGGTTCAGGGAAATAAACCCGAGTTGTGGATAGATGTGGTAGGCACTTGAATCCAATTTGCGGGCGTAGACGATTTCAAAATCCTGAACCTGGGTGAGCCCTTGGGCGTTCATCACGTTGGTGGCCTGGTCCGGGCTTCGGCTGTTGGGATTGCCGATGATTCCGGCGTATTCGGAGTTTGAGTTGTTATCCGGGTATGGAAGATTGGTCAGCGAATGTATATTTGGATTGTATGGCGTGGCCTCCCCCAGGTCCATCAACCCGACCACCTGCCTGGCCTGCGTGGCGGCCGTCGTTCCATTCCGGTTCGTAACCCAGATTTCCAGGTGCAGAATCTGGACCTGGGAGTTCACGATGGGCAGGTTGGACATCGCATAATTGAACGTGTTCTTGAAATATTGGGCCAGTAGAAAGTTGCGGTTTTCGTCATAGTCGTCGGCCTTGAACTGAAAGGGAGTAGTCGCCGCACCTCCTTGAAGTCCCAGGGACTGGCTCTGGGAGCGTTGATTGGCCAGCACGGCGGTAATATAGAGTTTGCCGAATTGCAACTGGGTCTTGATCCCAAAAAGCGATTGTTCGCTCGCCATCAGTGTGCTCTTAGTGGTAAAGGAAACGTTCCCCGCCTCAATTTTCTTGATGATGTCCTCTGGTCCTCCGGTATAGTCCAGCTTGAGTTGGTTCATCCAGTCGAAGGTTGCCTGGGTGTTATAGGTAATGGGCAGTTTCAATTTGCTGCCAATATTTCCCAGCACGTTGATATTGGCATCCATATTGAAATCCAGGCCCCCGGTGCGCCTTGCGCTTTCCGGAAGGGTAGGATTCTGGACGTTCTGTCCCTGGTAACCGGCGGTGATGTCGACGTTGCCCTGTGGCTTGATGTCCACGTTTCCGTTTCCGAAAAGCCGGTTAAAAAGGTTATCGGTAACGGCAAATTTTGGTTTGAGCAGTTTCTGGTTGAGCAGGCTCAGCAAGTCCGCGCGTTGCCGGAAATAATCGTCCTCATCCTGCTGGGCGCGCAGTTTCATCAACTCATCGAAGGTCAGGTAGGTGGGCTTGCGATAATAGGTGTCCCCTATTTTTTCGATTATATAGTATTGGCGCGTAGCCGGATCATACTCTATGGAATCGTGGATATTGGCCGGATCCTTCAGGTTGAAGGGATTGCGGTTGGCGTTGGTCAGGAAATCGCCCCAACGGTCCTGGATCGGAAAACGCAGGGAATCGGAAGGTTTAGGCTTGGTAGTGTCTGAAGCTAGGCGTTTGCTCGTGTCGGTCGCCTGGGTTTTGCTGGTATCCCGTTGAAAAAATCCGGCTGTTGCGGTTTGGGTGAGGCACACCGACACGCAGATCAGCCCGAGCATTGCCAGAGGCAGCAGGATAGGAAAACGAGCCAAGCTTTCTCAAGAATTAGTTAGGTAGAGCTAGTTCCGATAGGCTATACGATTTTTAGGACTTTTTTTACCAGGTCTTCCAGCTTGGCCGTGGAAGGCTCTGCAGAAAGCACTTTTTTTATGGCTTGTTCCGCGGCCGAACGATGAATGCCAAGAGCCAACAAAGCATTCAACGCATCCTGCTCCAAGGTATTGTATATCAATGCGGGATTATTTGATTGAGGCAGATTTCGACCTAACTTATCCCGCAGTTCTAGGATGATTCGCTCGGCTGATTTTTTCCCTATCCCCTTGATGCCTTCGAGCAGCTTGGCGTTTCCCTGAACAATCGCCCGGGCCAGTTCTTCCGGCTTCATGGCAGACAACATGACCCGGGCAGTCGCCGCACCTACCCCAGAGACGCTGATCAGCCGAACGAAAAGCTCCTTTTCCTGCTGGTCGAAGAATCCATACAGCTGCTGCCCGTCCTCCCGGACCAGGAGGTGAGTCTGCAACAGGCCGGTTTTCAGGTGTTGGATCTGGGTGTAGGTATGCAGGCTGATCTGGACTTCGTACCCGACGCCCTGAACATCGATGTGGACATATGCGGGAGTCATGACCACGAATTCTCCGCGCAAAAAGGAGATCATAGCCACGAAAATAGGGGAAAAAACTCCGAAGCGGTCCATTCGACCCAAGGCCGGGGAGGGAATTTCGTAACCTATTTTTAGCCACCTTTGCGGGATATTTTTTACCCCATAACCCCAAGCGCAAAAAAAATAATGAACGATAAAATCACTGCAGCGGTAACCGCCGTTGGCGGATACGTCCCCGAAACCCGGCTGACCAATGCCGACCTGGAAAAAATGATCGACACCTCCGACGAGTGGATACTGGCCAGGAGCGGGATCCGGGAGCGCAGGATCCTGAATGAAGCGGGGAAGGCCACTTCGGACCTTTGTGCACCCGCCGTGCTGGAGGCCTGCCAAAAGCGAGGGATTGGACCCGAAGAATTGGATTGCATTATCGTAGCTACGGTGACTCCGGATATGTTTTTTCCCTCTACCTCGAACCTGGTTTGTGATAAGACCGGAGCGAAGAATGCCTGGGGCTTCGACCTGGCGGCAGCCTGCTCGGGTTTTCTTTTTGCCCTTACCACCGGCGCCGCCCTGATCGAAAGCAGGCGGTACCAT
>Ga0210394_10007234_pt1 | contig 11760 bp, 13 predicted proteins | sample IncBWC12MmetaG_FD_160121 | JGI IMG/M metagenome (GOLD analysis project Ga0210394, IMG submission 160121) | Forest soil microbial communities from Barre Woods Harvard Forest LTER site, Petersham, Massachusetts, United States - Inc-BW-C-12-M | ecosystem: Environmental > Terrestrial > Soil >... | reverse complement strand
CATTCAAGATGAGATTTTCCCGATAGAGCGTCGAATCGTGGCTTGCAGTCTCACTCGAGGTGAGATTTTGGCTGAAAACGGGTCGGTTTTGAGCGGCCGACGCGCCGCCGTCTCACGATAGTGAGACCTGACCCACCAAGCAGTGACGCGAAAATCCCGTGATTGCTCGCTGATTTTCACCATCCAGCATTAGTGAGACTGATCTCATCAATGGTGAGACGCGACAGTTATTTCTCTGGATTACCGGTGTAATACATAATTTAACATAATATACATTATGCGAAGTGTGCGCCGTGAGGCGCGAGGAGGACCGAGAAGCTTTGGACTTCTCAGAACCCAATTCGGGTTGGGTTACTAAGGGCGCCGTGAACCTCATCGAGGTTGGAACGATGAGCTGCAAAAGCCGAACGGCGTTAACTGTCTGCCGAGATCGCTGCGAAGCCTTCTTGGGCAGGCTACCACAGGTGTCATGGTGAAGCATGCGTGTCAACAGGCACGCGCGTTGAACTCAGCGTCGGACGTCTCTGTATGGATGATAGACTGCTGACTGGCCAGCAGATGATGCAGCGAGAGCCGGACTATGTTGTTACGAATAGTCTGGCGCGGCCGGTTAACGGCTGCATCGCAGGTGTGCCCGATGAGCCTGCGATCAGTACTGCCAGGGATATAGCTGGGCACCTACCGCACCACGGGTTCTCCTCGTGAACACGGGAACCTTGAGTTGAGCGCTGGCACGGAAACAGTCAGCAAGCCGCCTAGCCCGGCGATGTCTCAACCGAGGGGCAGAGTCTCCGTAGTAGTCCGAGCACGGGAAAGCCGTGCACATGGCGAAGGGAGACAGTCGATGAGTATGGCGGCGCGGCCGCTGGGGTAAGCGATGTATATCGCAACCGAGGACGATCGTCTTTGGCTCCAGAGCGTGCAACGCAAGCTGTACGCGCATAGTGGTAAAGATCCGGTCTACCAGTTCAAAGAGCTCTGGGGTCTGGTGACAGATCCTCGTAATCTGCGAATGGCCTTCGCGCGCGTGCAACGCAATCGCGGCGCACGCAGCCCAGGCGTTGATCGAATCACGGTACGGAAAGTGATACGGCAGGGCGTTGAGATCTTCCTCGATGCGGTCCGCAAGGACTTGCGATGCGGGCAGTTCCACCCAAGTCCAGTGCGTCGAGTCCTCATCCCTAAAGCTGGAAAACCTGGGGTGTTCAGGCCCTTGGGTATACCGACCGTACAAGACCGAGTCGTCCAAGCTGCGATGAAGAACGTCCTGGAGCCGATCTTCGAGGCTGGGTTCTACCCTGTCTCCTACGGCTTCAGGCCCGGCAGATCTGCGCATGGAGCACTGGCGTTCCTGAAAACGCTGTTGGTCCCGCGTGGAGTGAAACGCTGGAAAACGGCGGGCGAGCCGCCCTTCCAATGGGCCATCGAAGGCGACATCAAGGGCTGCTTCGATCATATCGACCATCACAAGCTGATGGACCGAGTACGCCAGCGCATCGGCGACGGCAAGCTCAATCGGTTGATCCTCGCGTTCTTGAAGTCAGGCGTCCTCTCTGAAACGCAGTTCACTCGCACCGACAGCGGCACTCCGCAGGGTGGGATACTCTCTCCCCTGCTCGCCAATGTCGCGCTGAGCATCATCGAGGAACGGTATGAGCGTCATGTGTGGCCGAGAGCCGCGAAGCCGAAAGGTGGACGCGGCCGACCGGCAGCGGCACTCTCCGATCCGACGCTGATCGCGCGGCGGGCGTTCATGAACCGCGCCAGTGATCGGCGTGCTGGCCGTTGCGTCATGGTTCCCGTTCGTTATGCCGATGACTTCGTCATCTTGGTCTGTGCAGGTGATGGTACTCCCGATAAAGCCCGGGCGATCGCCGAGCAGGAAAAGGCTTCTCTGGCTGCGATGCTCAGTGCCGAAATGGGACTGACGCTCTCGCCGGAGAAGACGTTGGTGACTCCGGTCACCGAGACGTTGCGCTTCTTGGGCCATCACTTGAGGGTGCGGAAGGACTCGCTTCGGCGACAGCTCCGCCCCCGCCTCGTGATCCCCAAAGATCGCTCCAAACGCCTGCGACGTACGATCGAAATGGTCTTCGATCGAAGTATCAGCACCGAAACGCTCGAGCAGCGTCTGAAGCACCTGAATCCCGTGCTACGTGGCTGGGGGAACTTCTACCGACATGCCTGGGGTGCGAAGCGCGTCTTCGCGGCTCTAGATCACCACGTCTGGTGGACCATCTTGCGATGGCTCAAGAAGCGACACCCACATGCGCGCATCCGCGATCTGGTGAAACAGTATGGCTGGCATGAACCTCGGCGTCGTTCTCTTCGCTGGCGTGACGGTAGCGTGGTTCCCATGCGACTTGCCACGCTTCGCGTCGAGCCGTATCGCCTAGGTCGTGAGCGTGGACCCATCTATGCGTAAACATCGAGGGAGAGCCCGGTGCGTATCGAAATGGCGCACGCCGGGTTCGGTGAGGGGCATCCGAAAACCCGCGGCAATCTTGCTGGCGGGCGTCGGATGCCCACTCTCTGTGCGGGAGATTGTATACTTGACAAACCCAATCCATAGTCGGACAATTCCCCTCACGCTTCAGAGGGTTCCGCAATGTCATTCGATGCTCCGCATTTCACCGATGAAACTAAGGCCCGCGAATACTTAGAGGCGATCCGCTGGCCGCAGGGTCCGGTCTGCCCACATTGTGGTTCCTGTGACGGCGCATATCGCCTTGATGGTGCCAAGCATCGTCCGGGCTTGCTTAAGTGCAAGGATTGCCGTGAGCAGTTCTCCGTGACCGTGGGAACTGTATTTGAGCGCTCCAAGATTCCACTGACTAAGTGGCTGCTGGCGACGCATCTGCTCTGCTCAAGCAAGAAAGGCATTAGCTCTCACCAGATTTCACGCACATTGGACGTGACCTACAAGACCGCATGGTTCATGACGCATCGTATACGCGAAGCGATGAAGCCAGCTGGCACCGCTCCAATCGGTGGCGAAGGCAAAACAGTCGAGGCAGACGAGACCTATCTGGCAAAGTCGTCCAAGACTCGTAAGCCAAAAGGACTGCCGCTCAATGCCAAGCCAGCCCCTCAGGTATTCAGCCTTGTCGAGCGCGGCGGGAACATTCGTTCGATGTACTTGGACGACAAGAACGTGCGCGGCGCGCTGATGCAGCACTTGCATGATGACAGCCGCTTGGTCACCGATGGCGCCCAAACGTACAAGTTCGTGATGCCAACCAAGGAACAGCACGAATCTGTCGATCATTCCAAATACGAATGGGCACGCGGCGATGTGCATACCAACAACCTTGAGAACTTCTTCTCCATATTCAAGCGCGGTCTGGTAGGTACCTATCAGCATATGGATAAAAAGCATCTAAATCGATACTTGGCTGAGTTCGATTTTCGTCGCAATAATCGCGCGAAACTTGGCATTAATGACACGCAGCGCACTGCCAATGCGCTTAAAGGTATCGAAGGCACGCGCCTGACATATCGGCAACTTAATTAAGAGGCGCCGATGAGTGATTCCATCGCAAAGTGTTTTTTGCCTATGCCGAATTTTCCTTTTAGTGATTTGTTTGGCGACGATCTTGAGCGAGCATTGATAATTCACAGGCAGTTTGTTGAGCTTGGCTCGATGCTTCAGCGCTTCGGCTACGCAGTCGACCTGTTCGACTATTGCAATGCTGAGATAGAACGAGCTGCACAGGAGTATGGAAGGCGAGACAGACGCTACAAGGAATTTAACGATTCCCGTCACGGTTGGCAGCAGATCGCCGCACGCGAAGGAGGTATGACCATTTGCGATTTCGGGAAAGTCATTGCCTCTATCAAGCATAACCGCCAAGAATGCAAAGCTTTGTATTCTAGAATAGACGGCAAAGAGCTTGAAATCATATGGCGTGAATTCCGCGCTACGTTCAAAGATAGAGTCGATATCAGAGATGCGGCCGCGCACCCAGTTGATTTCTTCAAAACCCCAGAAGATATAGCCGAAAACGCATTGTTTTCTGACTACAAGAATCACGGGCTGTCTTTGGAGAATCCAAACGCGTGCGTGATAAAAGGTGTGATCGACGGACGCACTGTCCTCTATACCGTCGGAAACCGTGTTGTTGAATACGAATTGAGCGCTAACACACTCGATAAGTTGTTGCATTTCAAGTCTCGAATATGTGCTGTGTTCCATCCACCCTCGTCAGAGCAAGATCGGGTCCAAGTCTCGTAATACAGCTTTTGCGATTTCATGTAACTCAAGTTCGCCATCAAATAGAACTCGACCATTTTTATGAAACGCCCCCACATGAGAATCCACAGAACTCTCCTTGACCGCGCGGTAGATCATGGCTGAGAGCATTCTCACGCGCGGATCATTTGAATTCAGTGTATCCACGGCCTAGACTCCCGCCATGAAACAGGAGAAACCCAAGCCGCAACTGTCGCCTGACGATGTGCTGCGCAAGATGCTGGCAACACCGCCAGATCCCAAGAAGGCAAAGAAGCCAGCGAAGAAGCTCGTTCGAAAGTAAGCGGGCTTTTCGTTTTCCGGCCTGTCACGCAGGCCGAGATTAGCGCGAAATACTGGGTTTGTCATGTATACAATCGCCAGTTGGCATGGCAGTGTAGAGGGCTGTATAGAGATGTCCCCATTCACCCGAAAAGCGGTACGCCGAATACATAGGGTTTCAACCCTTTCGGGTAGAACCGCATAAGTTTTTCTGCATTTTTCTTAACTATTGGGTTGTCTTTTTCGGCTATTGCCCACGCTTTTACGCGGGATACAACGTCCAAGCAGAATTCCGCAACGCTGGTAATGTAAGCATCGCTGCCGGCGGAATTCCTAAATGTCGAAGCGTCTGGCGTTGGCAGAATGAATAGCACTCTGTTCCACTTTGATTGGTGCTTTTTCGTGTGCGCTCTCGCATGTCCTTGATGAACTATTCCGCACCTCAATCCGTAGCAATCTTCAGACGTTAACCATGGGTAATACGCAGCAAGATGTTTGTCGTACCAAGCCTCATACTTTAAGCGTCCTCCATCCCCATCTGGACTTTCCAGAGCTGCACAGATTTCCGGCAAAGTGAGGGTTGCCACAAGAGCGAGATAGAACAATTTAGCCTGAAGTGCTCCTTCAATGTCCTGCATTGCCATCACTAAAGCCGTATTGTTGAAATGCTCCATTGAGGTCTCCGATTTCAGGTGGCCCGCGTTGGCACCACGAAATAATGTCCATAAAATCGATATCAACGCTGCCGTTGTGGCGCTCGTTGTAAGGGCGCACAACCAGCCGTCCTGAATCGTCATCGCGCCATAATTCGACAGGGAATCCTTCGCCTAACTCGCGCACTGATTCCATTACACATATGCGGGGCATAACATGCTCCTAGGTAGAAATGTCCGCTTTGGCCCCCGTGACCCACCCTCCGTCGACCGTCTTTGCGGCTAACTTACGCGATTGGGATTCCGGATCCTGACGCTCGATCATCTTCTCGTTGTTCTTCGTGCGCGAGAAGGTCGGCGGCCTAAGCAAGCGCTGCCCGTTCAACGCGCGCCGATCAGGCAGCAGCGCGTTGCTCGACTTCCCAGCCCTTGCAGGCCAGAAGCACGGTGCGCGGCACCTCGTGTTCGCCACTGGCGTAGTACGCCACCTGCCGCCGAGAAAGCCCAAGCGCCTCAGCCGCCTTGGTCAAGCTCAATCCGTTACGCCAGCGCCAGCGAATGAACTCGACCGCATCGGTCCGGCCGTTCTGTTCGAGAGCCACTTCCCAGAGCGTATCCGCACCGAGATCGAGATCGCCGGGCCAAGCGATACTGTGACCGCCTTCACCGAGCGCCACGCGCGCAAAGAGCGCCGCCTCGCGCAATCTCTTCAAACCCCTTGAGTGGAGCACGAGCTCGCGCAGATCGACAGTGTAGGTCTTGCCATTGTCAAAGCGCAGCCGTACAGCTACGTCTCCCGCGCTCTTCACGCTCGTGATCCGATGCACCTTGCCTTCGTTGATCCTCATATCTTTACTCCGAGTATTGTCGCCAGAGGCGACGTAACGTATCGCGGTTCGTCTTGGCCCAAGTGAGCGCCTCGGCCACATCACGCGAGTCAGCCGCGCCCGCCAATACTTCAAGTGACTCAATCACCACGGCAATACGCTCGTTGCTCGTGGTGATAACGTGAAAGTGCGAGGGCGCGTGGTCTTTTGAAGTACATCTCGATTCGGCAGCGATTGAAGCGTTCCACTGTTAGCATGTCGCATCATAGTGCATGCCATGCGCTGGTGCAACACGTGCACCACTCAAGCCTCGGCGTCGTTGACTTATCCGAGATCAGATTTACGACGAAGTTTCACGTCAGGTCAAGAATGTCAGCGTCCGGATCATCATCTACGTCTAAGGCCACGACCAACGCGGTGCGCAGTTGCTTTAGCTTTGGCAGTGCCAGTGCACCGACATAGTCGGTGAGCATGCTTTTCTCGAGGCGTGTGATTTGGTCGCAATTGATGACTGAGTCGTGCTTCAAGCCTTCATCAACCCCGACTTGCACTTCGGTCGACAAGCCGACGCCGGACGTATTGATCGGCGCGCACAGAACGCGATTGGCCTTTGAATCCAGCAGATCCTGGCGGCTCACCACGGCGAAGCAGCGCGACTTTTTTGGATCGCCGTGTTGGCGCTGACGGACACGGTAAATCTCGCCGCGGCGCAAACCCGAGGACATGACGACCTACTCCGCGGTCCAGTTTGTCTGGTAGGTCGCGCTATCGTCGCCTTCGGCGTTCAATGCATCTGCGTGTTTATTTAATAGCATCATCTCCCGCTCTCGGCGCCGCTCCTTCAGCTGGCGTGTCGCGTAACTTTGAACAGCGCGCTCAATCCATGCGGACCGTTGAGCCGCCCCCGCTAACGAATCGATGACCTTCAGAAGATTGCCCGAAAGTGTGATCGATGCTTTTGCCTTGGTGGCGGGCGTTGCAATGAGCGCTGAAAGCGCGGCAAGCTGATTTGCAGATAGCGATCTTGTGCTCATACGATAAACAATACTACCTTTTATCCTCCACGGCAACATTTGTCAAAGTGGTCTCCGGCACATATCCTACGCCCAGATCACCTATGTCCCCGCTCAACCCTACTCCTGCACTCGCACATACTCGCATTTCTCGCGCAGCTGCCTGCATGCCTCAGGTGCTGTTGTGGTGCACCTTGGGCACCAGCATTTCGAGTCTCGCGGAGACATCGCCCCCAGTACCAGACCCGTCGTCGCCGACCCCGGAACAGATGGCTGACTGCAATAAAGTTGCGCACGAGAAGATGTTTCACGATCTGGCCAACTTCGCTCGCTACGGCCCGGCCAATGCGACGCTGCCGCCGCCGAAACCAGGCGAGCGACGAGTCGTTTTCATGGGTGACTCAATCACCGACGCCTGGGCGACGGTCGATCCAAACTTCTTTGCCCGCGCGGAATTTGTCGATCGCGGGATCAGCGGACAGACGACGCTGCAGATGTTGCTGCGATTTCGCCAGGATGTGGTTGCACTTAAACCTGCGGTTGTGCACATCATGGCCGGTACCAACGATATCGCTGGTAACACCGGCACGATGGATTTGCCGACGACTGAGGATAACATTGCCTCGATGGTCGATCTGGCCCGGGCGAACCGCATCCAAGTAGTGATCGGTTCAGTCTTGCCCGCGAAAGACTTCGGCTGGCACCCGGGTACCGATCCAGGACCCAAGATTGTCGCCCTTAACAAATGGCTGAAGAGCTATTCGCACGCAAGGCACGTAGTCTATGTGGACTACTACGCCGCGCTTAACGATGGCGCCCTTGGAATGCGATCCGACCTCAGCCCCGATGGCGTGCATCCATCCCTACCGGGTTACCTCATCATGGATCCGTGGGCAGACGCCGCAATCCGCGCAGCCCAGCGGCGCCAAACTGGACGTTGAACTGATGGCCCATGGCTTTTGAGCGCGCGTGAGTCGATCTGCATTTCGGGCGCGCGCCCTCTGCGGGTCGCGGTCTCGAAATCCGGCGGTTTGGGTGCAGTCATCAGGAAAATACAACCGACAGAGCGCCGCCCTGCCCTTGCTTCTTTGCCGCGTGACGCACGTTGATTTGTACGTCCTGCTTGCGCTCAAATTGGCGCCACCGAGTGAGGCCCACTCCAAAGGTGTGGACCTCACCTGGCGATGAACGGAGGACCTTCAATTGCCGAAGTGCAGCGAGCGAAAGACTCTCCGATCAGGAGGACTTGACGAGCAGGCCGAGCTGGGTCAGCGCAGTCACGCCGTCATCAAGCCCTATCTCTTGAACGATCTTTCCGCCCTTGAGCTTCAGTGCTGTGACTCCGGTGAAGTGCATCTTCCTACCGGATGCGGCGGGCAATGAGCCCATCCGAAAATCCCTGAATGCCGGGCCCGTATGGGTGCCGCCGCCCTCCCACTGGCCAATGACATAGTCACCATCAGATAACAGAGGCGCCGTTCCCCAAAAGTTCAAGTCTGGGAACGCAGTGCGAAAGCCGTGCATGAATGACTTGATGTCTTCGCGACCAAGTCGAGGCTCGTGCAGAGAATATTTGAGCAGCATGTCCGGCGCTGCAAGCTCGTCTACAACGACAGGGTTGTAGGTCTTGCCCCAAAATTCCGTAAACCAGCGTCCGACCACGGCCTCGTTCTGCGATTGCAAGCCAGTGCTTGCCTCGGCATGACAAGACAAGGCCCCCACTCCCACGGTTATAAGCAATCCCATCTTTAACGCATCTCTGCGATCCAATACTTGGCTCATCTGTACCTCCTGCCTTTGGTTGCTCAGCTAATTCGAGGAAAATCTGATCTGTTGGAAAGTAATGAGATCAGACGGACTTGGCACTCCGATTCTTGCTGTGCAAATTCGCTTTCCGTCGAGATGGGCGGGATGAGGATGCTAGGAGCCCGCACGCCGGATTGACGGCCGACAGGCTCGTTCTCTATCCTCAAACTGAAGTTGATTGTTCCAGGTATGCTGTGAGGCAAGATCCCGATCATGTTGATCGCCGACAGCGGACTGAGGGCACAGCAATGCATACGGTCGCCCTCGATGGGTGCCGGATCGATCGAGCGATCGATCGCAGAATCGAGACTATCTTGCCGAGACGATGAACACATACCCCCACGGAGGTGCTCAACGTCGAGTACGCTAATCCCCGCCGCGATAAATGCCCGAGGGGATTCAAACCATTACTCCTGTCCGCGCATCTAAGGGGCCGAATCTCACCTTACCCGCGAAATAGTTGCAACCTTTCCTTCACTTGCGGGTTATATACAGGGCAGCAACCAAATTAACAAAAGGGATTCGCCGAGCATGGGGCGTTTGCACTTTGCCATTGACGATGACTTATTCGCGGAAGTCACGCCCGCCGGTCGCTCATGAGCGTGACACGCGCGCGGATCGGGCTGCAGCAAATGCTTGTGTTGGTCACCCTTGTCCTGGAGACGCAGCGCGTGTGCGCCAATGATCTCCTCGACTTTTATCGCCTCGCGCTGACGCGTGATGCGGTATTGCAGGCGGCGACTTATCAGCGCGACGCCGCCATCGAAGCACGGCCTCAGGCGCTGTCCCAATTACTGCCGCAGATCTCCGCCACCGGCTCCGCCACGCGGGAGAATATAGACTATGCCGCCTCGTATGAGGGGCTCCACGCGCCCGACTGCACCCTGAGCGCCGATGCCAGCACCCAGCGCTGCTACGGCACCACGCACGGACTGGGCCTCAACCTCACTCAGACGCTCTGGAGCTTCCAGGCCTTTAGCCTACTCAAGGAAGCGAATTTTCAGGCTGCCGCCGCCGAGGCGACCTGGCGAGGGGCGCAAGAGAATCTGCTGTTGCGTGTCGCACTGGCCTATTTCGCCATCCTATCCGCCAGCGATCAGCTCGTCACCAGTCGTAATGCGCGCGAGGCATTCTCCACTCTGCTCAATCAGGCCAAGACACGCGAGAAAATCGGTGTGGGCGCCCGCAGTGATGTCGAACAGGCGCAATCGTTTTACGATGCGACCGAACAAAGCGTCATCGACGCGCAGAACGCCTTGGATGACGCGAATCTCGCCCTAACCGAGATCATTGGCCCGCACGCCGAGGCCATTGCGCCGTTACAAGAGACCATCCCGTTGGTCACACCCGAGCCCGCGTCGGCCGACGAGTGGGTGGCCTCCGCGCGCCAGGACAACTTCGATGTGCGCGCCGCGCAGCTCAAGGTGGAGGCTGCGGAGCGCGATATCTCGGCACGGCGCGGCAAGGGTCTGCCGACCTTGTCGTTGACGGGTTCAGGCTTTAAGGCTTGGCAAGATGAGATCCTGGGCGGCAATCAATCGATCAATACGGTCGGCGTTTCCTTCAGCTGGCCGCTCTTTCAGAGCGGGGCTGTCGCTTCGGCAGTGCGCCAATCACGGGCTCTCTATCGGCAAGCGCAAGCGTTATACGACACGGCCCAGCGCGATACCGAACGGCAGACACGTTCCGCCTTTCGGGACGTGGTCAGCGGCATCAAGCGCATTACCGCCGCGCGTCGGGCGGTCGCTTCCGGGCACGACGCCGTCGAGGGGAGCCGGCGGAACGTGGAGTTTGGCACCGGTAGCGTGTTTGACCTGCTGAACGCGCAGAACAATTACTACGGAGCGCAGCGTGCCTTCAGCCAAACTCGGTATGACTATCTGACAGCCCTGCTAACGCTAAAGCAACAAGCCGGGAGTCTAGCCGAGCATGATCTTGAGGTGATCGATGGACTGCTGGTCGCTCATGGATCGTAAGCGAGCAGATGATCTGGAATTCCTCATGACGGCACCGACCCTCGCCGATAAGTCCACAAAGGTCCGTGATACCTCGGGCCAGGACGTACCCGTCGATCCGGCCCCTGCGGCACTCCGGCGCCGCCGGCTGATACTCATGACCGTGTGTGGGGGTATCGCACTGGCAGTGGTGATTGGCCTGCTCTTCAGATCGTGGGCGCACTCCAACCTAACCGTGCCGCGGCAGCGAGTGCGCATTGCCACCGTCACGCGCGGCCCGTTTGTCCGTGATATCGCCGCCGAGGGAACTGTCGTGGTGGCGAACAGCCCGACGCTGTTCGCAGTGGCCCTCGGCACCGTCACTTTCAATGTGGTGGCGGGGGATACCGTGACGCAGGGGCAAGTGCTCGCGACCGTGGACAGCCCCGCCTTGAAGAACGAGCTTGCTCGCGAACGGGCCACGCTCGATGGCCTCACCGTATCGCTTCAACGCCAAGGTATTGACACGCACCGGCAGATCCTGGAGAGCAAGCAGGCCGTGGACCTCGCGACCACGCAGGTTCGGGCTACCGAGCGCGAGCTTGAACGAATGAAAAGTGGCCTCGAGCAGGGCGTCGTTCCAAGGCGCGACCTGGACAAGGCGCAGGACGCGCGCGATGACGCACACCTCACCTACGATCACGCACTCTCGAATGCACGGCTGCAGGAGGATAGCCTCAACTTCGATCTCAAGACAAAGCGCACGGACGTCGAGCGCCAGACGCTGCTGGTAGCCGACCTTAGCCGCCGCGTGGACGCCCTCACGGTGCGATCGCCGGTGAAGGGCATGGTCGGCAGCCTGCTGGTCAACCAAAAGTCATCGGTGGCGGAGAATGCGGGCCTGCTCACGATAGTGGACCTATCAGCCCTCGAAGTGGAGTTCCGCGTGTCCGAGTCCTACGCCTCGGATCTCGCCATCCGCATGAACGCCGATATCAACTATGCCGGAAGGAA
>Ga0210394_10007233_pt1 | contig 11760 bp, 16 predicted proteins | sample IncBWC12MmetaG_FD_160121 | JGI IMG/M metagenome (GOLD analysis project Ga0210394, IMG submission 160121) | Forest soil microbial communities from Barre Woods Harvard Forest LTER site, Petersham, Massachusetts, United States - Inc-BW-C-12-M | ecosystem: Environmental > Terrestrial > Soil >... | reverse complement strand
GGCGTCGCGATAGGTGATGGGCGCTCGCTCAGTCATCTTTCAGGATCCTTGGCCTACGCGGCAGGAGGGTCGGCAGCTGTGGTATTTTACGACAAAACCATGGCGCAAACCTTAAGCAGCTTTTCAAACTCGTACTTGCGCAGCGCGGCGATTCTGTGCTTGTGTCTCGCGGCGCTTGCCGCAAGCGAGCCGGTCGTTGCCGTGACCCGCGCCGAACTGTATCAGGCGACCACCGGCATTGCCGGACGCTGCGACAGCGGCGACAGCGCGCCCTTTCAAGCGGCCATGAAGACCGTGCTGGTGCGGGTCACCGGGCGCCGTTCCGCTGATGAGGATCCCGCATTGGCGCCGCTGATCAGCAATGCGCGCCGCTACGTGCAACAGTGCCGCAGCGCCCCGGACAACCAATTATGGGTGGCCTTCGACGGTCCGGCCATCGAGCGTTGGCTGACTCAGAACAGCCAGCCCTTGTGGGGTCATGAGCGGCCCACAACCCTGGTATTGCTGGCGGTGCAGACCGGCCCGCAATCCGGGACAGTGGTCAGCGCCGACGACAGCGGCGAGCTGAAAGCCGCCATCGATGCGGCGGCAGTGGCGCGCGGCCTGCCGTTGCTCTGGCCCAGCGCCGGCGAACTGCAAAGAAATCGGCTGGACTTTGCGACGGTGAATGGCGGTGCTCCGACGGCTCTGGCCGAGATTGCGCATCGTTTCGGCGGCGAGGGAGTGCTGATCGGGCGCGCCAGCGGCGCGAGTGCGACTGCCAACGTGCGCTGGATTCATTTGTTTCAGGATCACAGCAACGAATATTCCGGTGCTTTGGAGGGCGTGAACCGTGCTGCTGACATGTATGCCGGCATGTTTGCCGCCAGCGGCAATCTTGTGCCCGTGGACATCGAGGTCACGGGCGTGAACGACCTTCGCGACTATGCCGGCGTCGAGGCGTACCTCGAATCCCTGACCTTCATCTCGCACGTGAGCGTGGAGTCTTTGTCCGGCGATACCATTAGATTCCGTCTCGCAACACGCGTCGGCGTCGATTCTTTGCAGCGAGCGCTGGCGCTCAATGGGCGACTGCAGCCGGTAGGCGCCGGCGAGAACGGGATTCAGCGCTTCCAGCTGCATCATTGATCGCGTGTTCCGGTTCGCGCGCCATATTCCGAACATGATCACCGCGATCAGGATCGCGCTGGTCGTGCCGATTGCGATCACACTCGCGCATCGCGAATTCACCGCGACCATGCTGCTTTTCGCGGTGGCCGGGCTGTCGGATGCGGCCGATGGCTTTCTCGCCAGGCATTTTGGCTGGCAGAGCGAACTGGGCGGAATATTGGATCCGATCGCGGATAAACTGTTGCTGGCCACGGTGTTCATCACCTTGAGCCTGCTGAATCTCGTGCCGCTGTGGCTGATGGCGGCGGCGGTCGCGCGCGATGTGATCATCGTGCTCGGCGCCGCGGCATACCGCTTTTTCATCGGGCGACTGACTGCGAACCCATCGTTCATCGGCAAATTCAATACGCTGTGTCAGGCCGCATTTATTTTTGCAATTGTCGTGCGCGCGCAGTTCTCGGTGCCGCCGGCTTGGGTGACGCTATGGCTTGGCGCCCTCGTGTTCGCGACCGTGGTCGTGAGCGGCATCGACTACGTTCTGGTGTATGGAAGGCGGGCGGCGGCATGAGGCAACTCGCGCTGGGTGTAAGGCTGCGCGCGGATGCGGTGTTCGAGAGTTTCGCGCCGGGTCAGAATTCTGAAGTCGTGGAGGCGCTGCGTGCGGCGCAAGCAGCGCCCATCTGGCTATGGGGTGCACATGGGTCCGGCAAAACTCATCTGCTGCAAGCGGTATGCTCGAGCGCCGGTGAAATGGCCGCCTATTTCCCCTTGCACCGTTCGTTGGCGTTGCCGCCCGAGGCATTGGCTGGTTTCGAGCGAACCGCCGTCCTTTGCATCGACGACGTCGATGCGGTCGCGGGAGACCGGGCCTGGGAACAAGCGTTATTTCGTCTCTTCAATGAAGCTGCGGAGCTGCGCACCCGCTTGATATTTGCCGGACGGGTCGCACCGCGCCAGGCTGGGTGGTCCCTGGAGGACTGGCGTTCGCGAGCCGCGGCGTGCGTTGTGTATCAGCTGCGAGAGCTCGATGACCAGGGCCGCATCGAGGCTTTGCGGCTGCGCGCGGCGCAGCGTGGGTTGCAGCTGCCCTACGAGACTTCCGAGTACTTGCTGAAGCGCATGCCGCGGGACTTGCCGTCGCTGTTGGAAATCCTCGACGCGCTGGACGATGCGTCGCTGGTGGCGCAGCGCCGGCTCACGATACCGTTCATTCGTGATGCACTCGAGAAACACGCAGGAACAAAATCATAGTGCAAAACCATGCGAATACCAGCAGCAGACTGAGCGCGGCTACCCAGCGTGCTCGGCCGTTGACCAGAAGTTCGGTGACCGCAAACGCAAGGTAGGGAACCGCGAACAAGGTCGCCCATGCATATGTGTAGCGGCGGCCGCGCACCAGCCCATTCAGCGGGGCCAACAAGGGTAATACTGCAAGCACGCAAAACGGCCAGGAATACCCGACGCTGATCCACGCCAGCAGACTTGCTGCGATGGCGCCCCATAGCCAAATGGTCAGCGAGCGCGTGACGGATAGGGTGCTCAAGTCGCCCTCTGCAGCCGATCAGCCAAGGCGGCCACGCGCTTTCCTAAAGCACGTGCCAACGCGCTCTCCGGTTCCGACAGTTCTCCGTGATTGCTGAGTTCGGCGACGTGACTTGCGCCATAGGGCGTGCCTCCGCCGCGCGTATCGGTGAGCCCGCGCTCGGTGAACGGCAGACCCACGAGGTACATGCCGTGATGAAGCAGCGGCACCATCATCGACAGCAGGGTCGACTCCTGTCCGCCATGCAGCGTCTGCGTGGAGGTAAAGACCGCGGCGGGTTTGCCCACCAGGGCTCCGGAAATCCACAAGGCGCTGGTGCCGTCCAAAAAGAATTTTACGGGCGCCGCCATGTTTCCAAAGCGGGTGGGGCTGCCGAGAATCAGACCGCAGCACTGCGTAAGATCATCATGCGTTGCATAAGGAGGTCCCTGGTCCGGCACGGGCGGGTCGAGCCTTTGGGTCGAGGCCGCAACCGGCGGAACCGTACGCAGCCGCGCCTGCATACCCGGGACCGCTTCGATGCCCCGGCAAATTTGTCGAGCCAGTGCGGCGGTGGTTCCTTGGCGGGAATAATACAGAACCAGTATTTCGTTCATCGGTAGTCTTCCGTGGAATCAGGCATATTTCTGAGCGCATGCTGCGTGGGCGCAACGGCGGCGTTGCAGTTGGCGGGGGATTGTATAACGGCGACTAAGGTTTGACGGCTTTGGCCGCTGTTGCTAGTGTCGCGCCACCCTATGCTCCGGTTCATTGTTGTCTTGGGTTGTGTCGCCTGCCTCGCCGGTTGCGCGAGCGGTCCGCCCGTGCAAGAGATGAGCGATGCTCGCCAGGCCATCGCCGCGGCCCAAACTGCGGGTGCGACCAGCGCAACGTCGCCGGAATACGCAGCTGCGCAGGCGGCGATTGCGCGAGCGGAACAGCACTTGCAAGCCCAAGAATACGTGCGTGCCCGATACGCGGCGGTGCAGGCCAAGCGTCATGCCGCCGCCGCGCTTGCCGATGCCCAGCACTCCGAAACACCCGCCACCGTCCCCCACTGACCTCACTCGCCAGTACCGGGTGTCCGGCAAGGTACAGGGCGTGTATTTCCGCCATTCCACGCGGGTTGAGGCCAAACGCTTGAATTTGCGCGGCACGGTCCGCAATTTACCGGACGGCAGCGTTGAAGTGCTGGCGCAGGGCACGCCGGCCGCGATCGAGGCGTTGCGGCTGTGGCTGCATCGGGGGCCCGCGCTGGCGCGCGTCGACACAGTCGCCGAGATCTCACCGGGCGATGAGGCAAACTTAAGGCTTCCAGAGGACTTCGAGATTCTCTAAAAGCGCCAGATCCGCTGCCAGCGCTGCATTACCAACGCCGGGTAGGTATTTCGTCCGCTGCTGCCGTTATAGCGGGCCAGGGCGCGCGTCCAATTGCGATTCTCTGCGCGCAGGTAGTAGCGAAGAATCTCGCAGCCCATGCGGATATTGGGCGCGACTTTCACGAGCTGATTCTGCACACCCAACTCGCGCGGCCAAAAGGGCATCACCTGCATGAGACCGACTGCACCGGCCGGCGAGACCGCCCAACGATCAAAACGACTCTCCACCTCCATCATGGCGAGAACCAGGTCCGGCGGGATTTGCAGCGCGGGATCCCGCTTGGCCTCGCAGTACACATGATCCAGGATCTCGACGCGCGCTTCGTGCGTCGGCACGAACTGCGCCAGCCGTGGCTCCATGGTTTTGTGCCAAACCTCGGATTCGTACCGATCGGCAAAGCAATCAGTGCTGGCGATGATCCTTTGCAACAGGGATTTGAGCTCCGGATCGCGCTGTTGATCCGCGCGGGCACAGTTGGGTACGCCCACGACAAAGATCAGCGTAGCCAACGCTGCCAAGCCGCCGTGGAAACTCGCGCGCAACCAGCGCCGCATGGGCAACCTCAAGTATTTAACTTATGACGAATATAGCCTACCGGATCCACCGCGGGGATTTCCGTCGACTCGGTCTCGCGCCGCTGACGATATTCGAGTTTTCCGGCCATTAAACTGCGCTCGCCGATCACAATGCGGTGCGGTATCCCCAACAGCTCGGAATCGGCGAATTTGACGCCGGGGCGGGCGTCGCGATCATCGATCAACACATCGATGCCCGCGGTATTGAAGTCCTCGTACAGCGCGTCGGCCTTTTCCTGCACGAGCGTCGATTTTTGGTAGTTGATCGGCACCAACACCACTTGGAACGGAGCGATTGCCGCGGGCCAGAGAATGCCGTTGGCATCATGATTCTGTTCGATTGCGGCGGCGACCACGCGGGTCACGCCGATGCCGTAGCAGCCCATGAACATGGGGATCGCAGTGCCCTGTTCATCCAGCACGCTGGCATGCATCGCGTCGCTGTACAGCTGACCAAGCTGAAAAATATGGCCCACCTCGATGCCGCGGGCTACTTTGAGGGTTCCGCGCCCGGTCGGGCTTAGGTCGCCGGTTTGAACATTGCGGATGTCCACCGATTTAGGATCAGGCAGATCGCGCCCCCAATTGACTCCGCGGTAGTGCATGTCGTTTTGATTGGCGCCGCAGACGAAATCCGACAAATGAGCAGCGGCATGATCGACATAAAGCAAGCCTTTGAAGCCGATCGGTCCGAGCGAGCCAGGGTCGGCGCCGGTGGCAGTCCGGACCCGCTCTGCACCCGCCATCCGCAATGGACTGGCAACGCCCGGCAATTTCTGGGATTTCACCGCGTTCAGTTCATGGTCGCCGCGGATCACCAGTGCGACCACATCGCCGGCGCTGCCCTCCACCAGCAGGGTCTTGACGCATTGCGCAGGAGTCACTCCTAGAAGGGCGCTCAAGTCCGCAATCGTGCGTGCGTTCGGCGTGGGTACCCGGCTCAAGGGCTGCTTAGCTAAGGCGCGAGGCGCGGCTGGCCGCACGGTTGCGGCCAGTTCCAGATTTGCCGCGTAGTCGTCGGAGTCGGAAAACACAATGGCGTCCTCGCCCGACTCCGCCAAGACATGAAATTCCTGCGAGGTGCGGCCCCCGATGCTGCCGCTATCGGCCTGGACGGCGCGAAAATTCAAGCCCATTCTCGTAAAGATGCGTGAGTACGCCTCGTACATGAGCCGATAACCTTCGGCCAGGCTCGTTTCATCGGTGTGAAAGGAATAGGCATCTTTCATCACGAACTCGCGCGCGCGCATGACCCCGAAGCGCGGGCGAATTTCATCGCGGAATTTGAACTGAATTTGATAAAAATTGACCGGCAATTGCTTGTAGCTGCGCAGTTCGCGCCGCGCTATGTCCGTGATGACTTCCTCGTGCGTCGGCCCATAGGCGAATTCGCGTTCATGGCGATCCTTGAAGCGCAGCAGTTCCGGTCCGTACTTGCTCCAGCGGCCGGACTCTTTCCACAACTCGGCCGGTTGAATGGTCGGCATGCATAATTCCAAAGCGCCGGCGCGGTTCATCTCTTCGCGCACGATTTGCTCCACCTTCCTCAAGGTTCGCAGACCCATCGGCAACCATACGTACAGTCCCGCCGCCAGCCGGCGAATCAGGCCGGCCCGCAGCATGAGCTGATGGCTGATGACCTCGGCGTCGGCAGGCACCTCTTTGAGTGTCAAAATCGGGTATTGGGATAAGCGCATAGCCACATATCTTACATGAGCCCCCCTGGTATTATGGCGGCCAATGAGCGATGACGATGAGTCACAAGCGCGACGGCGCGGTGTTTACTGGCTGCCAAACCTGCTCACCACGGGAGCGCTGTTTGCCGGCTTCTACGCCGTCGTGGCGGCCGTCGACTTGAGGTTCGAATACGCGGGCATCGCGGTGTTCGTTGCCATGTGCTTCGACAGTTTGGATGGTCGCGTCGCGCGCTGGACCAATACGGCAAGCCCTTTCGGCAAAGAATACGATAGTCTCTCCGACATGGTGTCATTCGGAGTTGCGCCCGCCATCGTTACCTACCAATGGGGAGTGGCGCGGATAGCCGAGTACGGACCGCTGTGGCGCCGCATCGGTTGGTTGGTGTGTTTTTTTTATGCAGCCGCAGCGGCGTTGCGCTTGGCGCGCTTTAATTCACGATCAGCCACTCAGGATAAGAATTATTTTGAGGGCCTGCCGAGTCCCGCAGCCGCGGCCGTTGTCGCAGCTTTGATTTGGCTCGCCAGCGATCAGACCAATGTTGGACTGCCGGGACTGGTTCTGGCGTTCGTGGTGACTGCCTCCGCAGGCGCGCTCATGATCAGCCGCTTCGCGTTCAACAGCTTCAAGCAGGTGAACGTTGGCGCAAAGGTGCGCTTCACCTATATCGTGTTCGTGCCGCTGGCTTTTGTGCTCATCTTTTTGCATCCGGCAATCACCCTGCTGCTGATGTCCGGCTTGTATGCCTTGTCGGCGCCCTCGTTGTGGGTGTTCCGCAAGTTGCGGCGCCGAAATCGCGCCGTGGTACAACATGAATAATGCATTGCGCCGCGAGTATCTCGCCGCATTGGGGCTGACTACGTGGGTGGCGCGGGGTAAAGTTGTGCTCCCTATGCTTGAGGCCGCGAATAAGTTGCCGGTCGCGATTGAACCTCCCGCCATTGAGCCCGCCGCGATTGATCCTGCCGCGGTCGGCCCGCCGGCCGCGCGCGAGGCGGGAGTCGATTGGCCCGAACTGCGCGCCCGCGTGGCGGCCTGCACGCGCTGCTCCCTAAGTGCTACACGAACGCAGACGGTATTCGGCGTGGGCAACCAACGGGCAGAATGGCTCGTGGTCGGCGAAGCTCCGGGCGCCGAGGAAGACCGTCAGGGCGAGCCCTTTGTGGGCCGCGCCGGCCAATTGCTCAATTCCATGCTGCGCGCGATAGGACTGGCGCGCGAGCAGGTTTATATTGCCAATGTGCTTAAATGCCGGCCTCCCGGCAACCGCGACCCCAACCTAAGCGAGGCCGCCGAATGTTTACCCTATCTGGAACAGCAGATTGCGCTCATAAAACCAAAGATAATGCTAGCCGTGGGGCGTATCGCCGCACAAAACTTGCTACGGACGGATAAGACATTGGGAAGTTTGCGCCAACAAGTCCACCGATTCGGAATTTCGCAGATGCCGTTGATCGTCACCTATCACCCCGCCTACTTGCTGCGCACGCCGGCCGATAAGCGCAAAAGCTGGGAGGATTTGAAATTCGCGCGCGACGTGTGTGCGCATGTCTAGCGTCAAGCGCGAACAAGAATTCGCGGCGGTCGAGATTCGGCCCATGCACGAACTCGACCTACCGGTGGTGGCCGCCATCGAGAGAACCGCCTATCAATTCCCGTGGAGTGAAGGCATTTTCCGCGATTGTTTGCGCGTCGGCTATGTGTGCCGCGTGGTCGATGTTGCCGGCGAAATGGGAGGCTACGGTATCATGTCGGTCGGCGCCGGCGAGGCGCACATCCTCAACGTATGCATCCGTGAAGAATATCGTTCGCGGGGCTTCGCCCGCAGAATTTTGCTGTACTTGGTGGACTGCGCGCGCGCCGCCGGTATGCAGGAAGCGTTTCTCGAAGTCAGACCTTCGAACCTGGCCGCGACTCGTTTGTACCAGTCGGTGGGATTCGAGCAGGTTGGCGTGCGGCGCGGATACTATCAAGCGACGGTTGGCCGCGAAGATGCCGCAGTGCTGCGCCTGATGCTGGGCAAAGACGCCAAATAATTTTCCGTCGCGCACGTGAAAATATTTTGTCGCGATAAACATCAACAAAATCAATAGTTAACATATAAATGTTGATCCAATCTCGGTCCTCAGCGTAAGAGATCCGTGGGGCGCAAATAAGGGCCGTCGAGCGCCTTAAGCAATTTGGGATCGCGGCCATACGGGTCTGGCTTGAAGAGGATCGCGCCCTGATCATCGCGGTCGACGGTCCAGTAGAGCATCAGCACGGGCACGGGTTTCGGTAGTCGTATGGTGCGTGTCGTGCCGGCGGCCACGGCAGCATCAATCGCTGCGCGACTCCACCGATCCGGACTCGCAAGCAGCAATTCCACCAGTTCGAACGGCCGCTCGGTGCGGATGCAGCCCGAGCTGAAGGCGCGCTGCTCGCGTTCGAACAACGCCTGGCTCGGTGTGTCGTGCAAATAAACCAAGTAAGGATTCGGGAACATTATTTTGACGCGCCCCAGTGCATTGGTTGGCCCAGGTTCCTGGCGGATCATGAACGGGAACGTAGCTGCGGTGTATCGAGTGAAATCGACGCTTGCCGTATTGACCGGCCGGCCATTGCGATCAATGACTCGCAGGCCGCGCTTTTCCAGATACGAGGGGTCGCGGCGCACGGCGGGCAGAATATCCTTGCCGAGGATGCCCGGCGGCACCGTCCAGGTCGGGTTGAAAACGATCTCGTCGATGGCCGACCTGAATATTGGAGTCTGCCGGTAAGGCTGACCGACCTGGGCCCGGGTTCTCCAGATGACGGCACGATCGCGCACGTAGCGCACTTCAAATCCGGCCACATCGACGATCACGAAATCACCATCGGCGCGCTGATGCAGTATCCAACGTGCACGCTCGAGGTTGACCCGTATCTGATCGATGCGCTGCGCGATACTCACGTTAAGTTCGCGGCGCGTCGCGGCTCCGACCGCCCCATCCGCGGTCAGAAAGTGCCGCGCCTGAAAGCGCCTCAAGGCCGCTTCCAAGGGCTCATCAAAAAGGACGCTGGTCGTTGCAGCTTGCGTATCATCGCCGCTCGCGGACAGGCGCCGCCGCAAAGCGGCGACCCGTGGATCCGTAACCCCTCGACGCAGCGTCGGACCCTCGCCGATGCTCGGCCAGCCGCCGGCGGCCTCAATTCGCCGATAGCTTGCAAGCGCATCGACCATGCTCCGATACATCCAATGATCCGGGCGGACTTGATCGATTGCGCCTGCGATTTCTGCGCTTGTCAGCGCGTCGAGAACAAACTGGATCGCATCACGTTGCGTTATCTCACGGCGTTCGAAGTTCCAGCGACTATCGATGGAGATGGGATCAACCTTTCCGAAGTACAAATGATAAAGCAGCTCGGTGTATGCATCCGTGGCGAGAAGGTCGAGCTGCGCCGCATCGAGCGGCGTGCGCACTTGCCGATCCGTTAGTCGCACGAGTGTCGTCAAATGATAGTCAGTCGGGGTCAGTCCATCCGTCGCGCTGGCGCGCACCACGTCGAGGAGCCTGGCAAGCCGCCCAGAATCCCAAAATGGCTTGAATCCATGCAGCTCGTAGAGGGTGGGCAATGATTGGACTGCACTTAAGTCGGCGTCATCGACGCTGAGTCTACCCCCCGCAGAGAGCGCTTCTATACGTTCGCGCACCGCTTCGATGACAGGATCCTCGGATCCAGACGACTGAGCCACCGCGGTGAAGGAATCGACGATGATGATGGCGGAAAATAGCAAGGCAACGAAGTGCGCCATCCTCGCCTGCTTTTCTCGAAGCATGATCATGTCCTCTCGGATTCGTCCATCGCTCAAAATGGGCGTGCACCAAATTCTAATGTCGCCAGCGGACTAGAACAATGTTGCGAATGCAAAATTCGCGAGCTATTTTGGCCGAACGCTGACGTTGAAGGAGGCGAGCAATGAAGCCGAACGAAGAGCACCTCGAGCGTTTCGAGGTACGGGCCACCTCAGATAGTCACTTTGCATGGATTCGTACACGCCTGGCGCTCGAGCGCACACTCATGGCATGGGTGCGCACGGCCGTTGCGCTGATCGGCTTCGGCTTCACGATCGTGCAATTCTTTCAGCGGCTGCAGGAAATCGAGGGTGTCGCTCCGGCCGCCCGTCCGCAAGCTCCACGCGAGTTGGGTTTGGCGCTGATCGGCGTCGGTGTGCTGGCGCTGCTCATTTCGGGGTGGCAGTACCGGCAAATTGTGCGCTACCTGTGGAGCATTCCATTCAGGCCCATCGCCGGCGTCCAAGAAAAGAACGTGGCCGTGAGGCCCGTTGCGCAGACTCCGCTCTTGGCGATCGTGATACTAATATTCTTGATCGGACTGTTCGCTTTTGGTGCCGTGCTGCTGCGCATGACCTAGCGCGTCTAGCGTTTCCGACCTGTCAGAAAGTTGACCGGGCCCCGAAGCAGGAAATACGGAACCGCCGCGAGGATCAGTGCCACGAATAATGCCTCGCCCGGGTAGAACCAACTCAGTACTCGAGCCTGGTAGATGGCGTCAAGAATCAGGGCAATAACAAATATCTTGCCCACCGACTTCAAACTGCTGAGCAGAACTTCGCGTCGTTGTCCCGGTTCAGTGAACAGTCGAAAAGGCGCTCGCCCTTCGCGAGCGTCTCGTCTTCCATCCCGGACGGCAAAAAAGACAGCTGTCAGGGGCTGGAAGATGAATCGAAAATGCAGCGGCCCGTCGAGGCGGCCCACGAAGTTTTCAATAGCTCGGATAATATGATGCATCTTCGCGGCTAGTCCGACGGACGCCTCTTGAACATTTGATCAATCTTCGCGTTGAGAGCGTCGATGGCTGCGGTATTCGACTCGGCGGTCGACAAAGCCTTCCTCGCGGCGTCCGAAGCCGCCGACGCGGACGCTGCAGTTGCCTTGTTGGCCGCCGTCGCATTGCTCGACGATTTCGCAAGGTCGGCCTGCAGTTTGTTGACCTGTCGCTCCAAATCCGCGATTCGCGCTTCCATGGGTTTGAGGTCGGTACAGCCTGCAGTCATTAACAGCAGCGCAATCACGGAAGCCTTTGCCATGGTCATTCCCTTTTCCTTGGGTCAAGAACCGACCGAACGATAGTGGAATGTCGCGCACGCCGGTCTCGCTACACAGTGGACTTTCTGCCTATTGCACCGGAATGGCGGCGATAGAAGGTGAATCCGGGCTGAATTGCTTGTTCGAAAGCTGCCGCTCGCGAGAGAGGGCGCGACGCTGTATTCTGGTGCGCGGACCCACCGGGACGCTGGACACTGGGAAGGCACCAGAAAGGGTGGTGGCGCCGTGCTGGCCACCCCAGCTGCGACGAGTAAATTGTGTTTTGTGTACCTGCGTGTGTACACGCTTTGGGGAAATGGCTGGTGAATGAATCTGAAATTGTCAATGAAATCAATCGTCGAAGAACTTTTGCAATCATCTCCCATCCCGACGCCGGCAAAACCACGCT
>Ga0210394_10007232_pt1 | contig 11760 bp, 11 predicted proteins | sample IncBWC12MmetaG_FD_160121 | JGI IMG/M metagenome (GOLD analysis project Ga0210394, IMG submission 160121) | Forest soil microbial communities from Barre Woods Harvard Forest LTER site, Petersham, Massachusetts, United States - Inc-BW-C-12-M | ecosystem: Environmental > Terrestrial > Soil >... | reverse complement strand
AGGCATGCCCGGCTGCGGGCCATGCGCACAGGCCGTCTGACCCGGGCACCGCAGAGATCCAGCATTGGTTCAAAAGATCTTCGCACCAATCACGCGCGTTGCAGGCCTACTCCTCGTACATTCTAGCGGTCCAAGGACGACCGTCAAATCGAATTCCCTGCTGGCGTGTCTTTGTGCGCTCAGGCAGTTTGCTGAAGCGCGCGATCGATCAGTTTGAGGCAACGTTCGGCGTTTGCTCGTAGCGCCGCTTCGTCTTTTTCCCGGTTCTGCCGCAGATTGTGCAGTTCGTCGGCAATGGACAAAGCTGCGAGCACAGCGACCTTTACCGAGTCCACTGCTCCAGTCCCACGGGCGACCTGGCGCATGCGTAGATCCACGTACTTGGCCAATTGCTCCACATAAGAGGGCTCGAGGTCCCCAGCGACGTTGTAAACCTGATCGTAAATTTCGACTTTCATCCTGGCACGCCTCCCGGCAAAAAAACGCGCGGCTAGGGCGGCGTTATTGTGCGACACCGGCTAACCCAGGGCAAGGTGATCGTTAATTCAATTCGCGAACGGGAGGCTCTGGAATCGCAGCTGGGTTTAAGCGGAACGCAGCTCCGCGCCTAATTTCTGTTCCAAGGTGGAAATGATGCGCGAGGGAAAATCATTCAGTTGAGCTTCGGTCAGAGTGGCTTCCTGGCTTTGAAATGTGACCCGGACCAGCAGGGAGAACTTTCCTGGCGGGATATTTCGTCCCCGAAAAAGGTCGACCGCCTCGACAGAGATAACTTCTGGTATTCGCAATCCCTCGATGGCCTCGCGCACCGCGGCGAAGCTCGTGCCATCTGGGAGTATCAGCGAGAAATCGCGCTCGACTGCGGGGAAGCGCGAAATCGGCTGATATTTTCGCGCTTCGCGAGCCCGCTGGTAGCCAGCGTAGAAGGGGTCGAGCGAGAATTCTGCGAGAAGGATATCCTGGCGCAGCTTGAACTTGTCAGCAACTCGCGCGGCCAGTTGACCAGCTGCGCCCATTACGGGCCCGCCGCTAAGGTCAAAACGGAGATCGCCAGAGGCGCGAAGGAGGTAAGCGAAGCCACTCTGGCCGTCACGGCGTGAGACGGACAGTTGTCCCATACGCGCCGCCGTGAAACAGCTCAGACCGCCAGGTTGCCACACGAAGCCGCCGGCAAGGTCTCCGATTTGGTCAAGATCGCCTTTGAGATCGGCGAAGGAGTACTCCCGGGCAGATTCCGCTATGCTTTGCTGGCGTGCCAAGCCGGTTGCTCCGATGGTGACGATGGGTGTCTCTTCGGGCGCGTCACTCAGCAGGCGATAAGCGCGGCCTATTTCAAATAGCCGCAAATCACGCTGGCCCCGGTTCAAATTCCACGCGAGCGCATGCGCCATGCTCACCAAGCCATTCGAGCGCAACAGGGAGGCGTCTTCCGCGAGAGGATTTGCCACGCGAGCGGGTACTACGTCCCCGGGCCGGAAAAGGGCATCCTCCCCTTCGTTCACCAGCGGAATGGAGACAATTTCCCGATAGCCCAGGCCGATCAGCCGTTCGCGCAGCCGATCTTCGGCTTCAGCGTATGGCAATCGCGCAGCCGGCTGTTTGGCCGGATGCAGCCGCGGCGGAAACTTGTCCAAGCCATAGTGCCGCGCGACTTCTTCGATCAAATCCACTTCGCGCGTAACGTCCTGGCGCCAGGAGGGCTGGCGGCATTGCCATCGTGCGAGCGTTGCATCGGCTGCGCCGTGCGCTTGATCGATGCGCTGAGGAGCAAAGCCGAGCGCGCGGAGAATCGCCTCGGTTTCGCGGTCGGGCACGTCGGCTCCCATCACGCGCAGCATTTCTTTGCGTGAGAGCTCCAGGGCAAGAGGTTCCCGGCGCGCCGGATAGACGTCCACTACTCCCGCCAATACTTCGCCCCCGGCTAATTCGCGGATTAAGGCCGCGCAGCGTCGCGAGGCTAGCTCGGCCATTTCCGGGTCGGCTCCGCGCTCAAAACGAGTGGATGCCTCCGTTCGCAGTCCCAGCGCTTTCGAACTGCGGCGAATGGAGATCGGATCAAACCACGCAGCCTCCAGCAGCACGTTGCGCGTCGCGAAACCGATCTCGGTTTCCGCTCCTCCCATGATGCCGCCGATGCCCACCGCGCGAGCTGCGTCAGCAATGACGCAGACGTCTGGCGAGAGGGTGCGCTCGACGCCATCGAGCGTGCGGATCTTTTCGCCGGGACGCGCGCGGCGAACGATAATGCGCCGTTCCGCCAGTAGATCCAGATCGTAGGCGTGCATGGGCTGGCCTAGCTCAAGCATTACGTAATTGGTGGCGTCCACCACATTGTTGATGGAACCCTGCCCGAGCGCCTCGAGCCGGTGGCGCAGCCAATCGGGCGAAGGCTGCACCTTCACGCCGCGCAAGATGCGTGCGGTGTATCTGCCGCAAAGCTCCGGGCACTCGATTTCGACGCGGGCAGCGCGCGCAGCACTCTCGCCGGCTTCTGGCAGAGCTACGGACACGGGCCTCAGCTCGTTTCGCCCCAAGGCGGCCACTTCGCGCGCTACGCCGTAATGCGCGAGGCAATCAGGGCGATTGATCGTGAGGTCGAGATCGAGCAGCGGGCCGGCGGAAGTTTCGGACACGCCCTCGACCGCGATCCCGGCCAGAGACAATCGTTCCGCCAACTCTCTAGGAGCAAACGGGACTTCCACGAACTCCTTCAGCCAGTCGTAAAGGATTTTCATGGGGCGTCAGGACATTTGCGCGTCAGGGAAATTGCCGCAGGAAGCGCACATCATTTTGAAAGAAGAGCTGCACATCGTCGATTCCGTATTTGAGTTGCGAAAGGCGGTCGACTCCCATGCCGAAAGCGTAGCCGGAGACTCGCTTCGAATCGTAATTCACAAAGCCATACACGGCCGGATCAACCATGCCCGCGCCGAACAGCTCGATCCAACCGGAAAATTTGCAAAGCCTGCAGCCGCTGCCCCCGCAGACAAAGCAGCTCGCGTCTATCTCCACCGAAGGTTCGGTGAACGGAAAATAGCTCGGGCGCAGGCGCGTTTTGGCGGCGGGACCCAGGAATTCGCGCACGAAATACTCGACTGTGCCCTTGAATTCGCAGAAGGTGATGTCCGTATCGACCGCGAGGCCTTCCACCTGGTGGAACATGTAGGAGTGGGTGGCGTCGGGATTATCACGGCGATAAACCTTTCCCGGCACGATGATGCGCACGGGAGGCTGCTGCTTCTCCATCGTGTGAATTTGCATAGGAGAGGTGTGCGTGCGCAGCAGATGTGGCTGCGATCCCGACGGAAGATCGAGATAGAACGTATCCATCATATCGCGCGCCGGGTGATGTTCCGGGATATTCAGCGCCTCGAAATTGTAATAAGGCGTTTCGATCTCCCGGCCTTCCACAACGGTAAAACCGAGCGAAAGAAAGATGCGCTCGATTTCTTCGAATGTTTGCCGTATCAGATGGCGTGAACCAATCGGTCGAATAACGCCCGGCAGCGAGAGGTCAACGCGCTCGCGAGCAAGCGCCGCGCTTTCCGCTGTGTTTGCAACCGCCGCACCCATCTCTTCGAGACGCCGTTCAACATAGCTACGCAGATCGTTAAGGCAGCGCCCGACGGTACGTCTTAGCGGCGGTGGGGAGCTTTTGAGCCAGTTCTCGGTTATGCGCGTCAGCACTCCGGCTTTCCGGCCAACCCAGGCGTCTCGCTTCATCCTCCAACCGACTTCATCCTCAGGCGCGCTAGCAGTTTGTTTATCGAACTGCTGACGCACCCCACGAAAAAGTTCCTCTACCTGCGAATCGCCAGTGACGCTAAGCTGATCGAGAGTTTGGGTTGTAGGATCGTTTGTCATTAAGGCGCTGCCGCGTCCTACGAAGCCCCTTGCGGAATAAACGTTGTCAAGGCGAGTTTCGGTAAGCTGCGCGGCCAGTTAGAATGTCGCTTTCAGGCGCTCAAGCCGGAGTTCCAGCCGCCTGCTTCGCCTGGGCGGCGATGTTCGCGAATCCCGTAGCGTCTCGCACCGCGATATCGGCCAGGATTTTGCGGTCGATGTCGACGCCGCCCGCCTTTAGTCCGTGTATCAGTTCGCTGTAGGAGAGCCCGTTCAAGCGCGCGGCGGCGCCAATGCGTTGAATCCACAGCCGGCGGAACTGACGTTTACGCTGGCGGCGATCCCTATAGGAGTAGCGCTCGGCTCGGTTGACGGCCTCCTGCGCCGACTGATAGAGCTTGCTCTTAGTGAGGAAAAAGCCTTTCGTGCGGCGCAAATACTTCTTGCGGCGCGCGCGGCGCTTCGTGCCACGTTTTACTCTGGCCATTGCATTTCTCCTGCGCGGAGATCACGCGAAACGGCGTAGGCCTGATGACGCCGATTTGCGCCGGACATATGGCGCAAATGATTCGGCGAGACGGACGGCCAACGACGGTGTCGAGCGTCTCCACGGCGTGTTGAGGTATTTGCTCGGCTGCGTTAAAACTGGGAGCGGAGCAATCTGGCGGCGATCAATCAAGATTCAGTTTCGATTGACCGCAGCCACTGGCCGGCAGGCCCGCCGTGGCGGATAACGCGCTGCCTGGCACAAAATCAGAATCCCAAATTAGACCTAAGGCACACGTAAACCAGAAAAGATCTAGCCGTAGGGCAACATCCTGCGTACATGGGGCGCATCCGCAGGATCAACCTGCGCCAGCTTCTTCAGACGGCGCATACGCTTCGGGAGCTTGGTTCCCAGCAGATGCCGCTTGCCGGAATGCATGCGCAAAATCTTGCCGTTGGCGGTGATCTTGAATCTTTTCCCAGCGCCGCGATGCGACTTCAGCTTACGTTTCTTTTGCTTTTTCGCCACAGACTGTCCTTTATTTCAGGCTTGACTCACGCCCGCCGTTGCCGACGGCCGCGCAGGGGCTCCACCCTTCTTTGGCGCAAGAAGAGCCATCAATATGTTGGCCTCCATGCGCGGTCCGATTTCGACCAGCGCGTGATCGGCGATATCTTTGAGCAGGCGCTCCATCTTGGCGCGGCCCACTTCCTGATGCGCCATTTCACGGCCGCGATGAAAGATCATGGCTTTCACTTTGTGGCCCTCGCCCAGAAACCTGATGATCTGGTTTTTCCGAACCTGATAGTCATGCTCGGCGGTGGCCGGCCGGAACTTCACTTCCTTGAGCTGTGTGCCTTTTTGGTGTTTGCGCTGCTCGTGCGCTTTCTTATTTGTCTGATAAAGAAATTTTCCGTAATCGGTGATCTTGCAGACTGGCGGGTCCGCATTCGGCGAGATCTCCACCAAGTCCAAACCCCGTTCGCGGGCGACTCGCATTGCCTCAAAGGGCTGCATAACGCCCAATTGCCCGCCTTCGTCATCTATCACACGAATTTCCCGAGCCCGGATGCGTTCGTTTACCCGGGTGCGTTCTGTGGCTCGAAAACTTCGCTCAGCGATAAACCCACCTCCGCAGCGGCGCCTAAGGCGTCCGGCTGTACTTCCTCACGACAGGGTCACAAAGTATAGCACGGTTATCCCGGACGATCATTCCCCCACAGATGGCGCCTACGTATTGAGGGTTGGACCAAACACGACCCGTACCTGCGCCGGCCTGCTTTTCATCGGATGCGCCGAACAGCACGAAAGGCATCGCGAACTTCGTAGCCGGATACGGACCTCTGGGGCGCTCATGTTTACGCGGATTGACTCTCACCCAGGGGCGGTGGGAAAATCCACACTATCTTCAAGTTTGTGGAACGAAGGTTTGCGGAATAGGGAGGTTCGGTGGAATGTCCAAATATTCGTTCGCTCTGGTTTTGACACTGGCCTTGCTCGCTTTTTCGGCGCCCGTTTTCGCCCATCATGGCGCTTCTGCGTATGACAATTCGACGCTGACCACTTTGACGGGAACCATCACGGACTTTCAGTTCATTCAGCCGCATCCGCTGATTTCCCTTGATGCCAAGGACGATAACGGGAACGTCACGAAGTGGTCCGTAGAGATGACGGCGCCCAACCACCTGGTTCACTAAGGATGGAACGGGCACAAGCTCCACGCCGGCCAGACGATCAAAGTTACCGGTCACGCTGCCAAGAACGGCGTCAAGGTTTTGAATCTGCGCCAAATCTTCGACGCGGACGGCAAGGAGATTCCTCTCGGGCCGCCACCGCAACCAGGGCAGAGCTGATTCCTATTCCTTGTGCAAATCGTGCGTTTCGAAGTAAGGCGGAGGGGATGCAAGTGATGCCTCGTCGATTATTGAATTGGTCTGTTGCGCTAGTGGCCGTGCTGGTGTGCTCCTATGCACTGCTCGCGCAGAATTCCGGAAATTCGGGAGCCGCAAAGGGAAAATCGGCAGCCGCAAAGTCCGAGAGTTCTAAGGGTGCCTGGCAGGTTCCGAAGACGGCCTGGGGCGAGCCGGATTTTTCCGGGATGTGGGAGCCGAAAATGCCTCCCAGCGCGCGCGAGTATGCCGGATATTCGTTTATCTCACATAAAGACGTCGTTCCGCTAATGACGCCGTGGGGAAAAGAGCAGTACATGAGTACGAAGCCCTCGTGGGGACCACTGGCCACTCCGGATTCGACCGATATGGTGAATCCGACGACTGGCAAGGAAGTCGGATGCTTCCCGACCGGCGTGCCCCGCATTTGGGTTCACCCTTTTCCCACGAAGATCGTGCAGGTTCCGCATGTGGTTTATTTCCTCCATGAGTTCAATCACTTCGTACGCGAGATTTATACCAATGAGGGCCGCGAGCATCCCAAAGACGAAGATCCCTGGTGGATGGGGCACTCCGTAGGCTGGTGGGAAGGCAATACGCTGGTCATCGATACGGTCGATTCCAACGACAAGACGTGGATAGACCGCGCCGGCTTGCCGCACTCCGATAAGCTGCACGTCATCGAGCGCATAACCCGCCCCGAACAGAATAAGCTGCGGGTGGACATCACCATTGACGACCCGAAGACCTATACCAAGACGTGGTCGGGATTCCGCGAGCTCGAATTTGAACCCGACTGGAAAATCACGGAAATGATTTGCGAAGACAACATCACCTTCAACGACCTGAAAAACGAAGGCAAAGAACAGTAAGACAGACATCAAAGGTTTGAGAGGTGAAGCGGCCCTGCGCCCTAAGAGAGGCCCTAAAAGAGGGAAGTTGGGCCGCTTTTCTTTTGCGCCCGCTAAGACTTGGGCACTGCGGAACGCGCCGCTTCGACGGGCTTGAACTGCTTGCTCAGCGCCAGCCCCTGCTGCTGATACGAAGACCCAATCGCCTGGCCGTACAGCTTCTCTGGAGCATTCGCCATTCTGTGATAGATGAGCCGCCCGATGATTTGCTTATCTTCAAGTAAGATTGGCACCTCGTGCGCGCGCACCTCGAGCACTGCCTTTGTGCCTTTTATTTCGCCTGATGCGCCGTATCCAAATCCAGGATCGAAAAAACCCGCGTAGTGGACGCTGAAATCGCCAATCGATTGATCGAAGGGCTCCATCTCGGCGGCAAAGGAAGGCGGTACGGAGAATCTTTCCTTGGACGCCATCAGATAGAAATCCCCGGGATCGAGGACGACTCTTTTTGACTTCGGATTGAGGATCGGCACCCAGAAATCCGCGGGATCGTAGGCTCGCACTTTGCTGAGATCAATCGGACGGCAATGTCTCTTAGCCTTATAAGCCACGATCGAATCTTCTTTGCCCTCAAGATCCGTGGTCGTCCGCAAACCGCGATCGATAATGGCCTGCTGATCTCCGCCTTCGCTGGACACGAGATTTTTCAGGCCGCGCTCGATCACTGCCTCCGCCGGGCCTTCGCCATTTTCGTAGTAGACGAGCCGCTCTTTTTCAGCCAATTGTTCGAGAATTCCGTCCGTGGATAATGGATTGCCCCGAATGAATCGAAGCTGATTCAGCTTTGTGCCGGCAGTTACGATAATCGGGAACGTCCGTGGCACGATTTCGACGTATAAGTCGCCCGCGTATCCCTTCAGGACTTGCTCAAATTCCAAGCCGCCATCGGTGATGAGGCGTGTGAAGATATCCAACCTTCCCGTGGTGCTTTTCGGGTTGGCTTTGCCGCCGATATCTCGCGGAAGCGCGAGACTCTCGAGTAAGGGCACCACATAAACCGCATTCGTTTCCAGCAGTGTCGGCCGACTCAGGTCATACTCGGCAATTTTCAGCTCCTCGATTTTGTTCCTGAGTGTCGCAGAGCGGCCCGGAAGAAAGCTGGCCTGCACGCGATACGCAACAGTTCCGAGACGCAAATCCATCGAGGCAGGTTGAATCTGCGCGTCGGGAATTTCGGTGGCGCAGCGAATTTTCCTATTCGCGATCAACTCACGAATTTCCTGCGAAGGCAGTATGCCGGTCTTCCGTTCACGGCGCGTCTGTGGCAAAGGGTCCAAAGCGCATCATTCCTTTCTTTGTGTGCCTGAATTTTAGCACGGCGCAAAACGGCAGGTCCGCAGTTCAACCTGAGGAAAATTCAGGAAATCGCGCGAGCCTCGACTTCAGCGCGGAGTTTGGCGAGAAATTCGGTTAGCGGCTGCGGGCCGAGGTCGCCTTTGCCGTGATGGCGCACCGAAACGGTGCGGGCTTCGGCTTCCTTGCCCCCCACGACGGCCATGTAAGGAATCTTTTGCATTTCGGAGTCACGAATCTTGGCTTGCAGCTTTTCGTTGCGGTCATCGAGCGTAGCTCGGATGCCGGCGGCGCCGAGTTCCGAAGTGACGGCCTTGGCGTAGTCCGAAAATTTGTTGCTTACAGGAAGAATCGCCACCTGCACTGGGGCAAGCCACAGCGGAAAAGCGCCGGCATAGTGCTCGATGAGAATCCCGAAGAATCGTTCCACCGAGCCCCAGAGCGCACGGTGAACCATCAGCGGCTGATGCCTGCTGCCGTCTTCACCGACGTACTCCAGGCCAAAACGCCCGGGCAAGTTGAAGTCGAACTGCACGGTGGTGAGCTGCCACGGACGGCCGATGGCGTCGATCAGTTTGACGTCGATCTTCGGTCCATAGAAAGCCGCTTCGCCTTCCATGCGCTTGAACGGAATGTTCATGCGCTCGAGCGTCGAGGAAAGCGCGCGTGTGGCGCGTTCCCAATCTTCGCGGGAGCCCGCGTAGTTCTCCGGATGCGCCGCATCCCATTCCGAAAGCTCCACCTGGTAGCGCGAAAATCCGAACGTCTTCATCACAGCAAAAGCGAAATCCACGCAGGCTTCGACTTCAGATTCGATCTGGCTCTGCATACAAAAAATGTGCGCGTCGTCCTGCGTGAAGCCGCGCACACGCAGCAAGCCGTGCAGCACGCCGGATCGTTCGTACCGGTAAACCGTGCCGAGTTCCGCCAGCCGCACCGGCAAATCGCGATAACTGCGCATCCGAGATTTGTAGATCAAAATGTGCCCGGGGCAATTCATGGGCTTGAGCTGATAGTCGTCTTTCTCCACTTCAATCGGCCCAAACATGTTTTCGCGATAGAAATTCGTGTGGCCGCTGGTGTTCCATAGATCCAAACGCATGATGTGCGGCGTGAAAACGAGGTTATAGCCGCGGCGCAGCAGTTCATCGCGCAGCCAGTCTTCCATCAGCTTGCGCACCAGGCCGCCCTTGGGATGCCAGAAGATCAGCCCCGGCCCGGCTTCTTCCTGAATGCTGAAAAGATCGAGTTCCGTGCCCAGCCGCCGGTGATCGCGGCGCTTAGCCTCTTCCAGCCGATGCAGGTAGTCGTCCAGCTCCTGCTGCGTGAAAAAGCAGGCCCCGTAGACGCGCTGCATCTGCGGGTTGCCTTCCTGCCCCTTCCAGTAGGCGCCGGCCACGTTCATCAGTTTGAAGGCACGGATGCGGCCCGTGGTGGGAATGTGTGGTCCGCGGCAGAAATCAATGAATTTGCCGGTAGTGTAGAAAGACACCATCGGCTCGACGGCTTTTTCCTGCACCAGCTCGCATTTGAAGCTCTGGTTCCAATTCTTATAAAGCTCGATAGCCTCCGCCTTGGGAACAAGCTTGCGCTCATTGGGCACGTCGCGCGCCGCAATCTCGTGCATTTTTTTCTCGATGCGCGCGAGATCTTCCGGCGTGAACGGCTGCTCGCGCAGAAATTCGTAAAAAAATCCGGTATCGATGGGCGGGCCGATGCCGAGCTTCACGTCGGGAAAAAGCTCCAGTACGGCGGCGGCCAGCAGGTGTGCCGCGGAATGCCGGAAAACCTGCAGGGATTCGGGATCCTTTGACGTCAGAATTTTGAGTGAAGCGTTCTCTTCCAGCGGCCGCGAAAGATCGATGAGCTCGCCATCCACGCGCGCCACCAGTGCCTCGCGGGCCAGCCCCTGCGAGATTTTGCGGGCGATCTCCGCCGGAGTCGTGCCGCGGGGCACTTCCTGCTGTGAGCCATCGGGTAAAGTGACTTGGATGTTATCCATGGGTAATTTTGCTGTCGCGAGAAAACACTAACGCTAACAAATCGTTTCCGGCAGGGTCAAGGCGCTGCAGCGCGGAGCGGACGAAATTATGGTAGTGTCGCCACTGAAACCAGTTGTGGAGAATGGATTTGGCCAGCGATTACAAGCAACGTCTGAAAGAAGTGCTCCAGCGCAAGTCGATCGTGTGGGGGAAAGTGAAGCTTTCATCCGGGCAGGAGAGCGACTACTACTTCGACTGCAAGCCCACGACTCTCGATCCGGAGGGCGCTTTTCTCACGGCGCACGCGGTGCTCGACCTCCTCGAAGAGAAAGGAATCCAGGCTGACGCCATCGGCGGACCTCCGATCGGGGCGCATCCCATCGTTTCGGCTGTGGCCGCGGTGAGTTATCTGCGCTCGAAAGAAGGAAAAGGCCGGCCAATGCCCGCTTTTTTGATCCGCAAGCAGCCCAAAGCGCACGGCCTGGAGAAACAAATCGAGGGTCTCGGCGTAAAAAAGATTCGCAATGTCGTGATCATCGATGATGTTTGCACCAAGGGCGAATCCACTTTGGAGACGCTCAAAATTGTGGAGGAGGCCGGCCTGCGCGTCGCCGCGGTGCTCAGCGTCATCGATCGCGAAGCGGGCGGCTCAGAAAAGCTGCGCGCGAAATATCCTTACTTCGCCCTGTTTACCGGCAAAGAGCTGCTGGAGACAGCGTCCCGCAGCGCGGCAGAATCTCGCTAGATCTAAGGTCTTCGTATAGCGTTGTCGGGCGGGGCGCCCAACATCGGAGTCCAGACGCTCAGGGCGTATCGTGCGATGACACGCCGGTCATCACAGGAGTAATCTTCGCCAGCTCTTTCGCAAATAGCGGATTTTCCGGGAACTCCAGCGTCAACTCCTGAAGTTGCAGGCGCGCGAGATCCGGATCCTTTTCTCGCAACGCGGCCAATGCCAGCATCAATCTCGCGAATGGCCGCAAGTAGCGCGCATGTTCGCTCGCAGCTGCTCGCGCGACCTGCTGCATGCCGAGTGTCTTATCGCCGTGGACTCCACCCATCCACAGGACTGCTCGCTTATAGGTGGGCAAACAGCCAATGACGTAGTTGGCGACGCCCAGCGCCAGATAGGCGTCGTCCGTATCCGGCGCCACGACAAGCAGGATGCGGGCATTACGTTCCGTTTCGCGCAAGCTGCGCATGCTATCGAGCTGGCGCTTTTGGATCAAAAAGAAATCGTCGGCCTGCATCCCGCCTATCAGCGTCAAAGCGAAGAGCGCATCCGGGTCCTTCGGTTGTTGGGCCATGCGCGCTCGCGCCAATTTTTGAGCGCGCTGCACTGCCGAGGCAAATTG
>Ga0210394_10007231_pt1 | contig 11762 bp, 5 predicted proteins | sample IncBWC12MmetaG_FD_160121 | JGI IMG/M metagenome (GOLD analysis project Ga0210394, IMG submission 160121) | Forest soil microbial communities from Barre Woods Harvard Forest LTER site, Petersham, Massachusetts, United States - Inc-BW-C-12-M | ecosystem: Environmental > Terrestrial > Soil >... | reverse complement strand
AAGCTCACCAACAAGGCCGCGAAGTAAAAGAAGAAGCCGGCCAGAACATAGGTGTCGACGATCTGCACCAGCAGCGGGATGCGCAGCCCCCAGGAGCGCTGCCTCCGCCTTCCTGCCCCGCGCTGCTGCCGTTGCCCCGCTCTGCGGACAAAGGCCGTCAACCGTCCCAGATAATCGCGGTCGCCGGGCGATTCCAGGCGCGCCATCATCGCCAGCCCCAGCAGCGCGAACGCGAGATTCGGCGTCCACACCGCGATCTCCGCCGGAAGCGAACCCTGCCGCGCCATCTTGCTCAGGCTCAACATGCCGATGTAATACACGAAGAAGATGGCAAAGGTCAGGACCACCGCGGAGGATTTGCCGCCCCGCTTTGAGGTGATTCCCAAAGGCACGCCCGCCAGGGTCAGCAGCAGGCACGCCATAGGAAACGCCAGACGCTGTTGCAGCTCCACGCGAGCTTCCAGCACCTTGGCCGGATCCTCGCCATGGCTGCGGTAGGCCAAGCGGTACAGCGGAAACGTCGGCAACTCGCTGGTAGTGCGGGACGGGCTCCTGTCGGCCGGCCTCTGCGCCTGCAATCCCTCACTGTCGTAGGGCGATGTGTTGATGTTGTAAGTATTGTCCTTGCCGGCCTCATAGGTGGTGGCATCATGCAAGGAAAGCTGGATGCGGTTATTGGGCACGTCCGCGAAGGCCAAAGCAGTGGGAGCCAGTTTCACCAGGGGCGTGTCGCCGCGATCGGTTTGTCCAGCCTTCCGGTCCGCCAGCGGAGTGACGTCCGCTATGAACACGCGGGTCCAGAGGCTGACCGGGCCTCCACCCGGATTATTCACGCTCGCTACGAAAAGGAGCCGGTCGGGAAACTGCTCGGCAAAGATGCGCGGCGGCACGTCCGCGGTAAGCTGGCTCGCCGCCAATTGGTTGGCGATGCGGTAGCGTTCGCCGATGGACCACGGCGTCAGCCACAGAGACGCCGCCGCGGTCACCAGCATCGCCAGAAATCCCACCGCCAGGATCGGCGGAGCCGCCTTCCTCCCGGGAATTCCCGCCGCGCGCATGGCCGTGATCTCGCCGTCGGCCGACATGCGGCTGAGCGTCAGCAGCGTTCCCACCAGCACGCCCAGGGGGATGGCGAAGGGCAAAGCCTGCGGCAGCACCAGCGCGAACAAATACGCCACCGTCCGGGTGGGGCCGGAACTGCGCACCAGGTATTCGAAGAGGTCCTTCGCCAGTGGCAGGAACAGCACCGAGGTGAACAGGACCACACCCAGGGCCGCGTTCGAAAAATTCTCCCGGAAGATGGTGCGGCTCAGCAGGCGCATACCAGATGCTCTTTAGCAATCAAAACGGCAGGTCTGTGACCTGCCATCTTCGGGCATTCACCGCGGCCGGCCTCAATTCGGCAAGCCCGGCGGCGGCACGATCGCGGGCTTCTGTAACGGCTCCTGCGGAAGCTCCAGCTCCATCTCCTCGAACAGCAGCCCCGGCGCGACCACGGAGGTCGCGGCGACATATCCCCCTCCGCTCAAAAACGCCAGCGGAAGGCTGTTGTTGACGAATTCGAACAGAGCCGTTTCCTGGGACGCCGCCACAATGTCGCGCAATGTGCGCGTCGAGACGCCGCGGAACCGCAAGCCGCGCACCAGTTCCTCGCGTCCATCCGGATACACGCGGTAGATCAGAACCGGCGGGCTGAGCGGCCATGTCGAGCCGCCGGATTGCCGGCTGGCCTGCGCCAGAGCCTGCAAATCGTCGGAGGTCGCCGCATAAGGGTAGTTCAGCTTGCGCACCAGCAAGCCATACGGCTTGTTCCGATCCTGGGTCATCTGAATCAGCTTCTTTTTCAGGTCCGCCAGCGGCGTGGACTGGCTGGTCTTCACGAACATGTTGCCGATGGCCGCCCGGTCGGCTCCATAGCTGCCGCCCAGCCGCGCGTGCCCGTTGGAGGTGGGGAACCCCTTCACCGGCTGCCGCGTCGTCAGGAAGCTCTTGAGGACTCCCTTCTCGATCACGGCCACCGGCTTTGGCGGAACACCTTCCAGGTCGAACAGATAGTAGCCCACCAGCGGCTTGCCGTTCCAGGTGGCCTGAGACGGATCGTCGGTCACATCCATCCATTCCGGCAGCACGCGCGCGCCGACCTTGGTCTCGAATTCGCTGGGCAGAAAGTTTACATTGCGGCCTGCATCCGCCATGGGCTTGCGCGGCACGTAAAGATTGTCGCCGACCATCTGCGCCAGCAGTTGCGCCGCGGCCTCCGGCTCAAACAGTACGGGACCGGTGTAGGACTCGCCTAGCGGCGCCTTGGCCAGCTCGCGGACATGCTCCGCCACGTCCGAAACTTGCTTGCGCAATTCCGCGTCGCCCGGCAGTTTGTCCAGATCCAGGGATGGAAGCGAGAAAGCGTCGCGCACCAGCATGCCGTCCGGAGCCTGGCCCTCCGCCCGGGCAATCACCCAGTCCACCCGGTCCGCATAGCGGATGGCGGTGCCTTCGGAGTTGAGCAGATCGGTTATCCCGTCGATGGCCTGAAGATCCACGATGGAGCTCAGCACCTCGGGATAAGCGCTGAAGACCGAGGATAGCTTGGCGATGCGCTGGGTCCAAGCCGCGTCGTCGATTTTCTTGTGCGCCACCTTCGGTAAGCTCACCACCGGATCGCCTTTGGAAAAGTCCGGGATCTGCTCGGTGGAGGCGGTCGTATTCTTAAGCGACGCCCGCTTCCGCCCCATGGATTCCTCGGCGGCCTTAAACATCCGGTCCGTCAGCAGCCAGTAGCCTTCGCGCAGCAAGGCGTAATTATCGTCCATGGGCCAGTTTCCGTCGTAGTGCGTGCCGCCGTACCGCCCGCTAAAAATGTGCCCGGTATTGTCGAACTCGTAGCTGCCCACGCGCACCTCCGCCCCGGGGTTGCGCACATGCCGCCGCGACACCGACACAGGCGACCCCAGCGTCGCCACTACCTGGAAGTTTTCCGAATCGGTCAGATCGTAGCTGAAGAAGTATGGAGTGTCCTCACCCCCCGCCACGCGCAGTTGACGGGAGCGCACCATCTCGTCCCGCATGGCTTTGAGGACCACATCGTCGTCCACCGGAAGGGCGGCAAGAATTTGCGCGCCGTCTTGGCCTCCGCCATTCTGAGTCCCGCCATTTTGAGCCCCGCCGTTTTGAGCAATGCCGGTTTGTGACAGCGCCAGCAGCACCGCGGCGGCCGCTCCGCCCGCCAGTAGCCCAAAGCGGCGCGTCACTTCTCGATCCCCCGATTGACCCCTTGATTGATCCCTGGGGCGCGCACGTCCACCGACGGCCGCGACAGATACGGCGGACGGTCCTGCGAACGCTCCTTACGCTGGATCTCGATCTCCCGCACCAGCAGAGCCGGCGCGATGGCGGCCACTGGCACGTAGCCCGATTCGGCTCCGCAGTAGCCGTTGAAAATATCCATCTTGTCCGAGGTCGCCATGATCTTGGCGAAGCTCGCCAGCGGGGTTCCCACGATGTCCACCCCGCGAATCAGCTCGTCCGGCCGCCCGTCCGGATACACCCGGTACACGGTCAGCGGAACCACCGTGAACGCCTGCAACCCGGCCCGCGCCGTGGTCGTATAACCGGACGTCACCTGGTCGAAGTACAGGCCGTAGGGCTTGCCCTGGCGCTTGACCTCCTCGATCAGCATCTTGCGCAGCTCCGCATCGCTCACCTTATTGGTGGACTCGACGAACAAATTCGATTGCCGCGACACGATCTCGTATCCGGCCGCGCGCCGGCCGTGCCCGTTCGATTCCGGGAACCCGTTGATGGGCGAGCGCGACATCAGGAACGTCTTCAGAATCCCCTTGTCCACCACCGTCAGCCGCTGCGCCTTCACGCCCTCGTCGTCATATTGATAAGCGCCGTTCAGCGGAACGCCTTGAAATTCTTCGATGGTTGGATCGAAGATCACCGACAGGAAATCCGGCAGCACGGGCATTCCCACGCTCTTGGTGAAGGTTTGCCCCTCGTTCTCGTCTTTCTGCCGGTGGCCTTCCACGCGATGCCCGAAGATTTCGTGGAAAAACACTCCCGCGGCGCGGCCGGAAAGAATCGCCGGCCCCACGAACGGGTCGGCCGGCGGAGCCTTCAGTAGATCCTGAAGCATGGCGCCGGATTTCTGAACCGCCGCCAGAACCTGCGCATCCTTGGGAAGCTTGGCGGGGTCGTCCGCTTCAAAGGTCTCCATCGTCGACAGGTCCATTCCGTCGGCGGCCTTGCCGTTGGCGGTGACCATCAGGCGCGAGAACAAGCGCCCCTGCTCGATTTGGGTGCCCTCCGTGGTCACCAGCGTTTTGGAGACGCGCTGCGCCTCCACCGCCACGTTGGCGTTGATTGCCCCAGGATACTTGTTGAACTCGGCGGAAAGCTTGCGCAGCCGCGCCTCCCACTCCGTCATGTTGAATTTCAACTTCGGCGACGCGCTGAAATGAACCTGCGGCTGCGTCGTTGAAAAATCGCCCGAGGCATCCTGCGGAGCGGCGCGCAGCTTGTCGTCGGATTTCAGTTGAATCAGGCGCTGCGAAGCGCCGCGGTACACCTTGTCCGTGCTCAACCATACCGTCTGTCGGATGGCCGCCGGATTGTCGTCCAGCGCCAGAGATGCTCCGGTGGTGAAACGCGGCTGGTCTCTGCCCACCCGGCGGTAATTATCGAATGCGGGATCGCCGGTCCGCACCGTGACGTCAAGCTCGCGCGATTGCCCGTGATTTTGTCCGTCGATCGATCCCCCGCTCGCCTCCACCACGTCGGCCTCGGTTTCGGTCACCGCGTAGCCCATGAAGTACGGCGGCGGATCGCCCTTCTGCTTGAGGATGGTGAAGTTGCGGTTCAGCTCATCCAGCAGAATCTTGGTGAGCGGGCTCTGCGCGAAGGCGCAGTTGGACGCCGGAACCAGCGTGAGAAATAGAGCAATCAGGGTGCGCACGATTCCTCCAGCATAACAGCATGGCGTCAGCCGGGATATCCCGTCGATAGCGCTAGTACCAAGTTGCAGAAATCAGCGTATGCCGAATTCTCAAAATGCTTGCTAACGCGCGCGGTTCAGAAAGAGTTTCCGAACCGCGACCGTAAGGGAGTGGCATACGCGAACTTTCGCAACCTGGAACCAGGCTCGTCTGCCGCTCGCGGTTCGGAAACGCCGATTCCACTCCGCAACCGACCCGTGGTGGACATCCGAAGAATGGCAGGTCGCAGACCTGCCCCACCTGCCGATCAACCATTTGCAGCCCAGTGGGGCAGGTCTGTGACCTGCCTACCTCACGGTTTAAAGTCTTACGCGGAGCGGCAGAGGCCTTTTACGGCAGCCGGCCGGACTTGTACTCCGGTTCCGGCGTCTCCTGCTGAACCGAAGCCGCAGGCGCGTTCGCGGATCCCCGGCGGCCTTTGATTGCACCCTGAACCTGCTGCGTCCGGGCGGCTTCCTCGGCGGGGCGCACCATCAGGACCGCCACCGCGTCGCCCGACTTCAGCGACCCCGTGATTTTCCGCAGGTCGTCGATCGAGGTCACCGGATGCCGGTTGATCGCCATGATGATATCGCCCTTCTCCAGTTCAATATCCTCGCCGAAGGAATTCTCCGGCACGCTAGTCACCATGATGCCGTGCTTGTCCGGCGTCAGGTTGCGTTCCTCTTCAGTGAGCTCCCGAACTGTGATCCCGAACTTGACTCCCGCCGCAGGCTCGGATTTGGTAACCGCTTCGGCTCCGCCGAAGGTCTCGCCCACGATATCGGGATTATCCGCGTAGAGAATCTTGCGATCCTGCACGGTCACCTTGAAGTCCATGTTCTTTCCGTCGCGGTCAACCCCCAGCGTCAATTGGCTGCCCACGGCGGCGTCGGCCACATGCGACAACAGGTCGTCGCCGTCCTTGACCGGCTGCCCGTTGATGGTCGTGATGATGTCGTTGGCCTTAAGCCCGGCCTTCGCCGAAGGCCCGTCCTTGGGCAGCACGTCGCGGACCAGCACGCCGTGATTGACGCCCAACCCTTCCAGCGTCTCCGGCTTGGTGTCGTTGAAGCGGATGCCGATCGATCCGCGCGATACGGAGCCGTCGCGAATAATGTCGTTATACACCCGCACCACCATGTTGCTGGGCAGCGCGAAACCCACGCCTTCCGATCCGCCCCGGCTGGTGGCGATCATGGTGTTGACCCCGATCACCTCGCTGCGCATGTTCACCAGCGGACCGCCGCTGTTGCCCGGATTAATGGCCGCGTCGGTCTGGATGAAGCGCTGGAATCCGTGCTGCGGAACGATCTCCCGTCCCAGCGCGCTGACGATTCCCGCCGTCACCGATTCCTCCAGAGTGAACGGCGAGCCGATCGCCACCGCCCAGTCGCCCACCTGCACGCTGTCGGAGTTGCCGATGCTCACGGGCTCCAGCGGCCTGTGCACGTCGATTTTGAGCACCGCCAGATCGGTCTCGATGTCGGTTCCGATGATCCTGGCCCGGTACTCGGTCGAATCGTCGTGCAGCTTCACCATGATCTTGTCGCCATGCTCGACCACGTGGTTGTTGGTGACGATGTATCCGTTCTTGTCCACGATGAACCCGGTGCCGGATTGCTCATGCCTCTGTTCTTCGGGCGGAACCAGTTGCGGAGCGTTGGGGCCGAGGAGGCCGCGGAACTGCTCGAACGGGTCGTCGCCGCCGCCTTCGTCCCCCTGGCCGGCACGCGACCGCGTGCGTCCGCTGGCCGCTTTCGCCGGCACTTCCACCACGATATTCACCACGCTGGGTTGAAGCTTCTTGGCCAGCTTGGTGAAATCGCTGCCGATCTCGACCGGCTTGGGTATCGTCAACGGAGTGGCGTCGGGAGCTACGGCTTGGCCCTTGGCTGCGTGGACCTGGGTATTGATGAGGGTCCCGATAAGAATCCCAATCGAGAGAGTGAAAACCATCAGGGTGATGGACATCAGCTTCTGCTGGCGCATTTTGTCAAACAGATTCATAGTTCTTTCCTCTTTGGCGGCTCCACCACCATTATAAGGGCATCTCGCCTTTGCGTTTTTAGACGCGCCGTCCGAGCAAACGTTACCAGGGCGGACGCCGCTCGCTAGCGCGCGCGGCTCCGAACCCCGATCCTGCTCTGAGACCGCCCCTCGCGAAGGTCCGAAAATGGCAGGTCACAGGCCTGCCCCTGGAGTCTCTACATTTCGACCGTCACTGGAGCTGGATGTGGAGCAGGCCTTCGGCCTGCGCCGGAGGCCCCACTGAACCGCGACCGTGAGGGAGCGGACGTTACAGATCCCCCCCCAAAAGCAGGCACAGCGCCAGCAGGATTCGCCTTAGGCCCAGTTCCCGCCCCTCCGGCTGAAACCACTCCGCCGTGGTGTGCGCGCCGCCGCCTTGCCCGCCGGCCCCGATCGACACCGCCGGAAGTCCCAAGGAGAGAGGAATATTGGCATCGGTCGAGGAACAGTCGAGCGAGTTGCGGATGCCCAGGTGCGCATCCACGGCCAACAGGTATTCTAGAATCGGCGAACCTTCCCGCAGCGCCCCTCCCGGCCGCGAGCCGATCTCCTTCACCCGCGCGCCCAGCCTTCCACTGGAAGAGCCGCCGCCCCCGGCAAACTGCGCGGCGCGCGCGTTCTCCTCTTCGAGAGTTTTCTCCACCCCAGCCGCCAGCAGAGCCGCCATCTCGTCGATCCGGCGCCCGCTCTCGGAGCGCAAGTCCACCTTGGCTCGGGCCTCGCTGGGGATCGCGTTGATGCTGGTGCCGCCCTCGATCACGCCGAAGTTAAAGGAGCAGCGCGGCTCTCCGTCGGGCGCCTCGTCGATGAAACGCGTAATGGCGCGGCTGAGCGCATGCACCGGATTCCCGGCGCCGTGATCGCTCCAGCTATGTCCTCCCGGCCCCGTGAACGTGACATCGAAACGGCGGCTGGCCAGCGCCTGGCAGGTGATGTGATCGGTATTCGGACCGTCCAGCACCAGGAAAGCGCGGTACCGGGCAGACACCGCCGCAGCATTAGGATTTGCCCGGCACAAATAGCGGATGCCGCACAAATTCCCCTCGCCCTCTTCCCCCACATTCGCCACCAGCACAGGAGTGAGCGGCGGATTTTCGAGCGGAGCCGCGGCGGTCCACGCCGCCGCCAGCGCCAGCAGCGCCGTCAACCCCGCTCCGTTATCCGAAACTCCCGGCCCCAGCAGCCTTCCATCGCCGTAGATCTTGATGTCCTCGGGCACCCTCGGCGCCAGCACCGTGTCCAGGTGCGCCGTCACCGCCACCGCCGGCGCGTTTTCGCGCTTTCCCGGCAGCCACGCGATCACGTTGCCCGCCCGGTCCAGCTTCGATTCCCAGCCCAGGGCGCGGAACCGCTCCGCCATATACTCCGCGCGCTTCTGTTCGAGGAACGTCGGCGCTGGAATCCGGCACAGCTTGAGATGCTGTTCGTTGATCCACGCGCGTTCCTTGCGAAACCATTCGAGACAAGCCCGCACCTTTGCGGAGCGAGCCAGGTCGGAAACGGATTCTGCCAGCGCAGGCATGGAAATTCCAGTCTAGCAGCCCGTGGCAGAAATCCCGGCAGGCCGAATGCCTGGTAGTGTTGTTCCAGCCTCGCTATTGCAACACCACCGAATGCCTGCCCCCCATGGCTGTAAATCATTGACCGGCAGTGGTGGGGCAGGTCTCCGACCTGCCATTTTCGAGCCCGGACCACTTTAGACACGGGCTGCTAGCCCATTAGGTTAACCCAGCGTTATGATGGCTTGTGTCCCGGCTCCTGCGCAAGTTCGCGATTTTTCTTCATCGCTGGTTGGGTCTTGTCTTTTGCGCTCTCTTCGCCATGTGGTTTCTGTCCGGCATGGTGCTGGCGTATTGGGACTACCCGGAGATCACTGAGCGCGACCGTCTGGCGCACGCCGAAGTCATCGATCCATCGCGCGTTCGAGTCGCCCCGGAGCAAGCCTACGCCAGCTTGAATCCCGGCGCTCCACCAATCGATGTCCGCCTGCTGATGTTCGACGGCCGCCCGGCTTACCGGTTCGATGGCGTGTTGGCCTACGCCGACGACGGCCAAACGCAGCGTGATTTCCCGCCGGAGCTGATTTCGCGAATCGCCGGAACATGGGCCGGACAGCCGGCCAGCGCGGCGACGCTCAGCGTGCTCGACCAGCCCGATCAATGGACCGTCAGCGGGGAATTCGGCGCGCTCCGGCCGCTGTCGAAATATTCCTGGCCCGATGGCGACGAGGTCTACGTTTCGCAAGTAACCGGCGAAGTGGTTCAATCCACCACCCGCGCCTCGCGTCTGGGCGCTTACTTCGGCGCGATTCCGCATTGGCTCTACTTCACACCTCTTCGCAAGAACGGCCTTCTGTGGAGCAGAATCGTGATCTGGGCATCCGGCATCGGCGCGGTCACGGCCCTTCTGGGATTGGTCATAGGAGTGTGGGTTTCGCTGCCGTCGAAGCGCATCCCCTACGCGGGCCAAAAGCACTGGCACGCATTCCTGGGCCTGATCTTCGGCCTTTTCGCGTGCACCTGGGCCTTCAGCGGCATGCTCTCGATGGAGCCGTTTTCGTTCAGCTCGGGACCCCAGGAACTCGGTGGACGCATCGACCAGGCTCTGCACAACGGAGTCTTCAAATCCCTGGAGCACGCGCTCACTGAAGCGAGCCCGGGAATTAAGGAAGTGGATTTCAGAGAACTCGCCGCAGGAGACCCCGACCGCATCCTCAGTGCGGTGCGCAAGGCCGTGGAACCGGAAACGATCGCCGAGTTTCGCATGGTCAACGAATACGAAGCATATTATCTGGATCGCCGTCAATTACATCCTCTTCCGGCGCTCTTCGTGCGCTTGAACGACGTGCACGGCTCCATGTTTTACATCGATCCGAAATCCGCCCGCATCGTCGAGGCCTACGACTCCGCTTCGCGCTGGAACCGCTGGCTCTATCACGGCCTCCACTCGCTCGACCTGCCGTGGCTGTACCGGCATCGCCCGGCTTGGGATATCGCGATTCTGGCGCTGCTCGCCGGCGGAGCGTCGCTCAGCGTGACTTCGCTGATCATGGCCTGGCAGTTTTTGGGCCGGACGTTGAAAAAATGGGGGACCTGACTGCATAGCAGCCCGTGGCAGAAGTAGCCTGCAGGTCACAGACCTGCCCCTGGAGTTTCTACATTTCGGCGGTCAGTGGGCCGGATGTGGAGCAGGCCTTCGGCCTGCCAATTTCGGGACTAAACGACTTTCATAACCGCTCTCTCGCGGTCGCGGTTCAGCCTGGGCCGGCCTCCCAACGGGCCGGGCCGTTCTGCCACGGGCCGATAGGACCGCCGATAGCGATGGCCATTGCACCGTCGCGCGCGCCAGGGCAATGTTGCGCTGGCATTTACCGTCGATAAGGCTGGCAAGGGGCAAATGGAAGCAGCTCTGGCCGGCTCTTACGATTACCGTCTCGTCGCCTTGTCCGTTTTGATTGCGATGCTCGCTTCTTACGCGGCGCTCGACCTCGGCGGGCGTGTAACGGCCTCGCATGGACGTCTTCAAGTCATTTGGCTTATGGGCGGCTCGGTGGCGATGGGCACGGGCATTTGGTCGATGCACTACATCGGCATGCTCGCGTACAGTCTGCCGGTAAGTGTCTTCTATCGCTGGCCCACGGTTTTGTTATCTCTCCTGGCGGCTGTGCTGGCATCGGCCGTGGCGCTGTTCGTCGTGAGCCGCGATGAAATGGGGCCGCTGCGCGCCGGCGTGGGCGGGCTCCTCATGGGAAGCGGCATTGCCGCCATGCACTATATCGGCATGGAGGCGATGCGTCTGCCGGCAATGTGCCGCTATTCCGGCCGGCTGGTGGCGCTCTCCGTGGCCCTGGCAATCGTGATTTCGCTAACCGCCCTCTGGTTAACCTTCCACTTGCGGAACGAGACCAAGTCCATGGGCTGGCGGAAACTGGCCAGCGCCTTACTGATGGGCTCGGCTATTCCGGTCATGCACTACACCGGGATGGCCGCCGTCACGTTCATGCCCATGGCCGCGGCCGTGGACCTGACTCACTCCGTGGAGATCTCTTCTCTCGGCATCGCCGGTATCGGCGGCGTCACGCTGATGGTTCTGGTCCTGGCGATCCTGACATCTTTCGTCGACCGCCGGCTTTCGGCGCAGTCGTTGGAATTGGAACTCAGCGAGCAGCGCTACCGGCAACTGGCGGAATCGGTTCAAGTCATCCTATGGCGGGGAGGCGTGGATAACGCCGCATTCAGCTATATCAATCAGGAAGCGGAGGATCTCCTCGGCTACAAGCTCCTTCAATGGACCAGCACGCCGGCCTTCTGGATGAATCATCTTCATCCGAAGGATCGCGAGTTAGCCGAGTCGTGTTGCCAAGCGGCCGCGGACAACCGAGGACCTCAGCGATTTGAGAATCGGATGATCGCAGCCGATGGAAGCGTGGTGTGGTTAAGAACTTCGGTTCGTCTTGTGGAGGGAAACGGGGCTGCAAAAGAACTTGTCGGAGTGATGACGGACATCACCGGGCGCAAGCAGGCACAAGAGGCAGCCGAGGAGGCCAGCCGGGCAAATAGCGGGTTTCTAGCGGAAATCAAGAGGCTCAATCACCAACTGAATCGGGAGAACACCCGGATGAGCGCCGAGCTGGAGATCACGCAGCGCCTTCAGCAACTGATGCTGCCGCGCGACGAAGATCTGCGCCAGGTTGCCGGCCTGGACATCGCCGGTTTTGTGCAGTCCGCCGCTGAAGTCGGCGGCGACTATTATGAC
>Ga0210394_10007230_pt1 | contig 11763 bp, 10 predicted proteins | sample IncBWC12MmetaG_FD_160121 | JGI IMG/M metagenome (GOLD analysis project Ga0210394, IMG submission 160121) | Forest soil microbial communities from Barre Woods Harvard Forest LTER site, Petersham, Massachusetts, United States - Inc-BW-C-12-M | ecosystem: Environmental > Terrestrial > Soil >... | reverse complement strand
TTTCGTGACGGTGGGACTAAATCTTTCTTACAAATTAGTGGGTTGCACACCACACCTAAGCCGTCGCAGCAGTCACGGCGGTGCGCTGCGGGACGAGCCGCCCGGGGGGGAAGTGGCAGGTGAAGGTGCTGCCGCTGCCCTGCACACTCTGCACCTCGAGCGTCGCCCCGTGCCGCTGCAGTACGTGCTTGACGATCGCGAGACCGAGGCCCGAGCCGCCGGTCGCGCGCGAGCGCCCCGCATCCACCCGGTAGAAGCGCTCGGTGAGTCGCGGGATGTGCTCGGGGGGGATGCCGATGCCGGTGTCGCTGACGGCGAAATGGCCGCCGTCGTCGTCCTCCCACCAGCGCATCTCGATCGTGCCTTCGGCGGAAGTGTATTTCGCGGCATTGTCGACCAGATTGGAAAAGGCGGAGTGGATCTCCGGCTCATCGCCCAGCAGCTGTGCGGCCGACTCGATGCGCACGCGCACCTCGTGCGGGTGCACCGGGCGCGCCAGCACATCCTTGCGCAGCAGCGCGAGCAGCGGGGCGATGTCGATCGGCTCGCCCCCCTCGACCGCATCGCTCTCCTCCAGCCGTGACAGCGCCAGCAGGTCGCGGATGATCACCGTCATACGCTCGGCCTGACGACGCATCTCGGCAATCGGACCCTGCAGCTCCGGATCGAGTGCCGCATCCTGGGCGAGCGTCTCGAGGTAGCCGGAGATCACGGTGAGCGGCGAGCGCAGCTCGTGGGAGGCGTTCGCCACGAAATCGCGCCGCACGGCCTCGAGCCGCATCTGTCGCGACACATCGCTCACCAGCAGCAGCAGCTGGCCCTCGCCGTAGGGGGCCACCTGCAGCGAAAGGTAGCAGTCCTCGGCGGTGGTCGGGCGGATCACCACCGCGTTGGAGTAATCCCCGCCGGCGAGATAGCGCACGAAATCCGGCTCGCGCAGCAGATGCTCGATGCGCATGCCGAGATCGGCGGTGCGGCGCAGGTTGAGCAGTCGCGCCGCCATGCGGTTGAACCACACGATCTCGCGCTGCGCGTTGAGAATGACCACGCCGTTCGGCAGCGCGGCCGTGGAGCGCTGCAGCTGGCGCATGAGCTGTACGAAACGCTGCTTGTGGAAGCGCTTGCGGCGGTGCAGCCGCACGATCTGCGCGATGATCTCGCCCCACACCCCGCCGACGTCGGGCGGATCGGCGTAGCTACGGTGCCGCAGCCACCACTCGAGGCGAAACAGGTTGGCGAGCACCCAGGCGAGGTGCAGCGCCAGCGCGCCGGCGAGTCCGCCGCCGACATTGCCGAACAGCCAGCCGGCCGCGCAGCCGATGGCGACCGTGCCGAGCAATCGACCGGCTGCGAACCACCACGCCTGTGTCGCAGGTTCCATGCAGGGTGGACACCTCTGTCTCTATCTCTATCTATAGCGTGCGGGCCGAGAACCGATAGCCGGAGCCGCGCACCGTCTGCACGAAGCGATCGTACCCGAAATCCTCGAGTGCCTTGCGCAGCCGGCGGATATGGACGTCGATCGTGCGCTCCTCGACGTAGACGTTGCCGCCCCAGATGCGATCGAGCAGCTGATCGCGGGTGTACACCCGTTCCGGGTGGGTCATGAAGAACTCGAGCATGCGGTACTCGGTCGGTCCGAGCGGCACGGTGCGCGGCCCGACCATGACGCGGTGGCTGCCCTGGTCGAGCGCCAGCCCCCCGAACTCGATGAGCTCATCCACGCCGTTGCCGCCGCTCCGGCGCAGCACAGCGTTGATGCGCGCCAGCAGCTCGCGGGGCGAGAAGGGCTTGGTCACGTAGTCGTCGGCGCCGCCTTCGAGGCCGGCGACCTTGTCGCCCTCCTCGGCACGTGCCGTGAGCATGATCACCGGCAGCTCGCGCGTCTCGCGGTCACGCTTGAGCGCCCGCGTGAGCTCAAGTCCGCTCATGTCGGGCAGCATCCAGTCGACCAGCACGAGATCGGGGCGCGCATCGGCGAGCGCCGCGCGTGCAGTGCGGCAATCCTCGGCCTCCCGGACCTCGAAACCGGCGCGCTTCAGGCCGAAGGCGATCATCTCGCGGATCGGCCGCTCATCTTCGACGATCAGTACCTGTTTGGCGGGCATCGTGCTGGCCGTAGCGGGCGCGCGGCTATTACAGAGGCAGTGTGTTGCAGATTCATGACAATGTGCCGGACGGTGTCAGTTTAATGACCGCGCGGGCGAGGGGTGTACGACATCGTCGCGCAGATAGACCGGCAGCGCTTCTTCGGGGGGGAAGACCCGCCCGGCGGCTACCTCCGGTGCGGCGAGCGAGGCCACTTCGCGCGCCCGCGGGAGCAGGCCGTCCTGGATGGCGTCGAGGGCGGCCCCGACGGCGGACCGCAGCTGCGGGTACGCCCTAAAGCCCGAGCCGGCGCCCACTAAATCGCTGCCCTGGTTCCTCCAGGCGTCCGGGAGGCTGACCGCCTCGGGACGGCTGACGCGCTCGGAAGTCACGGCGGCTGCGCGCCCTTCGGCACTGCGCTCGAAACACGCCCAGTAGACCTCCCCCAGGCGCGCATCGGTGCAGACGATCACGCGGTGCGCGGTCTGCCCCTCCGCCAGGACGCGCTCGGCGAGCGCCTGCAGGTCCGACACGGGCACCACCGACAGGCGTGCACCGTAGGCCAGACCCTGCGCCACGCTCGCCGCCAGGCGCAGGCCGGTAAAGGCGCCGGGACCCCTGCCGAAGGCGATCGCCGTGAGCGCCCCGAGGGGCACGGAAGATGCGCCGAGCAGCTCATCGACCATCGGCAGCAGGCGTTCCGCATGGCCACGCTCGAGCAACAGCTCGAGCGCAGTCACCCGCCCGTCGACCCACAGCGCCACCGAGCAGTTCTCGGTCGCAGTGTCCAGGGCGAGAATCTTCACGGCAGCGCGGCGAGGCGCGCGCCGCCCGGCCGCGGCGCGTGTCGCGCGAGAAAGCGGCGCGCCTCGTCCTCATCCTGCGTCACGCTCATCGGCGGCAGCGCGGCGAGAAACACGCGGCCGTAGGTACGCGCGATCATGCGCGGATCGCAGATCACCACCACGCCGTAGTCATCCTCGCTGCGGATCAACCTCCCGACCCCTTGCTTCAGGGCGAGCGCCGCCTCGGGGAGCTGGTAGTCGCGAAATGCGTTGCCGCCGCTCGCGGTGAGGTGCTCGATGCGCGCGCGCACCAGCGGGTCATCGGGGGAGGCGAAGGGAAGCTTCTCGATCACCACCAGCCGCAGGGCCTCGCCCTTGACGTCCACTCCTTCCCAGAAGCTCGCGGTGCCGAGCAACACCGCGTTGCCGTCGGCGCGGAACTCCTGCAGCAGCCGCTCGCGCGGCGCCTCGCCCTGCACCAGCAGGCGGTACGGCTCATCCGGCGCCCAGCGCGCCCGCACCAGCACCGCGCCCTGCGACAGTGCGCGGTGGCTGGTGAACAGCACGAAGGCGCCGCCGCGCGCCGCCTCGATGAGCGGCAGCGCGGTGTCGATTACCGCCGCGACATACCCCGCCGCGGCGGGCTCGGGCAGCTGCGCAGGCAGATACAGCAGCGCCTGACGCTCGTGATCGAAGGGGCTGTCGATGCGCAGCGTCGACGCCTCGCTGAGGCCCAGCCGCCCGGTGAAGTGCCCGAACTCCTCCCCGAGAGACAGGGTTGCCGAAGTGAATATCCAGGCGCTGCCGCGCGCCTGCACCAGCGAGCGAAAGCGCTCCGAGATGTCGAACGGCATCAGACTCACCGCGACACCGCGCGCGCTCACCTCCAGCGTGCGCGCACCGTCCTGCTCGTCAAACGCCGCGATCCGCGCCAGGCTCGCGGCCAGCTCCGCCGCGCGCTCGCCGAGCTGCGCGGCGGCGGCGGCCTCCGCGGGCGCGAGCGCGGCCGACAGCTCCTCGAGCGCCTCGAGCAGCGCGTGCGTCGCGGCGCGCAGCGGCGCGTTGCCGGCCGACCAGGCGCTGCGGCCGGCGGTCGCCGGAGCCGCGGCACGCAGCGCGTGCAGCGCGTGCTCCACCGCCTGCAGCGCCGGCGCGGCGGCCGTGGTACCCGCTGCCGCGGCCACGCCGCTACCGGCCACGGCGAGCGCCAGCTCGGCGCGCAGATCGCGCACCAGCGTCTCGACCTGGCGGCTGCTGACGTGGGCACCGAAGAACTGCGTGGCAAGATCCGGTATCTGGTGCGCCTCGTCGAGGATCACCGCATCGGCCGAGCCCAGCAGATCACCGAAGCCGTCCTCCTTCAGCGCCAGGTCCGCGAGCAGCAGGTGGTGGTTGACGATAACGATGTCCGCCTCGAGCGCTGCGCGCCGCGCGAGCGCCACGTGACAGCGCGAGATCTCGGCGCAGCGGACCCCGAGGCAGCTCTCGCGGGTCGAGGTGACGTGCGGCCACACGGCGTGCGCGTCCGACAGGCCGCGCACTTCGGCGAGGTCACCGCGCTGCGTGGTGAGCGCCCAGCGCTGAATGCGTGCCAGCATCGAGCGCGTGCCGCGGACGGCAGCCGCGGCGGAGTCGGCCAGCGGCAGCTGCTCGCCTTCGGTGGCGCGCGCCAGGCGATAGCGACACAGGTAATTGGCGCGGCCTTTGAGCAGCGCGACCCGCGCCGGACGGCCGAGTGCCGCGCTCACCAGCGGCAGGTCCTTCGAGAACAGCTGGTCCTGAAGGGTGCGCGTGCCGGTGGAGATGAGTACGCGCGCCCCCGAGAGCAGCGCCGGAACCAGATAGGCAAAGGTCTTGCCGATGCCGGTGCCCGCTTCCACGATCAGTGGCTCGCGCCCCGCCAGCGCCTGCGCCACGCGCTGTGCCATGCGCAGTTGCTCGCGGCGCACCCGGAAGTCCGGCAGTACCCGCTCGAGAGGTCCGCCGTGACCGAATATGTCTTCAAGATCCAACACGGGAAGGAACGCCTGCGCTCACGCCACAGAAGGATCCTCGCGCTGCGCCGCGGCGGCTGTCGAGGTGCATATCTTCATGAATTTGCTGCAAAGTGAAGGCTGCCGCTCCCGGGCCGCCATTTCCGGCCGCGGCTACTTTATCAGGGCGCTGGAATGGCCCGGGATATACTTGGGGCATGGCGACAGCGGCACAGATGATGACTCCCCTGCCCCGCCTGAGTCGCGCGGTGACCGCCTGGGTGGAGAGCGTGCGCGAGCTGACGCAGCCGCGCGCGGTGCACTGGTGCGAGGGCAGCGACGCGGAAGCGCGCGAGCTCACCGCGCAGATGCTGCGCGGCGGCGAGCTGACAGCGCTCAACCCGGAAAGCTTTCCCGGCTGCGAGCTGTACCGCTCGGCGCCGAGCGACGTGGCGCGCGTCGAGCACCTCACCTACATCTGCACACGCTCGCAGGAGGACGCCGGTCCCAACAATCACTGGATGGACCCGCAGCAGGCACACGCGAAGATGCGCGAGCTGTTTCGCGGCTGCATGCGCGAACGCACCCTGTACGTCGTTCCCTACTGCATGGGACCGCTGGATTCGGCACTGTCACGCTGCGGTGTAGAGATCACCGACAGCCCCTACGTCGTGCTCAACATGCTGATCATGACGCGCGCCGGCCGCGCGGCGCTCGAGCGCATCGCACGCGATGACGGTTTCGTGCGCGGGCTGCATTCGACCGGCGAGCTCGATCCCGAGCGCCGCTTCATCATGCATTTCCCCGAGGAGCTCGCCATCGAGAGTTACGGCTCGGGGTACGGCGGCAACGCGCTGCTCGGCAAGAAGTGCCATGCGCTGCGCATCGCCAGCTGGCAGGCGCGCAGCGAGGGCTGGCTCGCCGAGCATATGCTGATCGTCGGCCTGCAGAACCCACACGGCGAGACGCGCTACCTCGCGTGTGCGTTCCCTTCCGCCTGCGGCAAGACCAACCTCGCGATGCTGATCCCGCCCGCCTCGCTGCCGGGCTGGCGGGTGTTCACGGTCGGCGACGACATCGCCTGGCTGCACCCGGGCGAGGACGGGCGGCTGTGGGCGATCAACCCCGAGGCAGGCTATTTCGGCGTGGTGCCGGGCACCAACCCGCAGACCAACCGCAACGCCTACGAGATGATCCGCCGCGACACGCTGTTCACCAACGTCGCGCTCACCGCGGACCGGCAGCCCTGGTGGGAGGGCCTCGGCGCGGGTGTGCCGGTGCTCGACTGGCAGGGCCGTCCCTACGATCCGGCGAACGGTCCGGCAGCACATCCCAACTCGCGTTTCACCGTTGCCGCGCGCCGCAATCCGAGCTATTCGCCACACGCCGAGGATGCACGCGGCGTACCCATCTCCGCGCTGGTATTCGGCGGACGGCGGCGCGAGGTCGCGCCGCTGGTGTACGAGGCGCGCGACTGGAAGCACGGTGTGCTGGTGGGCGCCTCGGTCGCCTCGGAGACCACCGCGGCCGCGGTCGGCCAGGTGGGCGTCACGCGCCGCGACCCGATGGCGATGCAGCCGTTCTGCGGCTACAACTTCGGGGACTACTGGCAGCACTGGCTGAGCGTCGGGGCGCGCCTGGCGCAGCCGCCGCGCATCTACCACGTCAACTGGTTCCGGCGCGACCCGCACGGCAAGTTCCTGTGGCCGGGGTTCGGGGAGAATCTGCGCGTGCTCGCCTGGATGCTGGATCGTTGCGCCGGCAAGGCCGGCGCGGCAGAAACGCCGATCGGGCGGGTGCCGCGCCCCGAGGACCTCGACACCCGCGGGCTGCGCCTCGCGCCGCAAGCACTCGAGGCACTGCTTGCGGTCGATGCGGGGCTGTGGCGCGAGGAAATGGCGCAGATGCGCGCATACCTCGGCCGGTATGGAAACCGCCTACCCAGTGCGCTGCTGGCGGAGCTGGAGGCCACCGAGCAGCAGCTCGGCTGACGCGGCTTGCGCGTAGCGCGCGGCGCTGATCGGCCGGCGCTGCCGCGCGCCGCCGCAGCTCTTCAACCCTCTTCGCAGCTGTAGCGGATGGTCTGCGGCGATCCCTGCTCGGGAAGCCTGCCGAGCCCGATCATTCCCTGGCCGCGGATCTGCAAGCTGTCGCGACGCACGAAGGACTCCTCGCCGTCCGAGCTCTGCACGAATGTGCCGTTGGTGCTCTGGTCGATCAGCACGAACTTGTTGCGATTGATCTCGATGCGCGCATGCAGGCGCGAGATCAGGTTGCCCTTCACCACCACGTCGTTGTCCTCGGCACGTCCGATGGTGATGCTCGAGTGCCGCTCGTCGACCAGCAGCTCGCGGTCGTCGCAGCGCAGCCGCAGGCGCATGCTGCGCGCCGGCCGCGGCTCGATGGCGATGCCCGGCACCATGCTGGTGACGTCCTCGGTCTGCCACAACACCTCGTACAGGGCGACCTCGCTGCCCTGGCCCTTGAGGGTGGCAACGTCGATCTGGCGGCAGGAAGCACGCCATTCCGGCGACAGCTTGTCGACCGTCGCGGCGGTGGTCACGACCTGTCCGGCCTTCGCCTGGCTGGTCATGCGATTGGCGGTGTGCACGGCGGCGCCGAACACGTCGCGGTTCTCCAGCATCACCGGTCCGAAATGGCAGCCGATGCGGATGGCGACCGGCTGGCCGTCGACCTTCAGCTGCGGGTGCGAGGAGATCTGCTGCTGCATCTGCGCCGCGGCGTTGAGCGCGGCGTCGGCCGTCGGAAAAGTGGCCATCACCTCGTCGCCCATGGTCTTGATCACGGTGCCCTGGCGCTGCTCGGTGGCGCTGCGCATCACGTCGATGCAGATCGACACCATCTCCCGGGCGCGCACGTCCCCCATGAGATCGTACAGTCGGGTCGAGCCGACGACGTCCGCAAACAGGATGGCCAGTTCGATGTCCTTGCCCATGCTCAGCGCAGATTATACGTAACGCTATCCGGGAGCTACTGACCCGCCGCGGGGCGCGTCTTCCGTGGGCGGCATCGCCTGGCGCAACAGCTCGGCGCCGGCGCTGAGCTGCCGCGCTCCTTCGCTCAGGGTGCGTCGGAACTCGCGCGCCCCCGGCTCACCGGCATAAAGGCCAAGCATGTGGCGCACGACGGGTGCGAGCCGGCCGCCGCGGGCGAGCTCACGCGCCGCGTAGGCGTACATGCGCTCGAGCAGGGCGGCACGCGTCGGCAGAGCCTGCCCGGGCTCCAATGCCTGCTCAAGCTCGGCGAGCACGAAGGGTCGGTGGTAGGCCTCGCGCCCGAGCATCACGCCGTCACACCAGGCGAGGGCCTCCAGCACGGCGGGAGAGGTGCGCAAGCCGCCGTTGACAATGAGCGGCAGCGCAGGGAACGTCGCCTTCAGGCGGCGCACCACGTCGTAGCGCAGCGGCGGAATCTCGCGATTGTCCTTGGGCGACAGGCCCCCGAGCACCGCCTTGCGGGCATGCACGATCGCCACCTCGCAGCCGGCGGCGCGCACGCTGCCGACGAAGCCGCACAGGGCGGCGAAGTCCTCGTCGGTGAAGTGGGCCGCGGCGCCGGCGGCCGCACGCCCGGGCGCGCTCACCACGCCGATGCGCATCTTCACCGTCACCGGCACGCGCACCGCCGCGCGCATCGCCGCCACGCCCTCGGCCACGAGTGCGGGTGCGTTCATCAGGCAGGCGCCGAACGTACCGCTCGCGACGCGCTCGCTCGGACAGCCGCAGTTGAGGTTGATTTCGTCGTAGCCTGCCTCCTCGCCCACGCGCGCCGCCGCGGCGAGCGTCAACGGATCGCTGCCGCCGAGCTGCAACGCCAGCGGATGCTCCTCGGGGTCGAACGCCAGCAGCCGCCCGCGATCGCCGCGCAGGATGGCGGCGGCGTTGATCATCTCGGTGTATAGCAGCACCTGCCTGGAAAAGCCGCGCAGGAAGTAGCGGCAGTGGCGGTCGGTCCAATCCATCATCGGCGCGACTGAGATCCGACGATCTATCTTCGCAGACGATTTCTCGGACGAAATGGCTATTTTTCCAGTGCTTTCCATGCGCGGTGTTTCTGCGGGATCCCTGCGTGTTTCGGAGAGTTTATGGGTTGCGGAGATGCCATATAGGTGTCAAGAATAGCTTGACTCCTCCAGGAACTCAGCATGGCGACGATCCGCCATCGCGCCGCCGCAGTTACCTGGGCCAAACACCGCGAGGTTGTCCTGGAGGATCCTTCCGGTTCCTTGGATCCACCCGTTCCGGTGACAACAGAGCCTTCACCGCTTCAGAAAGCCGACCTTGATGATGATCCGCTTGTTCGTGACAGCGAACTCCGAGGTGGCGTAGTCGAAGGTATTTCATGGCCCCGATGTGGCCTATGAGCCGGGTCCCCGGACCAAGCAGATTAAGAAACCAGCGCAAGCACAGCGAGAGCCGCCGGCAGCGTGAAGTTAATCAGTGAAAGGTGCGTGCGAAACGTAACCTGCCCTCCCGGCAAGAGATTGCTGTCGACGTAGCTCATATCGCTCCCCGCTCATAGCCGTTCATCGGGGTCATTCACGGAGTTTGAAAATCCGCGGCCGAGTGAAACAGAGCTTGCGAAACTAACGGCAGCATCGGGCGATGGTGCAGATGCGACGGAGGGAGTTATATGTACGCTAGCGATCCAATCCTACAGATCAAAACCTCACAGTTACTTGATGGCCTTGAGGTGCGCGCACCAGGGAATTGTGAGAACTGCTAAGCACAAACGCACATGTTTCCTAAAGAAAAAGCTCAACCGGCAGTCTGCACTCGCAAACTCCAGCAATAGCTCGATACTCGGGTCAGCCTACCTGTTCTGCGACATCAACCGCTGGAGAGTTAATTTATGTTTGGCAAGAAAACACTGAAGTCGAATGCGGGCATGCTGCTCGTGCTCGCTGCGACGGTCATTGCGTCCGCTCCAATCTGCAGTCATGCCGACGAGTCGACACAAGCCGCGGAGCACGTCGTGAAATACTCGAAGTCTGACCTGAGCACTACGGAAGGCGCCCATCACATCTATTCGCGCATCGAGGCAGCTGCTAACGATGCCTGCGGCACTTCACGTACCGATATCGACTTCATAATGCGCGGCAACAGTCCGTGTGTGCGGCGCGCCATTGCCCGAGCGGTAAATGCCACGAAGAGCTCGAACCTCTCGCAGGTGTATATCGACAAAAATGGCGTCTATGTAGCGCACGAGTTTGGTGTCAGGACCGACGTGCTTACCACAAAGAATTAAGCCACTCCTGTTGAAGACCGACCGAGAGCCTTGTTCAAGGCTCTCGGTCCGTCAGTGCAGCGCAATGCGGCGCGCGAAAATCACCTTTGCTGGTCAAGTGAACACGGTCATATCGGTCCCCCCGCTACCGCTTTCGGCACCCGATCTTAGAGTTTGACCGCTACTTTAAGCGTCCCTCGAGCTCATCTTCGGATGCTGGCGACACGGCGAACTAACTTTGCCGGGAACAACACCGCCAGCACGGCGTCCGTCGTGAAGAGGCAGCGGTCGTTGTGGCCGCATTCCGGGACGATCAGCGCCCTGCTGTTCGTGGCGCCCAGGTGTGCTCCTCAAGATATTTGACGAACGCCTCGCCGCGGGCGCGTCGTGTGGGGCCTTGGGCCATCGCCGCGGGAGAGTCATCGAAGCCTCCGAGCGGCAGGGTGTCGACCTGGCTCAAGAGGTAGGTGGCGGTCCGCGACGCCAGCTGCCTCCTCAGCTGATCGTCGTTCGTCTTAGCCGTGTAGCCGCCGGCGCGATTCTCGAGCCCGTAGGGCCATTGGTCGTACCTTGGCGCCTTGGCCGCGTCGAACTTCCCGTAGCTGAACTTCGTGTGCGGCAGGTCCTCCTTCCAGCCCTCCGCGGCGTTCGCCGGGCCAGCATCGTCGACCGGGAGCGCGCGTGTCGCGTCCGGCCACGCATAGCTCGATGGGTTGGCAATGACGTAGCTGACTGTTACACCCAAATTGTCCTGGACCCGGTTGGCCATCTCGTAGCGCGAGACGAACTGGCCGCCCGCAGAATGGCCGGCGACGACGCTCACCCGCATCAGCGCGGGGCTCGTAGCCGCGACCCCCCGAGCGAGGTGGTAGCAGCCATCCGCTGCAATTCGCCGAGCAGCGCCTGAGGGGAGACCGGCCTCCCAAGGAACTGCCGCAACAGTTCCCGCGTTTCGTACTCTTGCCCGGTCTTGAGCAAGTGCTCGGATACCCAGCCATACCAGCGGACATCACCGCGCTGGAAGGGCCCGAGCATCTCCACGATGCGCTGCCTGATGTCTGCGGTGATTACCGCGCCCAGACCGTAGTTCACCATGTACCCGGGCTTATGGACCAGCTGCACCCGCACCGCCCACCATGCAAGTTCCGGATGCGGTTTGATATGCAGGTAGCGACTGGTGATGTCACTCCACAGCGAGTTGGGATCGGCGTCGGGACCACGCAGCATGCGTAGATCGAAGAGCGCCCATGCGACGTCGAGCATGACAGCCGAGTACAGCGCTCGCAGCGAGACGGCTTCGGCAACGCTCCTGCCCAGATACTTCTGCTGCCAGGCCGGGTCGTACACGCTCCAAGCGGGCACGTCCGCGAACGCTTCGTAGAAGATCGGATCGCCCAGGTCCATGAAGGCGGGTCGCGTGCGCAGGGCCAGCATGTGCGCGGCGTGACCATTCTCGTGTACCAGTTCGTTGAGCGGACCGAGCCCGCCGTGCTCGTAACTTGCCGAAACGCGCACGATCGTCGGCTGCCAGCTGCCGTTGAGCGTTCGGCCGCGGCGCACATAGTCGGTGTACGCGAGCGGTGCCTTGCCGGTCCGCGGATTCAGGTCGTAGATCACCTTCGACTGCGCAAGATCCAGACCAAGATCCAGGTAATAGCGCTGACTCAGCG
>Ga0210394_10007228_pt1 | contig 11766 bp, 9 predicted proteins | sample IncBWC12MmetaG_FD_160121 | JGI IMG/M metagenome (GOLD analysis project Ga0210394, IMG submission 160121) | Forest soil microbial communities from Barre Woods Harvard Forest LTER site, Petersham, Massachusetts, United States - Inc-BW-C-12-M | ecosystem: Environmental > Terrestrial > Soil >... | reverse complement strand
CGGAGAATGATCTTCCAGTCGGGCACGCCCATGAAACGCGCTGCATAGACGAATTCGCGCTCTTTCATTGAAAGCGTCATGCTGCGGATCACGCGAGCCGTGATCATCCACTGGAACGCGGCCAGCAGAACGACGAAGATCAGCCACGTCCTGCCGTGAAAAACGGGCGAGAGGATGGCTATGATGAGAAAGCCAGGCAGAACCAGAATCAAGTCGATCAGGGCGACGATGGCCCGGTCCGTCCAGCCGGAGAAATAGCCTGCCGTCGCGCCAGCGATGGCTGCAATGCCGGTGGAAAGCACGGCGCCGATGAGCCCAATGATCAGTGACTTCTGCATCCCCCGCATCGTCAGCGCCAGCATGTCGAAGCCGTTTTGCGTGGTGCCGAACCAATGTGTCGCTGAAGGACGCTGCAGGAACGCTTCGAAGTCGATCTGGTCGTATCGCCACTTGTAACAATGCGGTCCGATATAGGCGAACGCGAAAAGCAGGAGAACGATGACGAAACCGGCGATGGCCAGCCGTCGGCGCAGGAAGCGGCGCAGTACGAGCCGAATGCGCGAATCGTGGCCGGTGGTCTCGACGGGCTCTTCGACGATCGGAGAAGGTATGGAACTCATATCGTCAGGTCCGGCGAATGCGGGGGTCGAGTAGGACGGTCACCACGTCCGATAAAAAACCGGCAAAAAGCACAAGAACCGCAACGAACATGCCGATGGCGGCCGTGGCGTTCACATCATTCTTCTGAATCGACTGCACGAACCATTCGCCCATCCCATGCCAGCTGAAGATCTTCTCGACGAAAATTGATCCGATGAAGATCAGAGTGAATTCATACGCGAAGAACGTCCCCATGGGTATCAGGGCCGTCCGCAGTGCGTGGCGTATCAACGCCTGGGGCCGCCGCAGTCCCTTCGCCTGGGCGGTGCGGACGAAATCGCTGCCCATGGCGTCCAGCATGGAATTGCGCTGATAGCGGCTGTAAAACGCGAGTCCCTGCAGGATGAGAACAAGAGAGGGCAGGACAAGGTGCTGGAGCCGATTGATAATATCGCCGGAGGTCCACGCTTGGAGACCTGGCGTATACTCGCCCGTGTTGTAGACCAGACGGTAGCCGATCGCGTCGTTGAACGAGGAGCCGGCGTTCGCTAGAAAAACGGCGAGCACTACGGTCGGGACGGATAGGATCACAAAGGAGAGAATCGTCGTCGCGTGGTCGGAAAATTCGTACTGGTTGACGGCGCTCCAGGCGCCCGCGGCTATACCGCAGAAGGAGCCAAGCAGGGAACCGATCAGAAGCAGGCGCAGGCTGACGCCCACGCGGCGGCGCATTTCGGCATTTACGGATTCGTGGTCGATCGTGAGCCCGAGATTCCCGTGCCAGACGCCGTCTGCCCAGCGCCCGAATCGTTCCAGAACAGGCGTCTTGTCGTTCAGGTTAAGTGAGGTGAGCTGCGCGTCGACCGCGGCTGGTGGTGGAGGAGGGTTGCGGCCTTCGAAATTCGAGCGGGGATTCAGAGCGGTAGCCGCGAGAAAGTAGTTCGCTGAAGTGGCGATCAGAACCACTACGGCGAGATATACTACCCTTCGAAGAAGGAATATACCCAAACTGGGATTGTAGGAAGACGTCGCCCACTTGTCCATCGGGTTAAGGTCGACGCCAACCCCATTAACAAGCCTTCCGGTTGCGCGTTTCGCACACGCTGCCCCATTTCGAGACCTTCCTGCGCGGATGCCGTGCCGCCGCTCGAATTCAAGGAAGACCGATGGGTGGCTTGTCCCTGGGTATGACCCTCAGTATGAGCCTGACTGTGATCTGGCTATGATCTGACTATGATAATGATATGAAATGACGTCTGGAGAATGAAGCTCATCATGGCTAGCACAATCGACCGCACCAACCAGGTCCGTTGGGATCTCGGCATCCTGTATTCCGATATCGAAGATCCGCAATTGGATTCCGACTTAGGTGAGTTCGCCGGCATGGTCAAGCGTTTCTCGGTCGCCTACAGGGGCAAACTGGCGCAGCTCCTGGGTCCCGCCATCCGGGACTATTTGGAGATCGAGGCGCTCAGCGGCAAAATCACCGGCTATCTTTTCTTGCGCGAAAGTACGGACTTGTCCAACGCGGCGGTCAAAGCCAAGCATGCCGGCTTTCAGCGCGAAATGAGCGCTTTGCAAGGCGAGCACCTCACCTTCTTTGAATTGGAACTCGTTCAGCTCGGCGATGACGCCCTCGAGACGTGGTATGAAAGCGATCCGATCGTTGCCAAGCATCGCCCGTGGGTCGAGCATCTCCGCGTATTCAGGCGCCACTTCTTGAGCGAGCCGGTTGAGTCCGCTCTGATGAAGCGTTCCACTTTTAATGCCGGTTCCTGGGGCGAATTCTTCGACGAGGTGGAAGCGGACATCGAATTCAATTTTCGCGGCGCCTCCAAAAACCTCACCGAGATGGTGCACCTGCTCAATGAATCAAAGGACGCCGATGAGCGCGCCGAGGCGATGAAATGCGTGAATGATGGCCTGGGTGGCCCGTTTGCGAAGTACGCTGCGCAGACCCTCTACATGGTCGCCGGTTCGAAGGCCGTCGAGGACAGGGAGCGCGGCTACGCGCACCCGATGGAGGCGCGCAACAAGGCCAATCGAATCCCGGACTCCGTTGTCGATGTTCTTCACAATACCGTCACAACGCTTGGCGGCTCGCTCACCCGGCGATATTACAAATTGAAGGCCCGCCACTTGGGGCTTCCCGTGCTCCGCTGGAGCGATCGCAATGCTCCCATGCCCTTTTCCGATACCACGGTCATTCCCTTCGACGAGGCGGCCGACATCGTCGCTGCTTCTTACGAAAGCTTCAGCCCCAGGCTGACGGCAATCGTGAAGAGCTTCTTTGCCGAACGTCGCATCGACGCACCTGTCCTGAAGGAAAAGCGGCATGGCGCCTTCAACTCATCCCACGTTCTGCCCGGCGGAAAAACCGTCTCCTTCACCCTGCTGAATTATCTGGGATGCAACAAAGACGTGATGACGCTCGCGCACGAGCTTGGGCACGGCGTGCATGGCATCATCGCCGGCGAAGCGCAGGGTCCATTGATGTTCCATGCGCCGATCGCCTATTGCGAAACAGCTTCCGTGTTCGGCGAAATGACCGCATTTACCTTCTTGAAGGATCGTCTCATTCGGTCGGGAGACAAGAATTCGCTTCTGGCGCTGATCGTGGCCAAAATCGAGAGCACTATCAACACCGTCGTCCGCCAGATCGGATTGTCCAACTTCGAGCGGCGGCTTCACGGAATGGACGCTTCCTACGGGGCCTGGACGGAACCCAAGAAGCGCTCGGTCGAAGAACTAGACGCCATCTGGTTGCAGACCGCCCGCGAACTCTACGGCGAGGAAGGCGAAATCTTCACTTACGACCATTCCAGTCATCTATGGTCGTACATCCCGCATTTTCACGGGCCGTTTTACGTCTACGGCTATGCCTTCGGCGAACTTCTGACCCAAAGCCTCTTCGCGCAGCGCCGGCGCCTCGGGGCAAAGTTCGAGCCCCTCTACCTCGATCTTCTGCGCTCCGGATCCACCAAGGACGTTGTGGAGCTGCTCGCGCCCTTCGGTCTTGACGCTAGGAGCGACGCCTTCTGGAAGGACGGCATCACCGTAAGCCTGGGCGCCCTGATTGACGAAGCCGAGCAAATGTCTCCGCCGTCCCGTGGCGAGATTTAACGAGCGCTCGAAGACATCAAGCCGGTCTGGGCGCGGACGCCGCGAGCGACAGCCTGAAGCTCGGCTCCAAGCGCCCGCCGCCCGAAGAACTCGCGTTGATCGAAGCCTTCCTCAATCGCCGGTCCGCTCTGGCCGGCGATGTGCCCCCAGAATTCAGCGATATCCGCCGCCCGCCCTGGCGTAACTCGGACGAACCGCTAGAAGCCGCGCAAGGAGCGCGTTACCGGCAAACTAGGCAGCCCTGAGTCCCGCCAGGCCAAGGAACCGGCACCGCAAATCTTTTTACCTTTGAACCGCCACGCGAACTAGAATCGGCCCTACATCAGCGGACAACCTCGAACGGTCAACCAAGAGCCAAACCGGATGCCCGAATGAACCCGACCGCAAGCGAGCCCGGGGTACAGCGCGTTCTGGTGGTGGACGACGACGCGGAGCTCTGCGAACTCATCGCTCAATACCTCGCGCTCGAAGGCTTCACCGTTGAGTCTGTGCATACTGGCGCGGAGGGCGTGGAACGCGCTGTTTCCGGCAAATATGCGCTCGTCGTGCTCGACGTCATGCTTCCGGGAATGAGCGGATTCGAGGTTCTTCGCCGCATTCGCGCCCAATCTCGCACGCCTGTCCTGATGTTGAGCGCGCGAGGCGACGAGCAAGACCGCATACGAGGTCTCGAAATGGGCGCGGACGATTATCTGCCCAAGCCGTTTAACCCCAGGGAACTTTGCGCGCGCATCGAGGCGGTCCTGCGCCGTTCGAGGGCGAATCCCGCCGAAATCCGGCCGGCGCCCGGCGAGCGCGTCATCGTCGAAGACGTCGAGATGGACAAAGGGGCGAGAGTCGTCCGGCGTGCCGGGCGGGAAGTGGACCTGACGTCGGTCGAATTCGATCTCCTCGAGAAGTTCCTGAAATCCGCGGGGAGTGTCCTGTCGCGCGAGGATCTGGTGCAAGCCGTGCTGGGCCGCGAGTTCTCGCCCTTCGACCGCAGCCTAGACACCCACGTGAGTAATCTGCGCAAGAAACTGGGACCGACTCGGGAAGGTTCGGAGCGAATCAAAGGCGTGCGCGGCATCGGCTACTTTTATGCGGTGTCCAGCGGCTCGAGTTGAGTGGGAGCGTAACCATGCGGCGGCTCTTCTTCAAAATATTCATGTGGTTCTGGCTCGCCATTCTCGTGGTGAGCGCCACTTTGGTGGCCTCCACCGCTCTGACGTTCTCGCGCCGCGCGGCTGACGAGCGCTGGGCCCAGAGAAATGGACCTCGCGTCGACTTGTGGGCCCAGCAGGAAGCCGATGTGTTCGAGCGCGAAGGAGCATCGGGAGTCGAGAAGTACGTTCGCACGTTTGAAGCGGATCAGGCGGGCGTTCGAGGCTACATGTTCGACGCTCGGGGACGGGAGATCGTGGGGAAAGAAGCTCCTCCGCAAGTCGTGCAGGCCCTTGCGGCGGTGCAGCAGAACCCGGGCGCTGGTCCGCAATTGCTCACGCAGCAGCGCATCATCGGGGAGAAGATCGCCGGCCCCAGCGGCCGCTCGTACGTCATGATCGCGGTGTATCCGCTCCCGCCGGCGGTGCCGCGCCCGCTCCTTCAATTCCTATTCGGGCCGATCGACGGCGGAGGAATCCTCCGTCTCCTGGCCGTGCTGGCGGTGGCAGGACTCTTCTGCTTCTGGCTCGCGCGCTACATCACGCGGCCGATCGAGAAGCTGCGTCTGGGGGCGAGCGCGCTTGCCAACGAGCAGCTCGAGACGCGCGTGGATCCCGAGGTGGTCGCGCGCGGCGACGAACTTGGCGAGTTGGGGCGCGATTTCGATCGCATGGCGGAGCGTATCAATGCCCTGGTGTCAGCGGAACGGCGTCTGCTGGCCGACGTCTCCCACACGCTTCGATCGCCGCTGGCTCGCCTGAATGTGGCGCTGGGGCTCGCTCGGCGACAGGCCGATCCGGGCACCGCCGAACACCTGGAGCGAATCGAGCGCGAGGCCGATCTGCTGAACCGGCTCATCGGCCATGTCCTAACCATGGCGCGAGTGGAGAGTGGAATCGACCTGCAGCAGAAGAAGGTGTTCGATCTCGGTGTGCTGCTGGAGGAAGTGGCGGCCGACGGCGATTACGAAGCTCGCGGCCGCAAATGCGGCGTGAAGTTTACTCCTTCGGTGGTGTGCATGGTGGAAGGCGCGCCCGAGGTGCTGCGCTATGCCATCGAGAACGTCGTGCGCAACGCCGTGCGTTACACGGCGCCGGGCTCGAACGTGGAGATCACCTTGGAACCGCAGGGACGCTGGCCCAATCAACGCGCCGTAATCGAGGTGCGCGATCACGGCCCCGGTGTGCCCGAGGACGAACTCGCCAATCTCTTCGTCCGCTTCCACCGCGTGCCGAACGGCGCGCGGCAGGATTCCGGCGGCACGGGCCTCGGCCTGGCGATTACCGAGCGCGCGTTCCGTCTGCACGAAGGCCGAGTGAGCGCAGTGAATGCGCCCGGCGGCGGGCTCGTGGTGACTCTCGAGCTGCCGATGCTCAGCGCCAATCCGTCGCGGAACGCGCGGATTTCAACGCCGAAAGCGGAATGACGCCGCGAAGGATTCTTTCAGAAGCCCGCTAAAAAAACGTCCGGCTCCGTGGGGTGTGACGGAGCCGGACGGGGGTGGGCGCAGCGTCAGGAAAATCAGGAGAGCTGGAAGGTGACGTCGACTCTCAGCTCAATCGGGTACGGCTTGCCATTAAGATAGGTAGGTTCGTATTTCCAGCCGGTCACGGCCTGGAGAGCGGCGCCGTACAGCATTTGCGGGCCGTTGATCGCGCGAGCCTGGGTAACGTTTCCCTGTGCATCGATGATCGCATCGACTTCCACGATGCCCTGAATGCGGGCTTGCTTGGCCAGGAGCGGATATTGGGGAGCGGGCGTGGAAATGGCCCGCGGACGCTTTACCTCTCCGCCGATTTGCAGCGGTCCGCTGGGACCGGCTGCCGCCGCAACGGGAGGAGGCGGGGGAGGAGCGATTCCACCCGTGCCGCCGAGAACTCCGCCAAGGACGCCGCCGAGCACGCCACCGGGAACTCCGCCCGCTACGCCGCCGGGAACTCCCGCCATCAGATCCGGGGGAGCGTCGGAGTCACCAGACTGCTTAGGAACCGTCTTCGGTATGGCCGTCGGCATCGTCAACTGAGCGGTGGTCGGAAGAATCTTGCGCGGCGCCTGCGGGGTAAGCGCTCCAGCCGGGGGAGGCGGAGGCGCATAGGGGGTCGGCGGCGCGGCCAGGTAAGTGATTTCAACGCGCGTCAGATCGAGCGCCTGAGTGAAAAGCATCGGCACGATCACCAGCGCGGCCACGATCGCGGCGTGAACTGCGAACGAGATCAGCCAGTCCACGGCCTTGCGCTTTTGCGCGGTGTTTTCCAGGAGCGCTCCGCCAAAGACCTCTTGTCCCTCCGCGCCGGCGGAAGGAGGCAGCACGACGCTGGGTCTGGCCGCTCCGTTGGTCTCAGGAATCAGAATGTTGGGTAGCATGTCGTTCAACCTCCGCTCAGTCTCGATGAGGAGCTTGCGTGCATCCTCACAGTGTGTGACGCGGGCAGAGGCGCGGGTGTTACCTGCGATGTGTCAAGAATTGTCAAGCAGTTCGGGGCCATCCTGCGCGCGGAATCCGCGAGATCGCGGGTTACGGAACGCCGGGTTACCCCCCACTTTCTTACCGCGAAAGCTCCCCTTATCGGGGACTTTCGCTCTGGGGGTGGGGGCTGACACCCCCACCCCCGGTGTTTCTGCGAAGAGTGCGGAAACGCGTGAAAAGGAAGGGGTTGAGATTTTGAAGAGCGCGAAAGAGTGCGCAAGTCGCTGAAAAATAACGGGCCGGTATTCAGCAGGAGCGCCCCAAAGAGCGTTGAGAGGCGGCCAGGGCCGGGCGGACATTCCGTGGAAGCGGGGGGCGACAGAGATCGTTGGGAACTTTCCCCGGATCATACAATATTATACCATGCCGGTCAACTGTGATTACTTACAAGTATACTAATTCGCGGGGACAAGTCGCATGGCGATCTGAAGGCGAGTGGAATCAATACCGCGTGGGCTTTTCGGTATTCTGTCCTACCATGATGGCTCCAACATCCGGCCTTTTCAGCTGGCGGGAGTTCTTCATTTGCTTCGCGTCGGCGCGTCCGGCGTTCTTCGCGGCGTCTTGGGTAGCAAAGCCGCCATCGCGTTTCAGCACGGCGTTATCCGAGTTGCGAATTGCGTAGAACCATGCGATTGGAGTTGCTCCCTTCGGCCCTGCGATGCGAAGTGGGCGACTTGTTGCGCGGGCCCGCAGTTGCAACCCGCGTCAAGGTGCAGCCACCCGCCCTCATCCTTCAGAGGTCTTCGGCCTTTCCACCAATTTCCCGACAATGGAAAGAATCGCGAGCATTGCGTACAAATCCGCGAGGCCGATAGGGAACATTACGATCGCAGGAATCCATCCAGTGGGCCAAGCGATAAGTAAGATCAACAGTACGTGGAGAGCCATGAAGACAGCCGTGGTGACCCAAAACCATATGCGCCACCTTAGCTCCCATTTCATCGCGACGGCAAATGCGACAACAACTATCGATAAACCTGTTGGACGTTCAAGAGCGGCTTTTCCAAGATAGTTAAATAGTAAGCCAATAAGCAGTGCACCCAAAAAAATGGCAAGTAAGCTCTTCCACGACAAAGTTAGTTGTTCGCTTTCTGCCATTGATTCCTTCGCTCACTTACATTGTGAGACCGCCCCTAGGGTGTCAGCAACGTCAAAAGCTGCCGCTACCGCAGATATAGCTTGCCCGACACCGGGACTCAAACCTAAAAGACTAGCCCCAAGACCAGCCGCGCCAAGTGCGGTGGAAGCGTTCCCCAGCGACGACGATTTACTAAAGAGCCCGAAGCCAACTTGGGTGATTCCCGCAGCTGCTCCAAACGCGCCAAGGGCTTTGTCTCCCTGCTGAGTTGCTACAATTCCACTCCACCCTATGAAATTGCCAACTCCTCTAGAAAGAAGAGGAGAAAACACCCCTACCGCATCAATACCAACAGCCAAGGCGCCCTTTTCGAGAGCTCCTGTGATGCAAGAATTCTGGTACCAAGGTGTCTGAGGCTTCTGTGGCGATCCCGGCGTTTGCGGCAACGGCGGTGTCTGACACGAGTGCGGAGCAAGACTTGGGCTATCCCTTAGTGTTGCTCGGTAGTTAGGCAGCACACTACCCTGATGTAGGGCAACATTGTTTCGTCCGAACCCCAGACGCGAGTTTTCGGATACACCGTCACTCGCAGCTAAAGAGAAGCACACACGCGGATCGCCAGATGCCGAGAAGGTTTCCTGTTTAGTAGCCGCCAGCATGAGGGAATTGTACGTCAGCGGGACGGAAGGAGCTATTCCTCTTCTTCCTCGGCTTCAATGTCTAGTGCGGCGAACAACGTGTCGGCGTCGGCCTCCGGCTGTTCTGGAGCAGCGGTAACAGGCGGTGCGCTGTCCGGGCCAAGCGACGCAGCGGGGTGTGTGGCGGCGTGTACTTGTTTCAGGGTGCTGACATCTTTATTCGTTTCGGTCGCGTTGTAAAGTGGCCGCTACTGCCCGAGAGAGGCTCGTAGAGGAAACGAAGCGGCTTGCTTGTGGGATACGTGTACGCCTACGACGTAGCGTTACGACGCGGTTTTTCTTGTATCCCTGGGCGTGCTTTTTTCCGTTTTTACCCTTAAATCGCCACTTTCCCTCGTCTTTATTGGCGTTTGCTCACCCCGCGTACCCCGCGCTACCCCACCGTTTTGGGGCCGCTTTGACCCCGCGTAGTGGCCTTCTACCCCCGCGCAGTCAAAATCGTACGCGTAGGCTTTGCCCGGACCCGCCATCCCCGTTGTACGACTAGTAATCAGCGCCGTAAGTATAGCCCTTTAGGGTTAGCTAAAAAACCAGAAAATTTCTCCGACGAGAACGGACCTTACATTCCACTTAGGGGGCTGGCTTCGTACGGGCCGGAATCTGCAAATTGAAGCTCAGGGGCGTGTGGGCGGGGCGGCGCTCTGGCCGACGAGAATGCGGCCCACTTGCGGTGGTTTGGGAACGGCTTTCAATCTCTTGGCGTTGGCGCGCGCAGTTTCTGTTGCGGCCTCACGGTCGGGGAAACCGCTGGTCCGCTTGAGGACGGTGTTGTCGGGGGAGCAGATTTCGTAGAAGAAACTCACGATGTTGGCTCACCCGCAGTCCGGGATCGCTCCTAAAACGACTCGGGATCGCGCTGTCAGGCTCCTAGCTGCGTCCGGCGGAGTTTCCCAAGACTTCATCCCTGCCGTTCGGGTTGCTGTGCCAGAACTTCCCAACCAGTCGTTCGATCAGGCTAATGACAGCGAGGATCGCCAGACAATCCACAACCCCTAAGAAAAGCACGGACCGGAAGGATATCCGGCTTAACCATTGCGCTGTGAGCATGATGAGAGGCACATGCAGAGCCGCAATTCCAACTATTGTGATCCAAAACCATAGTCGCCCCCGTAAATCCCGACACACCTTGATTGCGACCAGGATCATCCCTAGGGCCATGGGGACCGGACGTTCTAGTTCAGGTCTCCCTAGATGATCGAACAGTGGTATCAAGGGAAATACAACAACCGCTATCGCTATGTACCAAAGAAAGTCCTTAAACTGAGTTCCCTTTGCCATTAATTGCCGCCCGCCGTGCACGTCTGATATTGCTGGAACGCTTTGTACCCATCGAGACCAAGTTGAATCAGTCCAACCACAGTGCCCGCGCCGGGAATAGCTTCCGCGGCGCGAACTGAATATGAAGCGATGAATAGCGCGCTGGCAAGGCTTTTCTTACACCGTCACATGGTTGGCGCGAGATGATCCATGGTCAGGACGGCGATGTCGCTGGATTCGGTCGTACGCCGAGGCGAAAACGAGGAAACCCAACCCAACTATGAGCCCGAGACCAAAATCTGAAAACTCGGCCCTATTCGCACGCCACAAAAAGCAGAACAAGTATGCGGTCAGCGCGATCCGATCCAAGATCGTTGGTGGGTTTTCCTTAAATCGCCACATCAAGAGGATCGTCACCACACCAAACACTGCAAGCGCGGCTGCTTCGGGACGGGGGAAAGGCCCATAAGGAGCGAATAAATCCGTTCCTGTTATGAAAACTATGACACTCTTGAAGGACCCAATCAGCATGTACCCCGCGAAGACTTGCCACCATACTCCGGCAGAAGATAGCAGGAGCGCCGCCGCTAGCGCGAGTTCCGCCCACCCTAACGGCTCGGGCCAGATTATGTAATGCGGCGGAGTTGCTGACCAGACAACCCTGCTCATTCCAGCACTCAAAAGCATCCCTCCGATCAGGAACAAGCCCGCACCGACACCCAAGCGCAGTCCGCTCTTTACTTGCTCCTTAATCGTTTGACTCATGACCTATGCTCGATTCTTTTATTGATGAATTGCACAACCGATTGCCTCTGCGCCCGTAAGACCCACATCAATTGCCGCCTTGATCTCGGCAAGGCCCGAGAGCCATCCTGCAATTTCTTCAGCACCGGTCTTGCCCAAAATCATAGGTGCACGTCCCGGAATACCCTCAAGATTCAGTGATGTAATTGACGCAGTTCTTCTGCCAGCAGTCATGGCCGTGCCAACCCCAGCCGTAAAGGCCCTCGAACCTCCTTCGATAACTAATAGGCCTGCTGTCCCTTCGCTGGTATTTCCAAACAGGAGATTCGCAACATCGTTGCCGAGAACGAATTGCCCGCCGCTGTTTTGGATGTTGGAGACACCCGCAATGCTGTAGTTCCCGGAATTCGCTGCCATGCATGCGCTGAAGGTTTGTCCTGGTTGTCTAACGCCCAGCGTGAATCCCGTCGATTGCGGCGGCGGTGTGGTTCCCCCGCCGCCATTTCCCCCGTCGCCAGACCCATTGACTCCCCCGCCGGACCCGTAAGCTCCGGGATAATAGAAGCTATCCCCAGAGCCAGCAAGCAGATCCGGATAGCAATCGGCTGGGTCTGAAAACTCGTCAAAGTCACAGTACTTACTAGCGCTGAGAA
>Ga0210394_10007226_pt1 | contig 11768 bp, 6 predicted proteins | sample IncBWC12MmetaG_FD_160121 | JGI IMG/M metagenome (GOLD analysis project Ga0210394, IMG submission 160121) | Forest soil microbial communities from Barre Woods Harvard Forest LTER site, Petersham, Massachusetts, United States - Inc-BW-C-12-M | ecosystem: Environmental > Terrestrial > Soil >... | reverse complement strand
TATTCATGCGGTAGCCCCGGGGGCCAGCCTGCTAATACCCAGGGTTAGTGTTGGTAAGGGTTCGATTGAAGGGGAAATGCTCGATTCGGCGACCGGCGACGTGCTGGTAGCTTTTGAGTCCAGCAAGAGCGGCCGGAGGTTTTTCAGTGGGCTGAAGGCCTATGAGAAATGGGGCGACATCGATGCCGCCTTTCGCGACTGGGCGAAGAACCTTCGCGAGCGCTTAGACCAGGCGCACGGATCGTAACGGCGCGAGGCAGCACCCGCAGGGGGCACGACGATCAGTCAGTCGTCCAGACACCGGCGAGTATCGATGGAAAAGTTGACATCAATTCTCCTCGTACCGACAGCCACGATTTACCAGTCAACCCTCATTCTGGGGCGCTTCCAGCCTCAAGCCAGCAGGCGTATAGTTGCTCCCGGCATGGTCACTTACGACAGTGGCGGCAGCGCAGCCCCGGAAGCGCCCCCTCCTGGTTTTCTCGGCCGCACTCTCTTCAACACCGGCCACAAGGTGATCGGTCTGCGCTACCTCTGGCTTGCCCTGGGCAGCGTGCTCCTCGGAATGCTCCTCTCTCTGCTGATGCGCATTCACCTTCTCTGGCCTGGCGTCCCAATTCCGTTTCTTTCCGGATTCGGAAGCACGCCTGAACGCTACACCGCCCTCACAATGCTGCACGGCTCCTTGATGGTTTTCCTCGTGCTGACCACAGCGCCGCAAGCCGGCTTCGGCAACTATTTCTTGCCCCTGCAAATTGGCGCGCGTGAAATGGCGTTTCCGCTCATGAATCTGTTCTCGTTTTGGGCTACCGTAGCCTCGCTTGCGGGCATGACCGCAGCTTTTTTTGTCCATCCCGATGCCGGCTTCACGCTTTGGAGCGCCAGCGTCGCGCTCTTCTGCCTCGCTGCTTTGCTGACCGCCCTCAATTTCACCGTCACCACGCTCGATCTTCGTGCCAAGGGCATGACCTTGCCGCGCATGCCTCTCACCGTTTGGGCCTGGTTCATCAACGCCATCCTCAGCCTCTTGATTTTTAGCATTCTTCTCGCTGCTTGCGCTTTTCTCCTCTCCGACCGTCTCCTCGGTTCCCAATTTTTCTCGTCGCTAACTTTTCTTTCGCAGCAGCCGCCGACTCTCGCGCATTCCACGCTGCTTTCTCTCTGGCAGCGCCTCTTTTGGTTTTTCGCGCAAGCCGAAGTTTACGTTGCCATTCTCCCGTGTTTCGGAATCGTCGCGCATCTGCTCTCCATATTTTCGCGCAAGCCCGTTTGGGCGGAACGCGCCGCGGTCCTCGCTCTTGGCGGCGTTGGGCTATTCGGTTTTTGCGTTTGGGGCCAGCACATGTTTTCGAGCGGCCTCAACCCGTGGTCTCCGCTAGTTTTTTCGCTGTTGGCATCCTCGCTTGGATTGCCCGCTTTTGTTCTCTTGCTCAGTTGGTTCGGCACGCTTTGGAACGCCAAAATCCAGCTCAATACCGCGATGCTCTTCGCTCTCGGATTCGTTTCTCTTTTCCTGGCGGGCGACGTTTCTGGGCTTTTTCTCGCGCGCAACGATTTCGGTGCCGCTTCCATCAGCGGCGATTTCGTCACTGGCCATTTCCATCTGGTGATGGGCGTCGCTGCTACCTTCGCAATCCTTGGCGCCTTGTTTTTCTGGTTTCCCAAAATGTTCGCGCGCCGGCTCAACGAAAGTCTTGGCAAACTTCACTTCTGGCTCACCTTCGCTGGAGTCTATTGCGTGTTCATGCCTATGCATTGGCTCGGCTTGATGGCCCACTCACGCATCCTGGGCGGCGACTTCCCCACGGCCGGGCCGCCAGGCGCCTCGCTTCGCGCGTTCGTTACCGTCGCCGCGATACTCACCGCCGCTGCGCAAATTCTCTTTGTTCTAAATTTTGTTTGGAGTCTGCGGCGCGGCGAAAAAACCGAAGACCGCAACCCGTGGCGCGCCGCGACACTCGAATGGAGCGTTCCGTCGCCTCCGCCCATCGACAACTTTGGAGCGTGCGACCCAGTCGTCTATCGCGGAGCGTACGAGTTCGGCGCGTCAGGTGCCACAACGGCCTTCGCGCCCCAGAATTTTGCTCCCGCGCCTTCGGAGCGGGCGTCACAATGGAAGCAGCCGGCTGAAGCAAGCGCAAAGGAAAGCTAAAAAGGTCTTTATGCCAGGGTCAACCATCGTCGAGGACATCGAACTCATCATCGAAGACATCGGTGGCGGCGGAGGGAAAAATCCGCCTCCAGGTGGAGATGACGGGGACGAAGGTGGCAAGCGCCGCGGGCCGCACATGCCTTCTTCGCGGCGCTATGCCACAGCGATCGTGATCGCCATCGTTTCCATCGTCATGTTCTTCATGGCCATGGCCAGCGCCTTTATTTATACGCGGACCAACAGCTACCGCTGGGTGCCGCTGCATCTTCCATGGTTTATTTGGGTCAACACGGCGATACTCCTCCTGAGCAGCGTAACGATGGAGCTATCTCGCCGGCGTCTGGCGCTCGCGGACGTCCGAAAATTTCGGCAACTCTGGTTCGCAGCCACAGCTCTCGGCATGCTTTTTCTGATCGGCCAGCTGGTCGCCTGGCGCCAATTTGTTCTCGCTGGCTTTTACGTGTCCACCAATCAGGCCAGCAGTTTTTTTTATATTTTCACGGGCTTGCATGGTTTGCATCTTCTCGGTGGAATCTGCGCGCTGCTCTATGTGTCTTTCCGCAAATTTGAAAAAGCGAAAGTGTCACGTTCCGTCGCCGCCGAAGTCGCTTCCTACTACTGGCACTTTATGGACGGCCTCTGGGTTTTCCTGCTTGCCCTTCTATATTTGGGAAAATGAAACCCAGCGCGGAACGGGGGAAGGGGATTTAGGCGGATCACGGAGTGACAAATTCAGAAACCGCGTCAGCAACCCGTGCAATCTGTTCCGAACGCAGCTCCGGAAACATGGGGAGAGAAAGCACCTCTTGCGCGGCGTGCTCCGCATGCGGAAAATCGCCAGCCTTGTGGCCTAGTGAAGCGTAGAGCGGCTGCAGATGTAGCGGAACAGGGTAGTAAACCGCACTACCAATTTTCCTCTCGCTCAGCAACTGCACGAGCGCGTCCCGCCGCTCCACGCGAACCGTATATTGGTGAAACACATGCTCATATCCTTCGGGGGTGAGCGGCGGCGCGACGCCCGGTATGCCGAGCAAGAGTTTCGCGTACGCCGCGGCACGCGCTTGCCTCGCGCGTTGCCATTCCGGCAGGTGGCGCAACTTCACGCGCAAAATGGCGGCTTGGATTTCATCGAGGCGGCTGTTCCAACCGGGTTCGCTGCTGACGTATTTACCGGATTGTCCGTGATTTCGCAGCGATTTTAGCCGCGCCGCCATTTCGCTCGAATTGGTAACGACCATCCCCGCGTCGCCGTACGCGCCAAGATTCTTTGTGGGATAAAAACTCAAGCACGCCGCGTCCCCCAGCGAGCCGGTGCGACGGCCTTTATACTTCGCTCCGATCGATTGCGCGTTATCTTCAATCACTCTCAGTTTGTGCGCCCGGGCGAAATCTAAGATCGGGTCCATGTCGCACGCAAGTCCATAAAGATGCACCGCGATAATCGCGCGAGTCCGCGGCGTAACGCGGCGCGCGAGATCGGAAGGATCGAGGTTGTACGTGTCCGGCCGAATGTCGGCAAAGACGGGCTTGGCGCCGAGTGCGCTGACGGCGCTGCCAGTGGCAACGAAGGTGAAAGGCGGGATCAGCACTTCGTCGCCGGCCCGCACGCCGCAGGCACGCAGTGCGAGGATTAGGGCGTCGGTTCCGGACGCGACACCAACGCTCTGAGCGACACCGCAGAGTTGCGCGATTTCTTGTTCGAAAGCGGAGCCTTCGCGTCCCAAAATGAATTGTTGCGACGCTAGAACGCCTTCGACGGCGGTTCGAATTTCTCCTCCAATGGCGGCGTATTGCGCCGCGAGATCGAGTTGCGGCACGGGCTCAAGCAGGGAAGTGGTTTGTGGGTGCGCGCTCATCGTTTGTTCACTTATCAATCGAAGTCTGGAGCAACCTGCCGAGTATACGCCATCGATCCTGGCCCCTGCGCCAGTCGCCTATATAATGATGCGCCAAACAAAATGTTTGCGAAACGGACAAATTGGAATCTCGAGACGAACCGCTTAAGCGCGGCGCTGGCGGCGCATCGCGCGGCGGGGAAGCCGCTGATCGATTTGACGCTGTCGAATCCGACGGAGTGCGGATTCCGATATGACGAAGAGGCCATATTAAGCGCGTTGCGCAACCCATCGGCGCTGCAATACGAGCCGAATCCGCGAGGTCTCGCGGTGGCGCGAAGCGCGGTGGCGCGGTACTACGCGGAGCGGGCAGCAATTGTTTCGAATGACGATATTTTCCTGACAACGAGCACGAGCGAAGCGTATTCCTACGTGTTTCGAACGCTGTGCAATCCAGACGATGAGCTCTTAATTCCCGCGCCAAGCTATCCCTTGTTCGAATTCCTCGCCGATATTCAGGATGTGCGGCTGGCGCGCTACGCGCTGCTCTACGACCATGGCTGGCAGATTGATTTTCATGCGCTCGAGCAGGCGATTACGCCGCGAACGCGAGGACTAATCGTGGTTCATCCGAATAATCCAACCGGGCATTTCGCGAAGCCAGAGGAGATGCGCAAGTTGAACGAAATTTGCGCCGCGCGAGGGATCGCGATCATTGCCGACGAGGTGTTTCTTGATTTTGCGCTAAACGAAAAACAGATCGCAACATTCGCTGCGAATTCCGGGGCGCTGACCTTTACAATGAGCGGACTATCGAAGATATGCGGATTGCCGCAAATGAAGGCAGCGTGGTTGATGGTGAGCGGGCCGGAAGGGTGGAAAACGGAGGCGCTTGCACGTCTCGAGGTGATTGCGGACACCTACCTCTCAATGAGCGCTCCCATTCAGCTGGCTATTCCTGGGTTACTGGAGCAGCGCCACGCGTTCCTGAAGCAGGTGATTGCTCGCGTGAACGAGAACCTCACCGAACTGGACAAGCAATTGGCGGGGCAAAAATCTTGCAGCCGGTTAGAAGTGGAGGGCGGGTGGAATGCTGTGATACGGGTGCCCGCGACCCGCTCGGATGAAGAGCTTGCCCTTGAACTACTGGTGACGAGGGGAGTCTACGTCCATCCCGGGCACTTTTATGACTTCCGCTCCGAGGGGTACCTAGTTGTCAGCCTAATTTCGCCGCAGGGTAATTTCTCGCAGGGGTTGAGACATCTCTTGGCTTTCTTCTGACGTTTTCTACGACCTCGAGGACTGACCTTTGCCGAGCGCCTTTAGTCAAAGCGTTCTAAGCAGAGCGTAAACTCCGGGTTCCCTGGAATAATGACTCCCATGGGACGATCTAAAGAACCAAACCTTATCCTGCCCAACGGCTGCGGAGTGCCCACGGAAGCCATCCGATGGGTTCGCACGGTTGATCAGCATAGTTCCAGAATCGATTCATACAGGTGGTTGCGTAGAAATGGATTCAGTTAAACGGAGAACGGAGCCGGTACCTACAAGATTTGGAATATCGATGTCTAAGTTGTCCATAAATGGTAATAGTACCGCGTTAGAAGCAAAGGATTTAGCTAAATTTAATACATCAGTGAGATAAAACTCGGATTGGAAAGAGCCTTGCAACGAACGCTTTCGATCGGTGGTGTGGTTCAAGAGCGGTTTCCAACCTAAATCGACGTAATGAAGGGGTTAAACGATATGAATCGTGTCCTGAAGAGCGGCGCATTCTGGTCCGTTGTGCTCACCTGTTCACTCTTCGCGGCTTTGTTCTTGAGTTCGCTTGGCGCTCAGCCAGCAAGAGCTGATAACCTTTATGCAAAGATTCAAGGGACCGTAACGGATCCGACGGGGGCAGTACTTTCGGGGGCCAAGCTCACCGCCACCAACGTCGGCACCAATTTACCGTACACAGCGGAAACAACCGGGGACGGAAACTTCGTCTTCTTGAACCTCCCGATCGGGACGTATCGAGTGACGGTGACAAGTCCGGGCTTTCGCACCTTCACGGCGACCGGCATCACTCTTGTTCTTGACCAAATTTACCAGTTGAACGTCAAGATGGAGGTCGGACAGATATCTGAGCAAGTTCTCGTTGAAGCTGCGACCGTGCAGGTGGAAACGACCAACACGCAGCTCGGCACCGTTATCAACGGCGACACCATCGTTGACATGCCGCTGAACGGCCGGAACTGGACGCAGCTGCAGCAGTTTGAGCCTGGCGTTATGTCATCTTCCGACCGGTTCGGAACGTATTCGACGAATGGCAGCCAGACCCAGCAGAACAGCTTCCTGATCAACGGGCAGGACTCGAACGACCTACCGCTAAACACGCCTGTGATTATTCCCAGTCCGGATGCCATCGCGGAATTCAGCATGGTGACGAACACCATCAACCCAGAATACGGGCGCAACTCCGGCGCGATCATGAACGCCGCGATCAAGTCCGGCACAAATAGCTTTCACGGTAGCGGGTTCGAGTTCTACAGAGACACCTTTTTGAATGACAAGGACTTCTTTACGGACCAACCCCAGATATACCACCAAAATCAGTTCGGTGGAACGGTCGGCGGGCCGATTTGGAAAAATCACACTTTCTTCTTCTTCTCGTATCAGGGAACGCGTTTCCGCCAGCCACAGGCGACTTCCGAGCAAACGGTCTATACGCCAGCCGAGCGCACGGGGAACTTCAGCGCAGATGGGCTCGCCTTTACAGGTAACTCCCCGTTTCCGCTCTTCGGCGATAGTGCTTCGCCCTGCCCGGTCGGTGGCGGAGTGCAGTGCCCGACAGGAACTGCTTACAGTTCGCTCTTCAGTACTGGCGTCATCCCGAGTCAGGACCTCAACCCGATTGCTACGAAATTGGTGAGCACCTATGTGCCACTGCCAAACGCCGGGACAAATGGATTCAACTTCAGCCCCATCATTGCCGGCACGACAGACCAATACCTTTGGCAGGTGGACCACACGTTCAATTCGAAGGATTCCCTCCGGACTTATGGGTTTCTGCAGACCAGCCCGGATACGGAAACGCTTCCCTTCACGGGCGCTTCATTACCGGGCTTTGCACAGATAGACGAGCGGCATTATAAGCAATTCACAGCTTCCTGGAATCACGTTTTCAACTCGAATTTGTTGAACGAACTTCGTCTTGGCTATACAAGGTTTAATTATGTGGCTGTTGAGCCGCAAACGCCCGTACTTCCGTCTTCCCTCGGGTTCGACATTAACCCGCAAAACCCCGCCGCAGCCGGAGTTCCGCTGATTGGCATAACCGGGTTCTTTACGCTGGGATTCAGCACAAACGGGCCCCAGCCGCGCATCGACCAAACCTACCAACTCGATGACAATATTAGCTGGGTCATGGGGCGGCACACGTTCAAGTTTGGTTTTGACGGGCGCCGTTTCGCAGTGAAAAATCCGTTCTCAGCCGTCAATTCGGGTAACTTCTCGTTCGGTGGGTCCGGACTGTATTCCACTGGTAATCCCCAAGTCGATTTCCTACTGGGAATCCCAGACAGCTATTCCCAGAGCAGCGGCGGATTTATCGATGCTGGAGCCCAGGAGTTCTATCAATATGCGCAGGATTCCTGGAAAGTTTCTTCGAGCTTTACCCTAAACTATGGCTTATCCTGGCAAATCAACACGCCGTTTGTCGATCATTTCAACGATGGCCGCGCGATCAATTGCTTCCGGGCGGGTCAACAGTCCCTCATTTACCCGACTGCCCCTGCGGGCTTGGTTTTCCCTGGGGATAATGGGTGTACGTCTTCCGGATACCAAACCGGCTTCAAACACTTTGGTCCGCGCCTAGGCCTTGCCTGGGCTCCTCATGCAAGCGGAATACTCTCCCACTTGACTGGCGAACCCGGAAAGTTCTCCGTCCGCGCCGGCGTTGGTGTCTACTTCAATCAGTCGGAAGAGGAGCTCACTCTCCAGAACCTCACGGCACCTCCGTTCCAAATATCGGACGCCGGTATATCAGACGTCGGTGGACATCCGAGCTTTGCCGCACCGTTTACCGATATCAAAACCGGTGCTTCGATCCCCAACAAGTATCCATTCAATCCTCCGGCAGCCGGAAGTGCGGTGGATTTCTCGTTCTTCGAGCCGATGTCTCTGAACTTGCTCGATCCACGGTTCGCGGTTCCTTATTCCATCAATAATAACGTGACCATTCAGCGCGAAATCCCCGGCCAGATGATTCTGTCCGTGGGCTACGTGGGAGCCTTTGGACGACACGAGGAGCGAGCTTTCGAATTGAATCCTGGAATCAACCCGGCGGCCTGCGCGGCTTCGACCACGTGTATTGACAATCGCGTGATTCAGGGATTCGTTCAGCCGGCGAATTTCAGATATGATCCCACGGTGTTCGGCTCCCTTGGTCAGCAGGCCACAGACGGGAACTCTAGGTACAACTCGCTGCAAGTCAGCTTGAACAAGCGTGTGTCTCATGGCCTGACGTTCCTTCTTTCCTACACCTATGCGCACGCACAGGACAATGGGTCGAGCTTGGAGAATTCCGCGTTCGGCACGCGCGGCACGAATCCTCTCGTCCCGGGTCTAAATTGGGGCGACTCGGCATTCGATGCCCGCCAGCGCTTTGTGGCCAGCTACTCATACACGATTCCGGTTCCGCATGCACTCACTTCCAACGGGGCTCTCAGCAGAGTCTTCCAGGGCTGGAGGGTCGCCGGTGACACCACGTTCCAGACGGGCTTTCCGATTAACATCGCCGACTCCAATTTCACGTCTCTTACCTGTTGGGCGTTCACCTTCTATGGCTGCCCGGACAATCCTTATCAGGTGGCAGCGGTCTCGAAAACGAATATCCGCACCTTCCAAACCATGACCAATTTTGCCGGCCAATCCCGTGCGGGAAATTACTATTTTGCTCCTGCTTCCTTCTGCCAGCCAACAAATGTTAACCCTGCGCTGAATACTTGTCCAATGTTCTACGGGCAGTTCGGCAACGTGGGCAGAGATTCGTTTCATGGGCCAGGCCAAAATGTCACGAATCTGGCGTTGATGAAGGACATCCAGATCAAAGAACAGATGCGGATTGAGTTGCGACTGGAATCGTATAACACCTTCAACCACGTCAACTTTAACCTGCCGACCGCCGACGTCAACTCTCGGAATTTCGGGCGCATCACCGGCGACACATTGGGGCCGCGCGTCGTGCAGCTGGCGGGCAAGTTCTACTTCTAACCTTCAACCAGTTTGCAGGAAGAAAGGGCGCCTGTCACAAGGCGCCCTTTTTTTGCTTGAGACAGGACTAGCAGAGTGAGGATTGACAGAGACTGTGGCTTGGCCCAAACTTGAGGGCATCCGCATGGTAGTTGCGACCATGTTTTACGGGCACTCCAATGCATTCTAACCGCTATCTTACAAGGGAATCTGGCCCAGGGAGGTAGAATGAACTGTACCGGCTCGTTCGTTTGCCGGCGGACTCTGTTGCTCTTGTTCCCGCTTCTGTTGCCGATGTGTGCCTTCGCGCAGCAAGGTCCGGGCGGACTCGGTGGGTTTAGCGGCGTCGAGAACCTGAATACGACAAGCATCTCCGTGCAAGTACGGGGAGCGGATGGATCAAAGCTGGGCAGCATGGCGATCGTGAATCTCCACAACCTGATGGGGCAGATGATGGGCTCCCAAACGACCTTCGGGTCACAAACGATCTTTCAAATAGGCGCGGGAGAGTATGTGATTGAAGTAGAGGCATTTGGGTATGAAAAGGCGCGAGTGCAAGCGGAAGTCTCAAGCGCGAAGCCTCAACAAGTCGTAGTTGTGAAGCTGAAACCGGAAAATTCAAACGGGCTAAACTATGTTGCGCCGGTTGGTGTCGCACTTTCTACAAAAGCTCAGAAGGAGCTGGCCAAGGGTGTTGAGGATTATCAGAGCAACAAACTTGATGAGGCCATCAAATATCTGGAGACGGCCCATCAGCTAGCGCCAACGCACCCGGATATCGTCTATTTGCTGGGCGAGACTTATGAAAAGAAAGGCGACGTACCAGCCGCGCGAAAATATTGGGATCAGGCGATTCAACTCAGCCCCGGTCATGTTTCTTCGCTCCTCGCTTGCGGCGAATCCTATCTCCGCCAGAATGATGCAGAAGAGGCGCGGAAGTATCTGGACAAAGCCGTCGAGGTAGCGCCAAATTCCTGGCGCGCCCACAGCCTGCTGGCCAACGCCCTGTTACGGCAAAATTCTTACGCTGAGGCTGTCACTCACGCGCAGCGTGCAGTGGAACTTGACAAGGGACAGGCCAACTCCTCATTGCTGATCCTGGGCCAGGCACTTGCGGCGGAGCATCAGAATGAACAGGCCATCGCGGCACTCAAAGACTATTTGGCGGGGAAACCGCCGGAGGCGCAGGCGCAAGCCGTCGTAAAACTCATTGCGCGCTTAAAAGATGCCCCGGCTGCTCCTGCAGGGGCCACGGTCGGCGGTGTGACAGCTTCTTACGAAACCGGGGCGCTCGGCGGCGACGTTCCCGACCTTCCTCTGACTGCGGCAGCACTCCATTGGCTTCCTCCCAACGTGGATGATGCCGTTCCTCCAGTGGAGCCCGGGGTCGCGTGCTCGGCGGTGGATATTCTCAAAAACGCCTCAGCGCGTGTACAGGAGCTACCGGCGGTCGTCGATCGATATACGGCCACGGAGGTCTTGCACCACGAAGACGTAAACACGGCCGGATATGCCGATCGGATTGCGGATTTATCCTTCAATTACGTGGCCTCGGTTCGAGAAATCACGAACAAATATGGTCAGTCGATTGACGTTCAGGAGTATCGCAACGGCAGCACGGGTACGGAAATGTTTCCAAACCAGATGGCCAGCGTCGGCTTGCCCTCCATCGTTCTGATTTTTCATCCGATTCTTATCTCCGACTTTGATATGAAGTGTGAAGGTCTGAGTCGAGCTCACGGAAACTTCGCCTGGCAGGTTTATTTCGCGCAGCGAGAAAGCACAGAAAGCCGCATCCGGCGCTATCGAATGGGTGGTCATGTGTTTCCAATTGCGCTTAAGGGACGCGCTTGGATTGACGCCAACACCTTTCAGATCGTGCGTCTGGAGACCGACCTGCGCGAAGCTCATCCGGAGCTGCGACTCAATGCTGAACACCTGGTGATGGAATACGGTCCAGTCAAATTCAAGAGTCGCAATGAAGAACTCTGGTTGCCGGCTAGTGCGGACTATTATGCAGTCTTGCGCGGACACCGGTTTCACCGGCGTCACAGTTTCACAGACTACGTGCTCTTTTCTATCGATGACAAACAGAAGATCGGGGATGTTCCCAAAGACAAGCTAGCTGCCGATAACCCAAGCGAAAAGAAAACCTCAAACTGATCAAGGCAGTTCCCCGAATTGGCGCCGACTTTGGAGCATCTGAATGGGCCGCCCGATCTTATACTTCTCGATTTAACTCCTGCTGCGATTGCCAAAGTCTACAGATTCTTAAGGTGGGCAAGGCGAAACGGTGAGCCGAGGTGTTCGCGTAGCTCAACCCAATGCCCTTCAGGAATGGTGGAGAAGACATCGACGACTTTGGGGTCGAATTGGGTGCCAGAGCAGCGGCGGATTTCTTCGCGCGCGTGGGACATGGGGAGAGCGCGGCGGTAAGGACGGTCGCTGATCATGGCGTCGAGAGAATCGGCGATGGTGAATATGCGGGCGCCGAGGGGTATTTGATCACCTTTGAGGCCGCGTGGATAGCCGGTGCCGTCGAAGAA
>Ga0210394_10007224_pt1 | contig 11773 bp, 5 predicted proteins | sample IncBWC12MmetaG_FD_160121 | JGI IMG/M metagenome (GOLD analysis project Ga0210394, IMG submission 160121) | Forest soil microbial communities from Barre Woods Harvard Forest LTER site, Petersham, Massachusetts, United States - Inc-BW-C-12-M | ecosystem: Environmental > Terrestrial > Soil >... | reverse complement strand
TACAAAGTCGCGCCGTTGCCCGATCCCCGGCTCGCGCGCATCCAAGGCTTCGCCTGGGCCGTTCCCCAGTAAGTGAGGTTCAAGTCAGGATCGTAGCTGCCGGTGATCCAGGTTTCCGCGCCCACGCGGGAGGCGTCGGGGAGACCTCCCCAAGTATCGCCACCAGGCTCTCCCGTCAGCGCAACCGTTCTGAAGCGCCACACCTCTTTGCCGGTTTTGGCATCGTAAGCGCTGATGAAGCATTTTTCCCCGCCGAATGTCTGGCAACCGCTCAGACCCTGGATCAACTTACCGTTTACGGCAAGCGGTCCGCTGGTGGTGGAGTGCTGATTCTTGGATCGGTCCCCGATGGTTGTGTCCCAGACCACCTTGCCATTCCGGGCGCTGAAGGCGATCAGGTGCGCTTCGCTGCTGGTGACGAAAACGTTATCGCCGTAGATCGTGATGCCGCGCATCGCCGGCGCGCCCGCGTTGGTTCCGTAACGATTTTCCCAGATGAGGTCGCCGGTCTTGGCGTCCAGGGCCTGCAGCACATCCCCGGCGTTATTCACGTAGAGCACGCCATTATGGACGATGGGCGCGGGATCGTTGCCCAGGGAGTTTCCATCCTGCAGCGACCAACTCCACACCAGCCGCAGGTCGTTGACGTTCTGCGCGGTGATCTGATTCAGCGTGCTGAAGGAGCTGGCCTTATAGTCGCGGCGGATCATCAGCCAGTCGGCCGGATCCGGATTGCGCAACATGGCATCGGTCACCGGGACGTAGTTTTTCACTTCACCGGTGACGGTGATTCCGCGGGGCGCCTGCTTTTCTTGTTTCGCTTGTTTGGCTTGTTTGGAGTTATCCGCTTCCCCGGCCGAGGGACCGCCGCCAGTCTGCAAATACGCGGCGCGTTGGCCGGATGCGACGCTCCGAATGGTCACGTTTGATACGGCCGTCAGCACCTGGTTCCCGGCCCGCGCACCATTGGCATCCAGAAGGAAAGCCGCCACGTTGAGATACGAATCGCCGGAAAGAGCGGTTCCGCCGGGAGGCATCGCGGATCGCATGTAGTTGATCAATTCGCCGGCAGTCCGGTCACCCCACTGGGCCAGGAAGTTGGCTCCCGCTAACTGCGGCCCTTCCCGCCCGCTGAGATCGCCCGAATGACAGGTGGCGCAACTGGTCTGGTAAACGGAGCGGCCCGCCGCGGCTTGGTCCTGCGTATATGGCCCGGCCGGACGCTGCTGGGCAACCAAAATCGCCACGCCGCAGGCTACCACCACCATCGCGAGAATCATCCGACTCTTCATCATGCCTCCTGCTTCAGTAACCAGCCGCACAGCTTGACCGTCCGCGATTCTAGACACCATCGGCGAATGAATCGTGAATCTGCGGACTCGATACGGACGCCGATGGGTTGCTCCGGGAACGCGGTCAGCATATCACGTTGTGAGCGCAACAGGGAGCCTCCTCCCGCGTGAAATGGGACAACAACGAGGGGCACACGTCGGCGTACCTATTTGGCGCAATGGACTTCTAGGACTATTCGATGTTCCTGAAAAACCGAGGATTTCGATGTCGTCTCGGGGCATCGATCTGTGGCGCCACTCTCTGGCGCTCAGGCAAGCCGGCCTCGGTGGCGGCACGAACAGCCAGGTCGGCCGCGGGCATCGCCAGCCGGGGCGATCCGGTGTCGTGACCAACAGGATCGTAGCGGTAGCCGGTGCGATCCGAGACCCAATCCAGGCGGCCGCCGCCGGTTCTATTTTGGCCAGTGGCGCGTTGCTTGACGCCCTTTAGCACCAAGTTGCGAAAGTTCGCGTATGCCGCTCCCTCACGGTCGCGGTTCGGTAAACCCTTCTGAGCCGCGCGCGTTAGCAAGCGGTCTTGAGAATCGATCACACGCTAATTTCTGCCACTTGTTACTAGGAAGACCAGCCGATCAGCCGCTTTCGCATTGGCTACTCCAGCGCGAATACCCAGACTGAGCCGCCTTCGGGCACTGAACGAACTCCGCTCACCGTCCGCTGGATCGTGCCATTCATACCGTTCGCATCGCCGCCCCAGCCGGAGAGGACGGCGATGTACTGCTTACCATCGACGACATACGTCGTGACGGGAGCTTCGACGCCGCTGCTGGTAGGAAACTCCCAGAGCAGTTTGCCGTCTTTCGCGTCGAACGCGCGGACTATGCGATCGTTGGTGCCGCCGCTAACGACCAGCCCTCCCGCTGTGGCGAGCATCCCTCCCCAATTCGGCGATTTCTCGAAGTTATGCGTCCATACTTTTTGACCTGTATCGACGTTCCAGGCCTGCACCTCGCCAAAATGATCGGTGGACTGCGGCGGCACGAGCGGGCCGCCCATCGTTACGCCTGCGTAACCCCTGCCTGCAACGTAGGCGACCTCTTCCTGGCCGATAATTCCGCCACAGACGTTGTTGTTCGCGGGGACGTAAATCATGCGTGTCTGCGGGCTGTATGCGATGGGAGGCCAGTTCTTGCCTCCAGCCGTGCCGGGGCAAAACTCGGCGCGCTTCCCGGTTCCGGGTTTGTGGGCGGGATCGACATCGGGCCGTCCCGTGACAGGATCGAGACTGCGAAAGACATTTTGATAGACGTACGGTTTGCCCTCGACGAACTTGATCGCGCCGCCGTTGCCGCGATCCAGGAACCATAAGTAGCCGTCGCGCGCGACGTCGACCAAGCCTTTCACGGTGCGCCCGTTGCGTTGATAGTCGATCAGCAGGGGCGGCGAAACCTCATCCCAATCCCACGATTCGTTCTGTGCGTATTGAAAATATCCTTTGATCGCGCCCGTGGCCACGTCGATGGCAAGCGTCGAGGAGGTGTACAAATCATCGCCGGGCCGTTTGTCACCCATCCACGGCCCGCCGTTGCCCGTGCCCCAATAGGCGGTGTTTGTGTCGGGATCGTAATTGCCCGTGACCCACACCGGAGCGCCACCGTGCGTCCATTGATCGCCGCCCTTCGGCCACGTCTCGCTGCCCGGCTCGCCGGGCGCGGGAATCGTGAACGTGCGCCACAGTTCCTTGCCGGTTTCGGGATCGAAGGCAGCGACGAACCCACGGATGCCGGTTTCACCGCCCGACGCGCCGACCATCACCTTGCCGTCCGCAATAAGCGGCGCAAGCGTGATATAGTACGCGGCCTTGTTATCGGCAACCGTGGTTGTCCATACCGGGCGGCCTGTTTTGGCATCGAGCGCTACCAGCTCTGCCTCACCGGCGGCGTAATATACTTTGTCGCCATAGAGCGCGACGCCACGATTCACGTCGTGCAGAATCACCGCGCCTTGCGGCCGCGGCTTGCGATAACGCCACAGCACGTCGCCGGTCTTGGCATCGAACGCAATCACCTGACCGGTTGGAGTCGATACGAACATCGCACCGTTATTGATCAACGGAGCCGCTTCGTGTACGCGCGACTCACCGGTAATGGTCGACCAGACCAGGCGCAGCTTCGAGACGTTGGTCGTGTTGATCTGATTGAGCGGGCTATAGCCCCAGCCGTTATAGGTGCGGCGAATCATCAGCCAATCGCTATCCGCAGGGTTTTTCAAACGCTCGGCGGTGACGGGCGAATAATTCTGCAAAAGCAGCGGAACGGGCGCTGGGGCGGCCCCTTTTCCTGTGGCTTTCTGTTGTTGGGCGCGGCTGGAGCTTTGCGTCATCAACAAGCCAACGCTGATTCCCAATGCGATCGCGAGACCGCTTATCGCAGTTCTTTTGAATGCGGAAGGGCGCACGTACACCTCCTCAAGGCAAGAGATCATCATACACTGTGGCACTGGCCTGCCGGTCGCCGAAGTACACGCCGGCCTTGTCCTGGTCCGTCCAACGGGTGATCGCGTCTTCGCGTCCAATGCAAACACCTCCCCGGAATCGCTCGCCGTGGACAGCCAGTTGCCACCACGGCGGGCTGCGTCCGCGCCGACAACGCCCGCGGGAATTCCGAACGCCCACGCGAGCCTTGGCCGCGGCGGTTCGGCCGCCTTGATGCCGCTTTCTGTGAACCGGTTGCCTTTCCAAGAACCCTTTTGCCAAGCCCCGCGGCCGCCCCGTCGGCGGAACCTCGAAGTCATTATTGTCGACAGGGTTGAAAAAACGCCTACTCTCAGCCCATGGCAAAAGTCCCGCACATCTGAAAAGACAGGCGAAACCGCCTGTCCCACCAGGCGACATCATCAGCTTCGAAGCTTGGTGGGACAGGCTTTCAGCCGGTCTGGACTTTTGCCACGGGCTGCTAGGGCTTCCGAAAAAGCAATGGAATGGCACGGCGTCAAATTGGACGGCAAGAGCATAGGGACTACGGGTTAGATTCGGCGAACGTTATACTGGGCGCTGGGACGATCCAAACTGGTGTGAGAACCTCTTGATCTCCGATCCGCATTGATTCGCCGCTGAAGAAGTGGGGCTCGTCTAATGCGCTCACCCTGGTTGGGGGCCGCCTGGTATACTCGATCGGAAATCACACCACTCGCTGGGGAGGCACGGATGCGCAGGACTCTCATAATGATGATGGCTGGAGCAGCCTTGATAGCGGCGTTTCTCGCGCAGGTTGGGCCCGCTCAGCCCACCGCGCCTAAGCAGACGACCAAAGCTCCCGCGAAGGCCCCAGCAGCAAAAGGTAAGTCCGCGGCGATCCCCGCGGGTGACTGGCCCATGTACAGCCGCGACCTCACCAGTTCGCGCTACTCTCCGCTCAAACAGATCGCAACCGCAAACGTAAGCAAAATGCAAAAGGTATGGAGTTATCGCCCCGCCGCGCCAGCGGCTGCTGCGCCTCCTGCGGACAATGCCAAGGGCGGGGGTAAGGGCAAAGGCAAAGGCGGACCAGCCGTGCCCGCCGTCGTGGCCGAGTCGACACCCATCGCCGTGAACGGAGTGATGTACGTCCCCGCCGGCAATCAAGTGGTGGCGCTGGATGCCGACACGGGCAAGGAAATCTGGACGCACCGGACCAGCCTTGATGGTGGGCGCGGCGGCAACGTCGCTACGCGCAGCATCGGGTACTGGCCGGGCGATGGCGCAAACCCTGCGCGAGTCCTCTACACCGTCGGAACGAATATGTTCGCGCTTAACGCGGCTACGGGCGTCACCGATCCTGGCTTCGGCAAAGAAGGCGTCATTGACATCGAAATCGGCTGGGGCGGCGCACCCTACGTATACAAGAACCTCATCATCATGGGCAACAACAACGGCGAGCGCAGCGACGGCCCCGCCGGCGACACCAAGGTTTACGACGCCCGAACGGGCTCCGAATTGTGGCGCTTCAAAACGATGATTCAACCGGGTGAGAAGAACTTTGAGGGTTCGTGGTTGAACGATTCGTGGAAGCACCAGCGGGCAGGTCTCAACGTTTGGGGTTGGTACTTCAGCGCCGACGAAGAGCGTGACCTCATCTTCATGCCCGTTGGTTCGGCTGCGGGCAACTATTTCGGAGGCGATCGCCCCGGAAACAATCTCTACGGGAATTCCGTCGTTGCCGTGAATGCCACCACGGGCAAATACGTGTGGCACTTCCAACTTGTCCACCACGACCTTTGGGACACCGACGTGCCCGCCGCGCCGAGCCTGTTTGATGTGAAAAAGGACGGCAAGACGATCCCTGCGCTTGCGATTATCAGTAAGAACGCGCTGATGTTCATTCTGAACCGCGAAACCGGCGAACCCATCTATGGCGTGGAGGAACGCGCGGTGCCCAAAGGCGATGTCCCGGGCGAATGGTATTCGCCTACGCAGCCATTCCCCGTAAAACCCCCGCCGCTGGTACGCATGAGCTTCAACAAGGCGGAGGATTTCGTCCGCGCTTCGGACACTACGCCGGAGCACGTGAAAGCCTGCGAAGAACTTTGGGACAAAGCGGGCGGCTTCATCAACCAAGGCCCGTTCACGCCGTTCGGATTCCACGAAGCGGGCGCACCGCCCAAGAGTTACCTGCAGTTCCCCGGCGTCGGCAGCCCCAACTGGGGCGGTACGGCCGCCGACCCGACCACCGGTTACGTCTACGTCGGCACTTATGACTCCGCACTCACCGGCTGGATCGAAAAGAAGGTCCCCGGCGGCAATTACGGCGCGCTGACGGACGGTTCCCCGCTGCCCATGGATCGCGGTTCCTACACCGGCCCCGGCCCGTACAGCGGATTCACCGCCGGGGGCATGCCCTGCCAGCGACCACCCTGGGGACGTCTCTATGCCATCAACGCCAACACTGGCGACGTCGCCTGGAAAGTCATTCTCGGCGTCAACGAACGGTTGCCGAAAGAGAAGCAGAATGTCGGCGCCATCGGCGGCTCAGGACCCACGGTCACCGCAGGCGGCCTGCTGTTTGCTCCCACCAATGACGGCTACTTTCACGCGTTGGATTCCAAGACGGGCAAGGAACTCTGGTCCGTAAAATTGGACGCGAACATGAACGCCAACTCGATGACCTACACAGGCAAATCCGGCAGGCAGTATGTGGCTGGAGTCGCCGGCGGCGCGGTGGTCGCATTCGCGGTGCAGTAGATCCGGAAGGTGACGCGTTGCGATGGTGCTGTGCTCCGTCTAGAATTCTGACGCGGAGTGCAACCAAGGGATTCGCGATTCATCCAGGGAGAGTGCTGTACGTTAACAAAACAGAGAGCTTTCCCTTGGAATTCGACGGCGCGCGCACATCGTGTGTTACCAACGAAGTAAGAATGCCAGTGGGACTATTCGATGTTCCTGAAAAGCCGGGATCTTAGCCCGGTTCAAATCCGCGACCTTCAAAATTCTACCGGTAGAATCACGCCCCCGCCCCCCAGGTTCGGATTTAGATTGAGCCTTCCGTAGCGTTTCTCGGTCTGATCGGACGAAACTTGGAGCCGACTTCACGGGATCTATCGCGGGAGACGCGCCAGTGAAACGGCGCAACTTTTTGCGGAGGCTCAACTCCACGCCAAACACCGAAGTTGAAAAAGCAGGGTTGGACATACCGTCATGGAGGGCACCAGCCAGTTCCTCTAAGCGAAGCCGCATCCTACCGTTGCATGTGGACCCCGTCCTTCTCGTTTTCGTTGCAGACCATCTCGAAGTTGTCGGCGTCGGCCATCAAGGTGTGCGGCACTTTAATCGTGAAGGGCTTGGTGTACATCTTGGGGTCGTCGAAGGTCATTTCCACGTCCATGTGTCCGAAGTCGCGGCGGTGGAAGCGTTCCGTGACGCGCAGGTCCTCGCTGCGAGGATGCTCCCTGTCATCGAGCGGGGCTTTGTCATTGAAGCCCGCGGTTTGCACCACGAAGACATCGTGCTCCCACTGTCCCACCGAGTAGCCCAGGTAGGCCGGAAGGTCGAATTTATTGGGCAGCGCGCGGCCGTCGGTGAAGATTTGGCGATGCAGATTGCCGACTTCATACAAGATGGCCGTCACGCGGGGCGCCTGAATGATCTTGATCGGCTCGGAGAGGAGACCGGCCAAGGGGAACGAGATGAATTCCGCACAAGGGTTAGCGGGGTCGTAATCGGCGTTGCGCCGGCGCATGATCTCCGCGGCTTCAGGGCGGAGCGGCGAATCTTCGGGCTTGAGGTCGATAAGGATATCGAAGGCGTACTTGCTTTGAGTCCCGAGCTCCATGCCCGGCGCTTGTGTTGCGAGGGCCTCATCGACGGGGGCGTCACCGAAGAGGCGTCTCATCTCTGCAACCGAGGTGCCTTCATGCATCCAGACGCCGGACAGGTCGGGCTTTCCGTCGGCGGTGCGGGGCGTGGGCGCGGAAAGGTTCGGCTTGCCGTCACGCGTACGCGGGATTCCCGGCGTGCGGAAATTCAGCCATTGCGCGGACGCACCCGTGGAGAGAAACGCCAATAAGACGAACAGCCGTTGAGGGAACGGCTTCAAAACTCCAGCATGCGGCCTTGCAAGCACACGGGCAATTGTAGCGCAGTGAGCGCCTTGAATCTCGTGTTTGGCACGATTGTGAGCGAATGGTCGTGAATCCGGAAGTTTATCTCGACCGGCGCTCGGAAAACCGCGGTCGAGCTCAGTCCCACCAGCGCTGGCTTGAGACGCCACGGCTATCGCCCTGGGACGGTTTAATGACCTCTCCTGTAATATCGGTTGGGCGCACCGGGCGTGGCAACATCGCTGGCGACCGGCGCCCCGCTGGCATGCGCCCTGGTCAATGCGCCGGCGAGGGTGATGCCGGTGCCGGAGACCTGTGCCCCGGCCGCGTGCGCAAGAGTGAGTGGCGCAACGGTGATCGTCGCGCCGCCTCTGCCTCCAGTGGTGGAGACGACCACCGCCGTTTCACGGTTCGCGCCACTGTCGATGGCGATGGTCTGGCCGGCGTTGAAACCTGCCGCGCCGGCGACAGGGATAACGGTCGCGCCCACGTTGATGGCAGCGCCGACGGTGGTGGCGCCCGCCGTGCCAACCGTCGCGATGACGGCGGTCTCAAGGCTCGCGCCCGTGTCAATCATGACCGTCTGGCCGGCGGCAAAGTCTGCCACGGCGGCAACTTTGATATTGCTCGCACCGGCGGCCGCAGCGGCCGACAGGGTGGTGGCGGGCTGCAACAGGAAATCGGTGCAGTTGCTGTCGGTGTCGAGGCCGTCCGGGAAACGGCCCGCGCTCCTGTTGATCGCGGCGGCGGCCGGGAAGCCACCGGCCGGGCCAGGCCCATTGGCTGGCACAGGCGGGGTCACGCGGCAGCCACTCTGCCCTGCTCCGGAGGTGGCCTGGTAGCCCTCGGCGGCCCATGGGTCCACGAGGCCGCCGTAATTCAGGCTGTCGGCGACCAGACCACCGGCGTCACGCAGCACCATGCTGCCGGCGCTGGCAGAAAGGACAGGGCCCCCGAACCACTGGTTGGGCGCTGGAGTCCCCTGATAGCCCGCCGTTGTTACCGCGGCGTCGCGTGCCGCATTACGCACAACCGCGTCGATCGCGTGCTCCCTGACCAGGGGGCGGTCCAACGTGATGCCGGTGCCGAGCGGCTGGATGGGCTCGTTGCTCGAATGGGCAAAGGCCATCGCCGGCGCGAAGGCAATCCCCGTTCCCCTGTCGTTGAAGGGGAGGTTGGCCGCATGGTTGAACTTCAGCGGGGCGGCGAGGTCGAGGCCCGTGCCCGGATCTACCACCGCGTCACCATTGGGATGTGCGTGCGCGAGGGCCGGCGTGAAGTCGATACCGGCGCCGGTGGGACCCAAGGCGCCGACGGCGGTGATGGTCACCGTTTCACGGTTCGCGGGGGTGCCCACGATCAGCTTGTCGCCCACAGAGAAAGGAACACCGCCCTGAACACCGCGACCTGGTCCATTCACGCCGCGGACTTTGAGATTGGTCGCGCCCACGCTCGCATCAGCCGAGAGCGCCGTGCGGCTCGCCTGCGTGCCGACGCGAGCGACCGTGACGTTTTCGATTCCATGGCCGACGCTGTCGATGTCCAACCGGATTTTGTCACCGGCCGAGATGTTCGCCACGGACGTCACCTTGATGTTGGCGGAGCCCGCGGCCGCGTCCGCTCCCAGCCAGGCTTGCGTGCCCGGCTTGCCGACGGCGGTGACCGTGGCAACCTCGTACCGCTCCATTGCCTTGGCGACTGCCGGGTAGCTGGCGCCGTAACCGATGGCGATCTTCTCGCCGACCGTGAAGCCGGCTATGCTCGTTACCGGCACGCTGGTTGAACCGGCAGGGATTGTGATCACCGGACCATCGGGGAGCGGTTGCCACAACGTCGTGCTGGCGCCGGCCGGTGTCCCGATGCTTGCGACCTTGCGGGTCTCGGCATCGATGTCGATCGTATCACCGACCGACATGCCGGTCGTGCTCCTGACGTTTATGGTGGTGTCGCCCGCACGCGCGGGGACCGCCAGCCCGGAGTTGGACAGGCCGAGCAGGTAAAAGCCGTGAGCGGCGAGCTTCGTCCCCCCTGGGACTCTTATGGTTGAGAAGATAGGCTGTTGGGCCGGGTGCTCGGTCAGGGTCCAGTTGGAGATGTCGACGTCACCGGCGCCCGCGTTATAGAGTTCGATGAACGAGTTCGTCGTGTTGGCGGGAGAACCGTCGCTGATGCGAAACTCGTTGATCTTTACCGGGCTGACGTCGCGTACTTTCTCGATGGTTTTATCGGATTGCGCCGTGCCGCCAGTCGTCCACCGCGCATTGGCTACCAGATCGCCGTTGAACTCCGCCGGGCCCGAGGTGACCCGGAACTCCGCGCTTACGCTCGCGCCGGGTACGACCGGGTCCGCGAACTTCTTCGACGTTTGGCTGGCGCCCTCGACGACGGCCATCCACCCCCTCGGCGCGGCAATGCTCAACTCGACATTCGTTGCAGGCGTCCCAGAAGTATTTGTAAAAGTCACGGTCGTGTCCTGCACGGACCCCGGCGCGAACGTCTGCAATCCTGGAGGAGTCGCCGAAGCAGGCCCTAGGCTCAGCCGCGCTACATCGTACCTTGCAGCCACCACATTGGCCTGCACCAACTGGTCAGTGGCATTGGTCGGGAAGGTGCCCGCGGCCGTCATCGCGCCTTCATAGAAGGTGCCCTGCGAGCCGTTGCTGTTGTCGCCGCCGTTGCCGAGGAGGATCGCCCCCTGCTTGCGCATCGGGTCATAGGTGGAGTTGACGCGCGGGCCATCGAACATCACCGACAGGGTTCCCCGCTGCGAGTCGCCGCCCATGGAGGTCCAGTGGTGCGGTTCGCCCTTGGCGATCGCAGTCACGAATCGCCAGGTGACGTTCGGCAAGCTGTCGCAGAGCTTCGATGCATCCTTGTTGACACAACCGACGAGGTTGTTCTCTTGGTCGGTCATGACCCATGGGCCGGGCTGGTTCCCGTGATACCAGTTAGGGGCGTTGCCGTAGTAGGTGGTTTCCATGGTGCCGTTGTCGTCGTCGCGGCTGTCGATCTCGGCGTTGCCGTAGTCGAAGCAGCAGCCGGAGTTGTAATGCTTGCCGTCAATCACCCAGTACTGCCCCTCCGCCTGGTCGTCGACTGCAGTGCCCTTTACGTCGTTCTGGCGGAGGCCCATACCTGGCTCGATGAAGGCACCGTAGACTTTGTGGCCCATGATCGTAATCGGCGCCATGTCAGCGATCGGGAGGTTGTTAAACCCGCCCATGGCCGGGCCGCTGAATCCGCCGCGGGGCGCTTGGGTCAGGTCGTTGTGCCTGGGAGATTGGTCGTAGATGGTGGTGATCCAGCAGTACGTGTTGGCGCAGAACGCATCCTGCGCGGCCGCGTCGGCGTATCCACCCGCATCCGGGGCCGGCGAATCGACGGGCTGAACGACGCCGATGTTCAGGGTCTTGCCGTCCGACTGGCGCAGGACCTGGTAGAGCGGGCCATTGTATGAGGCGTACAGCCCGCGTGTGGTGCTGTGGGCAGCTACGCAGGGTGCGCCCGCTGCGTCATAGATGTCACAAGGGCCCTGAGGCCGCGGCGGAGCCGCCCCGGCCGGTGTGGTCATCGTCAACGTGGCACCAATCAGCGTGAGCGCCAGTGCAAGCGTTTTCATTTTCAAATTTATCCTATTGCCTTGCCGGGTTTGTTCCGGCGTCCGGAGTTCTCACGGTTCCGGTGACGTAATGCTAGTAAATCACAACAGGCAACCGTCGCGAAATCCCCTTCGCACCAGCAGACGCTCCGGAAGTCCGTTCGGCGAAGTCGCAGCACCGCCGATACTGAAAAGCCTAGACGGCGACTGTCGTCGGCGTTCATTGAGCAGAGAAACTTCGCGCCTGGCACGGCGGAAAGAGTGCAGACTGAAAGAGCCAGGCGGCAAGCTATAGTCGATTAGAATTCTT
>Ga0210394_10007223_pt1 | contig 11773 bp, 11 predicted proteins | sample IncBWC12MmetaG_FD_160121 | JGI IMG/M metagenome (GOLD analysis project Ga0210394, IMG submission 160121) | Forest soil microbial communities from Barre Woods Harvard Forest LTER site, Petersham, Massachusetts, United States - Inc-BW-C-12-M | ecosystem: Environmental > Terrestrial > Soil >... | reverse complement strand
AGAAGATGGCGAAACACTCGTTATGGAATGGCGAGACCCCGCGCCAGATCCCGAACAGCGCTACATATTGTTCCAGACCAGGCAAAAGGTGAGCCACGCAGTGCGAGGTCTATCGCCCAAACTCCGGAACTTACTGGAAATGTACTACAAAAGCGAACTCCGCCTGAAAGATGCCGCAAAGATCTTGGGGATCTCGGAAGCAACTACGAAATCGAGAATATTGCGCGCGCGCCGCATGCTTCGGCGTTCACTCAAGCAGAACGAATGTTGGACTCCGTGAGAGCTTAAGTCGCACCTTCTGTACAAAAGAGCCCTCGCCTGCGCATCGGAACTCGTCCGGCTGTGTGAGGGGAACGTCTGTCTGGTTCGGATAACGCTCTGCACCCGCGCGAAGGGCGACGCGCGGATCAGCAGCTGGATTTACCCGTTTCTACGTATGGGCCGCTAGTGGTTGAGGGATGCTGGAAAGGAACAGCAATGAGTAGTGCGACGACGATCTCCGTTGAAAATGCAAGCGGGACGGTGGTGAACCCTTGGCTCATCGGAGTCGTGGTCTCCCTCGCTGCATTCATGGAGGTACTCGACACAAGTATTGCCAATGTTGCACTCCCACACATCGCAGGCGACCTGGGGGCGAGCAATGACGAAAGCACCTGGGTCTTGACGAGCTATCTCGTTTCTAACGCCATCGTGCTTCCCATAAGCGGCTTCTTAGTCAGCCTGCTTGGCCGAAAGCGTTTCTTCTTGATCTGCATAACCTTTTTCACCGTCAGCTCGTTTCTGTGTGGGTTGGCGCCCAGTCTCGGCCTTCTGCTTCTCTTCCGCGTGCTCCAGGGCGCCTTCGGGGGCGGACTACAACCGATGACGCAGGCAATTCTCGCGGATACCTTTTCGCCCGAGAAACGTGGATTGGCCTTCGCTTTATATGGCGTGACGGCCATATGCGCCCCTGCAATCGGTCCGACGCTTGGGGGATGGCTCACAGACAATTATTCCTGGCGCTGGATTTTCTATATCAACGTACCTGTAGGAATTCTGGCAGTCATTCTGGTTTTCCAACTCGTCAAGGATCCGCCCTACTTGGTGCGGGAGAAGGGCCAGAAGGCAAGTTTCGATTTCGTAGGGTTTGGTGTCTTAGCCATCGCTGTTGGGGCTCTGCAGGTCGCTCTCGACAAAGGACAAGAGGACGATTGGTTCGGATCTCCTTTCATCACATCGCTGCTGATCGTCGCCGCAGTTGGCCTTATCTCGCTTGTGATTTGGGAATGGTCCAACAAGGCACCCATAGTGGACGTCCATCTATTCAAAATCTTTAACTTCATGAGCAGCTGCATTATGTTCTTCGTCGTCGGCATCGTTCTGTTCAGTTCTACGGTGCTCCTCCCTCAATTTCTGCAAACTCTCATGGGCTACACAGCGCAAAAAGCTGGGATGGTGCTCTCCGTGGCCGCTATTTTGCTGCTCATTCTTCTACAGATAGTTGGCCATCTCACAACAAGATTCCAGGCTCGCCACATCCTTGCATTTGGCTGGATCACCCTTGCCCTAGGTATGTATGTAACCTGCAAACGCATCGATCTACTGCTCAGTTTTGGTGGTGCCACATGGCTAAGGATCGTGCAGTACTTGCCGGTCGGTTTCTTGTTCGTGCCGCTAACGATGACGGGCTATGTTGGGGTTCCGAAGAACAAGACGAATGCCGCTGCCGGTCTGATGAACTTCATGCGCAATATCGGGCAGAGCGTAGGAACCTCAGCTGTGACCACATTGATCGCGAGGCGGAGTCAATATCATCAATCCGTTCTCACCGCCTACACGCGTTCACCCCAGTTCAATGTAGCCGTTGCAGAGCTGACAACGCGCCTGTCCCATGCCGGTTTTGATTTGTATTCCGCGCATCAGGCCGCGCTGGCCAAAATATACGACGCACTGAAGGCGCAGGCCCAAGCCCTCTCTTACATTGACGTCTACTGGCTGCTTGCGGTGACATCTGTCCTGATGTTTTTGCTCTGCTTCCTGATGGAGAAAAATGAGCCGGGAGTATCCGGCGAGATTCAAGTGCATTGACGTAGATCTTTCTGCGTAGCTTTAGGACGAGCCTCAGTTCTCGTTCTTTGAAACCGCTTAAGAATCACCGCAGCGCCGATGTGAGATTTTGTGCCGATAGGTTGATGAAGGAGGAGCATGGGAGGCAACAACGTGGAACAGCTGTGGTACGGCTTGTGCCTGATCAAGGCAGTAGTTACCTTGTTCGTCGTATCCGTCGTCGTACTGCTGTCTATGCGGGTCTTGCGATATATTCTCTGCGATCGTGTTAAGCGGCGTTCGGCGAAACACCCGATGGTGCATTCGCTTGGCACCGTGCAGCAAACACGGAGAGCTGCCGATCTCGATCCTGGCGACATTGAGAGGCGCATTGGATGAGCGATTGTGGCCGGCTCTTATGTCGGTCCTGCTTTGGGCAAATCGTCTTGAGCGAGAACCTTAAAGTAATTCCATCGCTTTGAAATATGGGTGATTTAGCAATGACTCTGAAACAGATTCAAGTCGGAATCGTGGGTGCAAGCGCACAAAAGAGCTGGGCGAACCTATCGCACGTTCCAGCGATCAGCGGCCTTTCCGGCCTTAGGCTCGCAGCTGTGGCATCGCGCAACGAGCACAGTGCCCGAAAATCGGCTGAAGCCTTCGGTGCTGACCGCTGGTTTTCCGATCCGCTCGCGATGATCAACGATGAGCAGATTGATGTCATCACCATTTCCGTAAAAGTTCCCGCACACCGCGAACTTGTTCTGGCGGCGCTGAGTGCTGGTAAAGCGGTTTACTGCGAGGCCCCTCTCGGGCGCACTGTCGCGGAAGCTGAAGAGATGGCCAACGCGGTCGGTTCACTTCATACCGCAATCGGATTGCAGGGCCGTTTGAATCCCGCCGTGCGGCGTGCGGCTGAATTGCTTTCTTCCGGACAGATTGGACGGCCGCTCAACGCGAGAATTGTCTCCGCCACCTCCGGGTTCGGCCCGGAGATCCATTCTTCCCATGATCTTTTCAATAAGACCGTCTCCGGCGCGAACCTGCTGACCATCAGTGCGGGGCATACCCTAGATGTGATTGAGGCCGTCCTCGGACCAATCATCGAGGTTGACGCCCTGACCGAGACTCTATGGCCCGCGGTCAAACTGACGGACACTGGCGGTCATAGTGTGCGCGAAACTCCCGATCACATCGACGTCCTGGGCAAGACGCGTTCTGGTGCCGTATTCACGGCCGACATCAGCGGCGGCGTAGCACCGGAGGATGCTCGCTTCACCTTCGAAATCAGAGGATCGGACGGAGGGCTTAGCTTGACCGGGGGGCACCCTTACGGTTTCCAGGCTGGGGACCTCAAGCTAACGTCGAACATCCCATTCGCACCGCCAGAAGAGGCCGCGGTCTCCGGTGGGCTCATGGACGCGGCGATCAACGTGGCAGAGGTCTACGCTCATCTCGTCCGCGATATGCATTCGGATACCTACACGACACCCGGGTTTGAACACGCACTTCACAACGCTCATCTCATTGCAGCTGTTAGGCGCGCCGCCGATCGTGGCGAGCGGCAGAAAGTAATTGAATAGATGAGAAGCTTGATGACGGGGCTCGAACCCGCGCCCTCTGCCGTGACAGCATTTTGTGGATCGGAGGCGGTCAATGGAATACACGTATTACTCTCTACGTTGGCTGCCGTGCACTCATCGCACTCACGTACATCTCCAGCGGAGCCAAATCGCCATGCTGGATGAATTCTATCGGAGCGCGGCTTTCCAGATGGCGATTGGGCGCATTCAAAAAGATACACGCATGGAGCCGGTCGCTGGCATAGAGTGTTAGCGCTCATCAGAAAACGTAGATTTTTGATCAGTTGCCGGTCTGGTTTGTATGGCTTGTCGTAGTTTGAGCTTGAGGTAGTCGCGATAGTTCTCCGGAGCGGGACTGTTCTGGAGTTCCTCGATAACGGGGCGGAAGTAGGCAAGTGAGCGGATGGGCGCCAGGCGCGGAGCGTCGGCTGGGCGGATCAGGCGGCGCAGTGAGCCCAGCAGCAGCGCGGTCTCTACTGTTTCCAGCGGTACAGCCTCCTGATGGAAGTGGCGCGCCAGCCATTGGTCGGAGGCGCTGACGCGCATGGGCGTATCCGGCATTTCCAGATAGAGGGTGACAACCGAAGCCACATAGGAAGCGGCTGGATCTGCGCCGGTCATTTCTTTCTCCTGCGGCGGGCTGTGGCCTCCTGCTCGCTCTCGCGCACGCGATAACTGGAGCCCTCGATGACGGTGACTTCGGCGTGATGCAACAGGCGGTCAAGCATGGTGGCGATGCAGGCAGCATTGGGGAAAACTTCGTTCCATTCCTTGAACGGCTTGTTCGTAGTCAGGATTAGGGATTTCTGTTCGTAGCGCTGGTTGATGACCTCGTAGAGCAGGTCGGCGGACTTGTCGTCGAAGCTGAGATACCCGACCTCATCGATACACAGTAGTCTTACGTTGGCGTAGGAGCGCAACTTGCGCAGGCGGCCTTCTGGCGTCTGGCGATGCAGTTCGGTGAGCAGCTTGGAGGCGGTGCGGAACAGGACGGAGTGGCCGGCCAGTACTGCGGCGTGGCAGATGTTCTGGGCGATCATGGTCTTGCCCAAGCCGTTGGCGCCGACCAGGACGAGGTTGCGGGCCTCGGGGAGGAAGTCCAGCGTGAGCGCCCGCTCGATGACATCGCGTTCGATACGCGTGGGCCAGGACCATTCGAAGTTGGCCATGGGCTTGAACTTCTTGATCTCGGAGTCGCGCAGGCGGCGCTCAAGGCTACGGTGGGCGCGCTCGGCAACTTCGATCTGCGTCAGTTGTTCGAGTAACTGACGCGGCGACCAGCGCTGTTTGGATGCATGCGCCAGTATGTCGTCCAGTTGCGGAGCCACGGCGGTAAGGCCGATCCGCTCCAACTGCTCGCGCAGGTTAGGATTCGGGTTCGGAGTCGTCGTCGTGTCGTTGGGCGAGTTCATCGTAGGTCTCCAGATCGTGCGGGCGGACTTCAACATTCTCAGCTTGCGGATGGCGTCTGAGGTCGAGCGGCAACGGTGCGCTGCGATGAGATTGGCGCAGCAGGAACTCGACCGAGGCGGCGCGTGGCGTGTTGCGTTCAAGAGCCTCGCCAACAGCCCCGCGCATGGCGCGGGCACCGTAGCGATCGAGCAGTTGAAGCAGATGCGCGATCTGATGCGGGGCCGATTCGCCATCGGCGAAGGCCCGCTCCAGCAACTCCGCACTCTCAGGAACAACCAACTCCAGACGGCTGCTGCGCGTCGATTCACGGGCCTTGCGCTTGGTGCGCAACAGAGCCTGCTGGTGCGCCGGATCGAGAACCATCTGCTGGCGGTCATAGCTGCGGCGATGGCGGGCGATCTCAAGCACACCATCGAGGATGCGCACCTCGGTATCGGATGCGGCCAGGGTCAGCTCGCGCCCTACCGCCTCGGGCGGAATCGAATAGTCGTTGCCGTCGAAGCGCACATAGATGGTCTTGGCCGAGCGCACCGCAACCACGCGATCGGTTGAGAACTCGTGCGCCGGCAGCGGCAACAAGCGCGGGCGTTCTTCGGCGAAGGCCTCGGCAACGGTGCGATTGCGATCGTCGGGCCAGGGCCGCTGGTGCGCAACTTCATCGCGCCACTTCAGCGCCTGACGGTTACACTCGTCAAGTGTTGCGAACGTGCGCGCCGCCCAGTACGAATCGCGTACGAATCGAATCGCCCTTTCGACGCGCCCTTTTTGATTGCCGGCTCGCACCTGACAAGGTTTCGGCTCGAAGTGATAATGACCGGCCAGCTCCAGCAGCCGCGGATTGAAATGGATCAGACTTCCGCGACGTTCCAACACGGCCGATTTCAGATTGTCGTATAGCAGGATTCGCGCAGAGCCATGGAACGAGGCGAAGGCGTTCACGTGCCCGCGCAGGAAGTTCTCCATCGTCTGATCGAAGAAGAACTCCAGATACAGCGCCCGCGACCAGGACAAGGTCATCACGAAGCAACTCAGAGCGCGCCGGGCGCGGCCCCACCATCACCGTGCCAAACGATGCCCAGTCAACTTGTGCCTGCTCGCCGACGAAGACATGAAGGCGCAGAAATGCTTCCTGTGGCCGCGGACGCAACCGCGCCACCACACGCCGCACCTGCTGGACATTTCCCCGGAAACCGCGATCCTGGAGCATCTGGTGCAGACGCGTGGCGCGAAGACGTGGGTGCACTTCCAGCGTCTGGCGCACCAGGGGTAGATAAGCATCCAGCATGGTGGCCCGCAACCGCTCGGCGCGATGAAATCGCTCCACCTCGATGGCGCGCTTTACCGTATCGGGATGAACGCCGAGCGCCTGAGCGATCGTGCCCACCTTCCAGTGTTCGGCATAAAAGTAGCGGCGGATCTGTACCCGCACCTCCGGATCGATCATCTCTCCCTCATCTGCGAATCGATGTGCGCGGAAAAGGATCGACCAGGCGCCCCGGGCGGCCGCAGACGATGCAGCGCAGCCAAAAACTCCGCCGCTCACGCGGCCGGACACGCAAAGACGCTACCGCCGGCCACGTGATCGCTTTTCCACCCTCCGATGGTGAAGCAGATTCCGAAGAGGGGGAACCTTGATCCGTCACGCTTTTTACGCAGCAGCGGCGGCGATACCGCTGCTGCCGGTCACGATGATCCAGCCGGCCCTCATCGCTCTGCTGATGACGGTGGTTGGCGGCACGACGCTGCCGGCGTCGCACATGACCGCGACACTCGGCTGTGCAGTACCGCTGACCGCGATCGCAGCACCTGCAGATCCAAAACATCGACCCGCAATCTGGGTTCCAGCAAAACCGCTGCCGGAGAACAACTTCCCTCGGAACCGCCATCCCCACTTGCACGCGGCTTTTGACAACGGCAGCGGTTCATGCCAAGGTAAGACCTATTCCGGGTTGTCTTCGTCTTGGCATGAAGGCCGCCTACAAAGAACCCCCGCTGCTCGATACAGCGGGGGGTTCTTTCTGATACCGCCTTCTCCCGGAAACACCTTACAACTTCCTGCTCCCCTAACGATGATCGACCGATGACCGCGCCTCCGGCGCGGATGATATCAAGCGTATCTATACCGGCAATTGTTCAGAAAACTACGTTTTCAGATGATTGATGACACATAGAGGTCTACCAACGTCACCCACACGCGCGTTCAACGGGTCGGGGATTCATGACTAGCCCCTTGAGTTTCGATTGTCGGCCGAGAGTGCGCGAAAACAGTACCGTTGACACGCTTCCGGAGTTTGCTGGCTTGGGCCGCGTTGAGCAATCCTTCACGGAGGGCGTCTGCGATTGCCTGGCGGGCCATCTCCGTCCTCTGGTTGACCGCAAGAGTGTCGAGGATCGAGCGCTCTACGGTCGTGACCGGCATCCCTTCATGGATGTGGATCTCCTCCTGTGAGAGGTTGGCTCGATGGATGGCAATCGACCGTGGCCGCTCCCGGCGCAGCCGAGCGGTCGATCTGGTCGCCGCTCCGGGAGACATCACCGGCGGATCGATGGAAAACTGGGGCGCGATTTTCTACTCCCAGGATCATCTGCTGTTTGACCCGACGACATCGACTGTTGGCGATCGACAGGAGGTTTTTGAGGTCGTAAGCCACGAGATGGCGCATCAGTGGTTTGGCGATCTCGTCACCATGGCCTGGTGGGATAATCTCTGGCTCAACGAGGGTTTCGCCCGCTGGATGCAGACCCATGCGGCGGATGCACTGCATCCCGAGTGGCGAACCGGCCTCCAGGCCCAATGGATTTTCGAGAGCGGCAAACAGGCCGATTCCAAGCCCTCAACCCACCCGATTCTGCAACCCATAAACAGCGCAGAACAAGCTGCGCAAGCATTTGACCAGATCACCTACGACAAGGGCGCAAGCGTCATTACGATGCTCGAAGCCTACGTTGGCCCGGAAACCTTCCGCAAGAGGGTGGGTCGCTACTTGCGCGCCCACACGTACGGCAACACCATTGACAGCGACCTATGGAGCGCGATGCAGGAAGTTTCCGGCAAGCCGATTCTCGAGGTCGAGCGCGACTTCACGGCGCAGGCGGGCCTGCCGCTAATCCGGGTCACACTGCAGGGAACCAAGACTGAAATTCACGTCAGCCGATTCTACGATGACCCGGATTCCGCATTGCCTCAGACACAGTCCTGGCACATTCCAATTGTCATTGCAGACCCCGGCCGACCACCACAGAATCTTCTGTTGGACGGCAGCTACGAACTAGTAGACCCGGCGCCAATTGTCAACGCCGGGGCCTTAAGCTACGCGCGAGTCTCCTACGCGCCGACGCAGGTCCGATCGATCGCGGCGCGCACGGCGGAGCTGCCCGCCGCCGACCAGTTCAACCTGGTAAATGATGCCTGGGCACTTGGCCAGTCAGGCTATGCACCCGCGAGTGACCTACTCGACTACATGAGTCACCTTCCGCCGGGCGCGGATCCCATCGTGTGGACCCGCGTAATCAATCTGCTTACGACTATTGATCAAGCACAGCCTGACTCGCCGGCGCGCGAAGCGTTTCGCAAATTTGCGTTGACAATTTTAGCGCCAGTTGGCCTCCGGGTCGGCAGCGCCGCTAAAGCGGGGGAAGACCCGGCGATTACCGCCACCAGGAGCCGGATATGGTCAGCGAGAGCCCGGTTCGGGGATGCAAACGCCGTGGAAAGGGCAAGAGCCCTCCACGCCTCCCATAAAGGCTCCCCGGATGAGCGCAGAACAGCCTTGGCAATCATTGCGCACTCCGCGGACCAGGCTACTTTCGCTTCGCTCCTCTCCCAGGCCCGATCGACCACCGACCCTCAGGAACGCAGTCACCTCCTCGACGCTCTTGCCAGCGTCGCCGATCCCGCGCTTGCCGCGCAATTTGTCGACGTGGCCCTCGGCCGCGACGCTCCCGCCGGCACTGCGCCTGAACTCCTCTACTCGGCCTCTGCGGAGAATCCAGACCCCGTCTGGCGCGCTCTTTCACTCCACTTCGACGACCCCAACCTGCCCATCGACGAGCAGATGCGCGCGGAGATCTTTCCCGCGATTGCGGCAATGTCCGCGCAGCCGGATCGCATTGCTGACCTGCAGCAATATGCAGACAAACACTTGCCAACTGACGCTCGGCAGGAGGTAGACGCTGCTGCTGCTTCAATTCGCCTCAACAGGCGAGTCCGGGAGCGTACCATCCCGCAGATCGACGACTGGATTGCACAGCATGTGCCGGCTAAATCCGCGTCTATTCCATAACCGCGAGCGGCTCAATAACGTTCCTTTGAGGCACTTTGGTAGCCATCCGCGTCCTCTAGTTTCAACGGCTTACGAATCCGTGAAGCCCATTCAGTATGGCATACGATGAGTGCTGACGGTACGGAGCGCGCGTCCTGATGTCGAGGCCCTTCAGGAACTCCTCATTGCCAACGCAATCGAAGAGTGACGATTGCTAAACCTCAAAGCCACTGGCGATTGGCGCCAAGGTTTTCTCTCCGGTTCAACTCGTTCGACGCTCAATATTGCTGATTTGATCCTCAGAGATGCCACCCAAATCTGCCAGGGCGAAGTAGAGCGCTACGCACGCGGTTTCAGCCTCGACTTCACTGACAGCTTTTTTAGGGTGGTCGGGGGTATCGTGCCTGGTTTCTCGTACACGCCCTTGTCTAAGTCCCGAACCACGTCTGCCATCGTAACGTTGAGAGCTTCGCAGGCTCGTAAGAGCGTGGTGACTGTTATGGGACGTCCAGATTCCAACTGTTGCCAATGCTTCCCAGAGAATCCAAACAAAATCATGTCTTCTTGCGACAGTTCACGCTGATGCCGTAGCTCACGCATCTTGTATCCCAATCTCTTGAAAAAGCGTTCCGCGTCAGCCACATACTCTATTTATGGCGATTCCATCAGAAATACCACCAGCAGATTGTAGGATTATGCAAATCGCAAATCGAAGTCTCGGACCTGGCGCCGAGCCTTCGAATAAAGACCTTGGATTCTGGCAGCGCATACTCTATTTATGGCTATGCCAGCGAAATTACCACCAGCAGATTGTAGGAAAATGATTGACTTTCCCCTTGTCATATTGGAATATGCACGCAGATGGACCACTAGCAGATCGTAGTAAAGTTCATTTCTATACGCGTGATTTGCCACAGCAAGCTTGGCGCGCGCATTGGGCGGAAGGCGCTGTTGCATGAGTTCCGAAGCTGCTTATTTCCCAGATGCATTGGCTAGCACGCCGGAAACGCTCGGATTAGGCCACTGTGCGCCTGAAATCTCCTTGGAACTCGTCGATGAGGTCCAATCCACAAGCGATTTACCCGCTCTCCCGGTAGTGACCGTAGTCCCAAATGTTGAAATTTCAGACGAATTGCTTCTGGAACAGGTTCGGGAGGGCGCCAAGGAGGCTCTCGGCGTCCTCTTTCGCCGCCATGCCCGCGCCGTGCGCAACGTCGCCAGCAGGATACTGCGAAACGAAGCGGAGGCGGACGATCTGGTGCAGGAAGTTTTTCTCTTCATTTTCCGCAAAGCCGCCCTGTTCGACGCGACCCAGGGTGCAGCGCGCTCGTGGATTTTCCAGGTGGCCTATCACCGGGCCTTCGACCGTCGGCGCTACCTCAATTCCCGTCACTTCTATACCAGCCAGGACTTGGAGGAGACAGGCCGGCTTCTGGCCAACCCCGGGGGTGAGCTTCCGTTTCACGAACTGTCGATGGAAGGCATTCTGGGGAAGCAATTGACGGCGAGGTTGAACGCCCGGCTCACCCCGGAGCAGCAGGAGACCATCCGACTCTTCTTCTTCGAGGGACACGCACTCAAAGAGATTGCCCAACTCACGGGGCGATCCCTCGTAAACGTCAGAAGTCATTACTATCGCGGGTTGGCACGTCTGCGCAAATATGTCCTCTCGGAAAAAATGCGGTCAAAGTGAGCGAAATAGTGCACAATAGCTCCAATGAGGGAGCTTGGACATTGCCGCCCGATCCACATGAAGAGTTTGAAGAACTCTGCGCCCTCTCGACCACCGGCGAGCTGACGGCGGAGGAATGGGCGCAGCTGGAGCAACATTTGACGCATTGCGATGCGTGCAGGGAGTCCCAGCGTCTATTTGAACATGTAGTCGCCATGGCAATCCCGCTGATGGCGGAAGAGGATGGCGCAGACCAAAACCATGGCAGTTCGTCCGACTCCTGGTCGATCAAAGAGGCTGAAGCTGCTTTGATGGAATCGCTACGCGACGAGCCCTTGCCATTCGGCCGCAAACCGATCACTCCAGCAACGCCCTCTGGTTGGAGACGTGCGCCGCGCTACGCAATCGCCGCAGGCATTCTGGCAGCCTGTAGCGTTGCCGGTTACCGTGTCGGCATTCACCAGGGACACGGAACGAATTCAGTCGTCGCGACACCGGCCCCATCTATACAGAGTATTCCAACCCACATCGATCACGCCGTAACTGCCGCAGCGCCGCCAGATGCAAGGATACTCTCGAAAGACAGCGAAGCCGCAGCGTTCAGGGAACAGGTTCGGCTCAACCAATTGGAGATTGCCAAACTGAAAGACGCCCAGAGCCAATTAGAGGACGAGTTGGCAAAAAGAGGCTCCGACCTGGACCGTAGCTTGCAGGACCGAGCAGGCCTGGAGCAACGACTGGCCCTTGCGCAATCCAACGCACAAAACCTGCAAGCTAGACTCGACCTGACGAACGGTCAAAAACCTCAGGACACTGCG
>Ga0210394_10007222_pt1 | contig 11773 bp, 10 predicted proteins | sample IncBWC12MmetaG_FD_160121 | JGI IMG/M metagenome (GOLD analysis project Ga0210394, IMG submission 160121) | Forest soil microbial communities from Barre Woods Harvard Forest LTER site, Petersham, Massachusetts, United States - Inc-BW-C-12-M | ecosystem: Environmental > Terrestrial > Soil >... | reverse complement strand
CGCGCTGACGCTGCTGGCGATTATTTTGTTCGCAGCGCCCTTGGTGAAGAACATGCCGCTGGCGGCGCTCGCTGGAATTTTGTTCATGGTTTCCTACAACATGGGCGAGTGGGCGGAAATACCGGAGATTCTGAAGTTGACGCGCGCGGACATCGCGGTGTGGGCCCTGACGGTGAGTTTGACGGTGTTCGCGGACCTGACGCTGGCGGTGGAAGTGGGCATGATTCTTTCGGCATTTACATTTATTCGCAAGATTTCGATGACCACAACGGTATCCAAAGTTACGGATGCCTACATCGAGGGCGGGCGCGCCCACATTTTGCAGGATAAGGAGATACCGTCGTACGTCGCGGTGTTCCGGATTCACGGGCCGTTTTTGTTCGGAGTGACCGACAAGATTTCGGAGATTACCGAACAGGTCGATGCGTTGCCGGAGACAGTGGTCTTGCGGTTGAGGAATATGACCGCCATTGATGCGACGGGGATCGGCGCGTTAGAGGAGTTGGCGGATCTGTTGCACAAAAATAATCGCGTGATGCTCGTTTGCGGAGCGCGGCCGCAGCCAGAGGCGCTGATGCGCGAGGCGGGATTTGACCGGCACATCGGGGCGGAAAACATTTGCGAGAACATTACTGCCGCGTTGAAGAGAGCGGAGGAAATACACACGCGCGCCGAAGTCTCCGCGAAAGTTGCAGAGCACGCAGGAAAGTAACAAGTTGCCCCTTCGCTGCAAAAACAATTTGGCACGCGGGTATGCGAGCTTCGTTGATGGTGGCGTCGCACGTTCCGCGGGTTTTCACCAGGAGCATGATCAAGCGGATCTGATCTGAAAGAGTAGTAATTTTTTTGCTGGTCATCTGGTTCTAGCCAGTTTGTAACATTCCCCACCTAGTCTCACCTTGCGACCGATCTTTGGAATCTGGTTTAGGTCGCTCATCCAAAGGAGAAACTCGTGTTCAAGAAATCACTCGCCCTAGCCCTGTGTGTCGGTCTGGCCGGAAGCACCGTTCCGCTGCCTGCCCGCGCCGCCGAGGATGGCATTAGCTCTGGAAAGGTCAAGCATGTGCTGCTGATCAGCATTGATGGCATGCACGCGCTGGACGTCGCCAATTATGTGAAGAACCGTGAAGGCTCGGCGTTGGATGAATTGGCCGAGCATGGTGTGACGTTCTCGAATGCGAGAACCCCTGCGAATTCCGATTCGTTCCCAGGACTTCTGGCACTCATCACCGGCGGGTCCCCGCGAACTCACGGACTCTTCTATGACTACAGCTACGACCGGACCATCTGGGCTCCGGACAATAAGACCTGCTCCGGCCAGACGGGTACCCAGATGATTTTCGACGAATCGATCGACAAATACGTGGGTGGAGTTTCGCAGAACACGATCGATCCAAACGCGCTACCACGCTACATCGATAGCCAGGGACACTGCTCAGCGTTCTATCCGCACAAGGCCGTGCGTACGAATACGTTGTTTGAAGTTATCAAGAACGACCACGCCGGTCGCACCGCGTGGGCAGACAAGCATCCCGCGTATGACATCGTGAATGGTCCTTCGGGCACGGGCGTGGATGATTTGTACACGCCGGAAATCACGAACGTCGGTGGATACGACAACACGCTCAGCATTGTATGCACCGTCAAAAACGACGCGCTCAAGGTAACTGCAATTCTGAATGAGATCAAAGGACTGAACCATGAGGGCACGAAGCACGTTGGCGTTCCCACGGTGTTTGGCATGAATTTCCAGGCGGTAAGCGTTGCACAGAAGCTGGGGGTCGACAACGACGGCGGTGGTTGCGCGGCCGACACGGACCCAACGATTAACGGACAGGCAGGTGGATACACCGACGGTCTCGGTACTCCGTCCAAGATTTTGCAATATGGATTGGACAAAACCGACGCTGCGCTCTGGCAATTCATCAATGCCCTGAAAAATGCGGGGATATACGATCAAACGTTGATCATCGTCACTTCAAAGCACGGTCAGTCGCCAATCAACAAGGCGAAACTGCTAAAGCCCGGGCATTTTGCGGATCTTGTTTGCACCGTTTCCAATTGTGCGACGACGGAAGGCGCTTCCATTATCACCAACGCCGGCAACAACTGTCCCGAAGGGCCATGCGGCTGGGTACAGGATGACGACATCGGCTTGATCTGGCTTCCGGACCAGAGCAAGACCAAGCTGGTGGCCGATTACCTCAACCAAAACGCTCCGGCGCTATTCATTGACGAAGTGATGTCCGGCGAAGAACTCAAGCTGAAATTCCGCGACCCGCTTACCGATAGCAGGACGCCCGACATTATCGTCCAACCGGTGTACGGAACCATCTATACAGGCTCAACGAAAACTAAAATCGCGGAGCACGGCGGCTTCAGTTTCGGAGACACGAATGTGGGATTGATCGTGTCGAACCCGGCGCTGGGTCAAAAGGTGGTAAAGACGCCGGTGCTGACGTCGCAAGTGGCCGCAACGATTCTGAAGGCGTTGGGAATCGATCCGAGCGAACTGGAGTCGGTCCGCAAGGAAGGAATCACGGTGCTGCCCTTCCTGTTCGATCAAGGTGGCCTGGAGGACGAGTAGTAGGCACCGTTTCACGAGCAGAAAAAGGAGGGCATGCCGGATCGTGGGCGTGCCCTTTTTGTTTCGGCGTCAGAGTAAGAGAACCCAAGGCAAAGAAACGCGCGGCGGGACGAGCAGATTATAAGTGGGTGCGGGGAAATTGTCTGGCAGGGGGCTGAGAAAAGCCCGGTCAGCAAACTGACCGGGCCTTTCGACGGGGGTGGAAACAAACTTTCTAGCGCGCCAAGCGGGGGCTGGGTTCTGCAGGAACTTGCACTCCGGGGGCGTCTACGGGGCGACCGCCGCGGGCTTGCGCGGCCTTTTGCGTCAGGGCAACGGGTTCGACACGGCGCGCAGGCAGGGGAACGTTTTCACCTTCGCGAACGAAGGTTAGCTGCTCGCTGCCGCGCTCCCAATCGATGCTGATCAGGTCGCCAAAATGAACTTGTTCGGTAGCCAGAAGATTGGCGAGTGGGTACACGATGTGACGTTCGATGGCGCGTTTCAGGTGCCGTGCGCCGTAACGCTGATCGGTGCCTTCCTGCAGGATGAACTCACGGGCGCTATCGGTGACGCGGAAGAGGAACTGCCCCTTCGCGGTTTCGAGAACACGTGCCTGAACCATCGAGAGTTCGATATCGAGAACGCGCTCGAGCTGCGTGCGCTGCAGCGGATGAAAGACCACAATCTTGTCCAGCCGGTTCATGAATTCAGGAGAGAACTTGCGGCGCGCCGCTTCGATTGCGGTGCGTTCCACCTTCTGATCAAGCTCCGCGTGGGGCGTTTCGCCGGCTTTGACGAAGCCGTAGCCGCCACCCATCAGGTCGGTGATTTCGCCACCACCAAGATTCGAGGTGAGGAAGATGACCGTCTGCGAAAGGTCCACGCGGCGATTGTCGCCGAGGGTGAGCGTGGCCTTGTCCAGGATGCCGAGCAGCAGTTGCCAAAGCGCGTCACTGGCCTTCTCAATCTCGTCGAAGAGCAGGAAGGAGAGCTTCAGCTTTTCCGTGTGCGAGGCGGAGAGCGCTTCCTGAGTAATCAAAGGATGAGTTTCGCGGTGTCCGAGATAGCCAGGAGGCGAGCCGATGAGCTTGGCGATTTCGTGGGAGTGCTGGAATTCGGCGCAGTCGACCTTGATGACCGTGCGTGGATCACCAAAAAGAATTTCCGCGGCGGCTTCCACGATGCGGGTCTTTCCGGAGCCCGTAGGACCTAGGAAGAGAAGATTTCCCACCGGGCGCCCTGGGGAATTGAGACCGGCGCAGAACACCTGATACAGATCAACGAGGGCCTGGACACCTTCTTCCTGGCCAACGATCTTGCTCTTCAGCGCGGTCTGAAACCCGCGCGTATCCGTGCTGCGGATGCTGGGATCGAGTTGCTGCTTAGCGGCTGCTTTCATGGCTTCCACCCTCAGTTGTTGAGCTCTGTCGGGCACGGGCTGATCCTTCATCAGTGCAATGTTCGGGCCGTCTCATCATCGCGCTTGAGAGGTTGTGTGCATGGGAAGTGCCAATTGAGGAGTGCTCTGGTCAGAGTCGGAAAGACTTGCGGGTGAATGACTTACAGATGTTGCGGTTCTGGAAACTGTCTCACGGCGTGAGACAGTGTTTCAGGCCAACGCAAATTGAGAGCCCTGGAACAGAAAGGGGCAACGCTGGGATGACAAAAAGGGGCGCTAAGCCCGCTCTCTGCTGTGTGAAGACGAACCCACTCTGCCCTTTAGACCTATTTCGTGTCTGCTTTCTTTCGGCCTTGCAGCGGTTGTCGCGCGAGCGCCGGAGCGGCTGCCGGAAGCTGTTTGCGGCTGGTGGTATCTTCCGCAACGGCTTCGGTGGGAGAGTCTTTGGCAAGACTGTCCTCGATAGAAACGGCGGAGGCCAGAGCGGTCTCGCCAGATTCGGTGGTGTGAATGATGGCGCCCTCACGTTCGCGGACGAAGGTGAGTTCCTTGTGAACTCCGTCCCAATCGATGCGCACCAGATCGCCCATGCGAACCTGCTGCGTGGCTAGCAGATTGGCGAGCGGGTAGACAACGTAACGCTCAATGGCGCGTTTCAGGTGGCGCGCACCGTAACGCTGGTCAGTGCCTTCCTGGAGCAGGAAAGTGCGTCCTTCGGTAGTAACGCGAAACAGAAATTTCCCCGTGGCAGTTTCCAGAACGCGCTTCTGGACCAGGCCAAGCTCGATATCCAGGACGGCTTCCAGTTCGTCGCGCATGAGCGGGTGGAAGACGACAACTTTATCCAGGCGATTCATGAACTCCGGCGAAAATTTACGGCGCGCAGCTTCCACTGCGGTGCGCTCTACTTTCTGGTCCAGGTTAACTACAGGCTTGTCCTGCGATTTGATGAAGCCGTAACCGCCGCCCATCAGATCGGTGATGTCCGTGGCGCCGAGGTTGGAAGTCAGGAAAATGACCGTTTGCGCGAGGTCCACGCGTCGATTATCGCCAAGCGTGAGCGTAGCTTTATCCAACATGCCGAGAAGAAGCTGCCAGAGGGCATCGCTGGCCTTTTCGATTTCGTCGAAAAGCAGGAAGGAAAGCTTCAGCTTCTCGGTGTGATTCGCGGAAAGCGCTTCCTGGGTAATCAAAGGATGCGTTTCGCGGTGGCCCAGATAGCCCGGGGGCGAGCCGATGAGTTTGGCGATTTCATGCGAGTGCTGAAACTCGGCGCAATCGATCTTTATGACGGCGCGTGGATTTCCGAAAAGAATTTCCGCGGCGGCTTCCACGATGCGTGTCTTTCCAGACCCAGTGGGCCCCAGAAACAACAGGTTGCCGACCGGACGTCCGGGAGAGTTGAGGCCGGCGGTGAAGACCTGGAACAACTGAACGAGAGACTGAACACCTTCGTCCTGCCCAACGATCTTTGCGCGCAGAGCTTTCTGGAATTCGATGGTTTCCGCGCTGCGAATCGTTGGGTCAAGCGATAGATCGTCCTTGTCTTTGCCTTTGTTCGTGTTCATGACCGCCTCCTAGCGTCCCCGCAACTGCGAAGACGCAGAACCATACCGATTGCCTGCTCGTTGAAGCCGTTTCAGGTCGTCTTTGAAGGCGAACTGCTCGAGCTTCACCTGGATGGTGGAATGCAGAAGCTGCAACTGTAGGAGCAACTCGCGTGCCACAGCAGGTGAATCGGAAAGCCGCAGAACCGGCGGAAACAGGTCCGCGAGGTCCAGGTTGAGATTTCGGAGGGAATGAACGAGTTTCTGGACCGATGGCGATTGCGGGTCCGCGAGATCAATCTGATTGTTCAGTTGCGCACGGAGGGCCCGCCAGTTTAGTTCTACAAACGGATGTTTCTTGGTGACTTTGCGAACGACCTCGTCGGTTATCCGAGCACGTTCGCCAAGTCGCGCAAGATGAAGCTGCTGCACTTTTCCGCCGCGGCGCACATTGTGCACCAGGAAGTAGGTGTTCCCTTTGCGGCGAACAAAGGCCATAACGTTTCTCCCGTAAAGCTGGGGGCCCGACTGCATCAAACGTTGCTGCTGCATTCGATTTGTGCGTAGTGTAAGAAGCGTCCACTACACCCGTCAAGTCAGATGCCGCCAATGAGTAACTGTTGCCCGCGTTATTTTTCTTCTGGAATGCATGCGCATTTTTGCTTCTTTCGTGCAATGCCGGAAAATGCGTGCCAGCATTTACCAAAAAATTGCATATGGCCCGCGCACCTTTTGGCGATTTTCTATTTTGCGCACCGGCAAAAACGCCTCTGCTCCGCTCGGGATGGCAGCAGGTTATGTACGCGGCGCTCAAGAGAAAACCTTGAACCACTTCCACTCCACACTTTGTTAAACACGGAATTTGCCGCAGGGTCGCTGGGCATTATGGCGGTCGCACGGCGAACTGCGGCGTGAGTTGCAATACGGCTAGTTCCCTTCTACTATCTGGCGCGTTATGACCGCTATCTCCGCCTGGGATCCCGTCTACAAACTGGTGGAACAAATTCCCCGTGGCCGGGTTACTACCTATGGGTCGCTCGCTCGAGCTTTGCGGTTACGCGGCGGGGCGAGGGCCGCGGGCAGGGCTCTGGCGGCGACCCCTAAAGGAAAGGGCATCCCGTGGCACCGGGTAGTGGGCCATGGCGGAAAATTGTTGATCCGCGAGCCCTACGCTTCTCTACAACGCAAATTGCTGGAGACCGAAGGCGTCACCGTGGTGGAAGCGCGAGTCAAAATGGCCGCGCACGCGTGGGAACCAAAGAAAAAGAAGTCTGCATCAAAGCAAAGAAACAACAAAATACTCAAGAACAAATAAAGAACACCTGCCCGGGTGGACGCGGCACGCGTGGTGCTTGTCGCTCGACGGACGGCTATTGATACGCGAAGCTAATTTAAATTGTAGCCTAGCTCCCAAAGGAACTGGTGATTACCGCGGGTTACTCCAGAGTTTCCGATCTGATAGGCAGCGAAAAGAGTGAGTTTAGAGTTGAGTTTGATGATGGTGCCAGGGTTCACATAACCGACGGAGGAATTCCCGGTGTACCACTCGGCTGCTAGTGTTAAGCGCTTGTTGATGGGCTGCTCGAAGGTGAACTGCCCACCGGCACGATTGCCATTCGAGACAACGTTCCGCGTGAAGTCGTATCCGCCAAAGGTTATACGCGTGCCGTTTTTCCACTCCTTGGCAAAGCAAGCGTAGGCATAATTTCCTGCATTGAAGCTCCGCATGCGGACGGGAAAAAACAGGTCGTCGCCAACGTAAAACGACCATCCCGAGGTTTGCCCCTTCCAAAGCCGCCACTTCACCGTCGGTGAGATTTCCAGTTGGCCCAAGGTGGGCGCGCTGAGGCCGTCGAAATTCATACCGATTTCGATTCCATGACCGATGCCGACGACGACTCGCGGGGTGAATGTGGCCAAAAAATCCACGGGGCGCAAGGTGCCGTCCAGTTCACCATAGACCTTTCCTTTATCCAGGAAATCCGCACTGGGAACGTCAAATACGGTTTCCTGCGCGTAGACGGCGTAGGACGGGAAGAGCAAGAGAAGGAGCAGTGACCTAATTGAGCGAAGGGAGAGCAATGTAGTAGTAGAGGATAACCCATGCACGACGGGTGTTCATCGAGTTTTGCAATCTGAAATTTAATGTCGAAACGTACGAGGCGGAAATTGCCCCATTCGCCGGATGCTACGGATTAGAGGTGGCGAGGAACCTGGAGTACCATGGATGTTTCGAAATCATGAGTAATTCTGTTCTGCAGGTGGTGGATTTGGTGAAGCGCTACGGCGAAGTTGAGGCCGTGCGCGGTATCAGCTTTGCCGTGCAGGAAGGCGAAGTGTTCGGCCTGCTGGGTCCCAACGGCGCCGGAAAAACCAGCACGATTGAGGTTCTGGAGGGGCTTCGCGTTCCAGATGGCGGGCACGTTTCGGTTTGCGGACTGGACCCGCAGAAAAGTCCGAACGAGTTAAGAAATGTGATTGGGGCGACGCTGCAGGCCACTTCCCTGCCGGAGAAATTGCGCGTCAGCGAGGCCATTCATCTGTTCGCCGGGTTTTACCGAAAGAATCGGAATCCAGACGAATTGCTGAAGCGATTTGGCTTGGAAGAAAAGCGCAGCGCGTTTTATGGCACGCTTTCCGGTGGCCAGAAGCAGCGACTCGCGCTGGCACTGGCGTTGGTAAACGATCCGCGCGTGCTGTTCCTGGATGAGCCGACGGCCGGACTCGATCCCCAAGTGCGCCGCGAAATCTACGACATTATCGAAGAGTTGAAGCGCGAGAAAAAGACCATTGTGCTGACCACCCACTATATCGAAGAAGCCGAGAAGCTTTGCGACCGCGTGGCCATTGTAGACCACGGAAAGTTGATCGCCACCGGCACGCCGAAGGAGCTGAAGGGCCGTTCGGCGAATACCACCCGGGTGGAAGTACGGCTAGCCAAGCCGGCGACGAAGGAAACACTGAGAAATCTCGATGGCGTAGTGGATGCCCTGGAAGCCGACGGCATATACGTGTTGCATTGCCAGCGAACCGCCCCGGCAATTGTGGCCTTGGTGAAACATCTGGAGGCGGAAAACAACGAACTGGTCAGCCTGGAAATCGCCACACCTTCGCTGGAGGATGTGTTTATCGAACTTACGGGTCGGAGGCTGCGGGATTGAAGACCATACTCAGGCTCGCGGGCATGCGCATACGCATCACGCTACGGAACAAGGCATTCTTGTTTTTCAGCTTGGTTATGCCCATGACGTTTTTTTTCTTGTACGGCAGTGTTTTTGCAAAAGGCGACGCAATCAAAGTGCGGTATCTAATGGGACCAGTGATTGCGATGTCCGTGATGGGGACGTTCTGGGGTTTGAGCGCGCAGATCGTGACCTGGCGGGAACAGGGGATTTTGCGCAGGTTCCGCCTGGCGCCCATCCCGGCGGCCAGCATGATCGGTTCGAGCGTTATCGCAAATATGTTGTTGATCCTGCCCACTGTGATCATCGAATTGTCGCTGGCGCGGTTTTTGTATCATGTGACCGATTTTGGGAATGTCCCTAGCATCGTGGTGCTGGCTTTGGCGGGCATCGGGTCGTTTGCATCGCTGGGATTGATTGTTGCCAGCGTCACGAACACGATGCAGGAGACCCAAGTCATCAATCAACTATTGTGGTTCGCGTTTATTTTCGTTTCCGGGGCGACGGTCCCGATCGCGGAATTGCCGAAGGTTGCGCAACGCGTAGCCCTGTTCTTGCCCGCAACGTACTTGGTGAGCGGACTTCAGCGCGCCATGGTGGACAGAAAATCCGTCTTCTCCCTGGGAGTAGAAATTGGTTCGCTGCTCGCGTGGGGTGCGTTGGCGTTTTTCATCTCGTCGCAATTGTTCCGCTGGGAGCCGGAGGCGAAGCTGCCGCGCAACGCAAAATTGTGGGCGGCGGCAACGATTTTGCCGTTTGTGTTGTTGGGAATCTGGGAGAACCACAACGGCAAGCTGTTATCCCGCGCAGAAAGCATGTTGAACGATCGGCCGGCGGAAAGGGCGCCGCAGCGAGAGCGGTGACAAGCGCCCAAATTGGTCCGCTGGCTAGTCGATAACGCCCCAAATTGGTTCAAGCTACGCGACACTCCGAATTGCGAATTCATTGACGCTCCCGCGCCGCTACTCTATTCTCGAATTGCGAGCGGACGAGACGGATTGGCTTCGCCCGAGAGGCAAGCGGGCAACTTTTAGCCACGATGCGGAACCGGCCTGAAGGCCGGCCACTACAGAAAAACGGGAGGCAGTATGCCGGTCGAGAAGACAGAAAAAATCTGGCACAACGGAAAATGGATCGCTTGGGATGACGCCAAGCTGCACGTCCTTTCGCACGTAGTGAGCTACGGCTCTGGAATGTTTGAAGGCATTCGCTGCTACGAGACGCCGCAAGGTCCGGCGATTTTCCGCTTGCGCGAACACATGCAGCGGCTGATTAATTCCGCGCGGATTTACCGCATGGAATTGCCGCACACGGTGGATGAATTTTGCAATGTGGCGTGCGAATTGGTGCGGCTGAACAAAATGGGCGCTTGTTACGTGAAGCCACTGGTGCTGCGCGGATACGGTGAAGTGGGCGTAAATCCGATGGGCGCGCCAATTGAAGTGTATATGGCGTGCTGGAAGTGGGGCGCGTACCTGGGGCCAGAGGCATTGGCGAAAGGCGTGGATATTTGCGTCAGCACCTGGACGCGGATTGCGCCGAACACCCTGCCAGCGATGTCCAAAGCCGCCGCGAATTATATGAATTCGCAGTTGATTCGCATGGAAGCGGTGGTGAACGGATACACGGAAGGGATTGCGCTGGATGTCGATGGCCATGTCAGCGAAGGGTCAGGGATGAATGTGTTCCTGGTACACGAGGGGATTTTGCACACGCCGCCACTCGGGGCCAGCATCCTCGGTGGAATTACGCGCGACGCGATCATCAAGCTGGCGGAGGACCTGGGCGTGACCGTGAAAGAGACCGTGATTCCGCGAGAAATGTTGTACATCGCGGAGGAAGTTTTCTTCGTGGGGACCGCCGTGGAGGTTACGCCGATCCGTTCGGTGGATAAGATTGTGATTGGCAAGGGATCGGCCGGCCCGATTACGCGGAAGATCCAAGAGGAGTTTTTTGCCGTGACCAGCGGGAAGAAACAAGACCGCCACGGTTGGTTAACGTTGGTGAACGCGCCGGTAGCCGCGGCGCGGTAGAGGCAATCTCATTGTGTAGCGCAGACACTCATGTCTGTGTTCTTGGGTTTCATTTCTCTTAGACTGTCATCCCGACCGGAGAGCCGGCGCCGTTTGCCGGATCGAAATGGAGGGATCGCGGCTGATCCCAACTTCAACCGTGATCAAAGGAAAGCAACTTGTCCCCCACGCTTGTGTTTGGAGTGTTGAAACACCAGACAAACGGACGCGTGTGATCTGATAGCACGCGCTTCCCTTTCCAGTTAGAATCGGGCGGTTGCCTTACAGCAGATGGGCTCCTTGGGAGGCTTGTGGATGTATAACCTCACGCAAAAACTGACCGCGGAATTTCTGGGCACGTTTGCGTTGATATTCTTCGGCGCCGGAGCGGTGTGCGTGGATTTTCACCTGCGAAATTCCGGAAGCACCCTGGGCCTGTTGGGAATCGCACTGGCACATGGCATGGCGCTGGCGGCAATGGTGGCCGCATTCGGTGGGATCTCCGGCGGCCATTTCAATCCGGCCGTGACCATCGGGTACTGGGTAACCAAGCGGCTTACCACCCTCGATACCCTGGCGTATTGGGCGGCGCAACTGGTTGGGGCGGTCGCGGCGGCATTTCTGCTGAAGGCCATCGTTCCCGGGGAAACCTGGAGCGGCATCTCCGGTGGGCGCCCGGACCTGATGCCGGATTTCCCGAGTTGGGCAGCCTTGGCGCTGGAGGCTACCGCAACGTTTTTCATGGTGCTGCTGGTGTTCGCGACGATCGTGGCGGACCGCAGCGGTTTTAAGCCGGTCGCGTCGTTCAGCATCGGCCTGACCTATGCGCTGGGCGTCCTGGTGGCTTATCCATTCACGGGCGGAGCCTTGAATCCGGCCCGAGCATTTGGTCCGGCGCTAGCCAGCGGACATTGGCATAACCAGTTGATTTATTGGGTGGGCCCGCTGGGCGGCGGATTTCTGGCGGGTTTGATTTACGAGACCTTGTTTCTGCGTGGCGCAGACGCTTAGCGCACACGGCCGTCGGAGCCTACCGGTAGCGCTAGCCTCCGGCCAGCGTTCGC
>Ga0210394_10007220_pt1 | contig 11774 bp, 13 predicted proteins | sample IncBWC12MmetaG_FD_160121 | JGI IMG/M metagenome (GOLD analysis project Ga0210394, IMG submission 160121) | Forest soil microbial communities from Barre Woods Harvard Forest LTER site, Petersham, Massachusetts, United States - Inc-BW-C-12-M | ecosystem: Environmental > Terrestrial > Soil >... | reverse complement strand
TCGCCAAGGAGGCGTTCTCCCGATCGGGCGCAAATGCCAGCCTGGACGACATCGCCAAACAGGCAGGTGTTGGGCCGGGGACTTTGTATCGCCACTTTCCGACGCGCGAGGAACTTTTACAGGCGGTTTATCGGTCTGAGCTGGAAAAGTTAGCCGCAGCGGAACGAAAGTTCGCCCAAACCATGACGCCGCTCGAAGCGTTGCGAGCGTGGTTGCTGCTCTTCGTTGATGCCATCGCAGCAAAACAGCTCATCGCCCCTGCGCTCAATACGTTGGTCGGCGATCACAAGAAAGTGTTCGCGGCTTCCTACGCCCAGATGCAGGAAGCGATTCGCTCCCTGGTGAAACGCGCAATCAACAGCGGCGACATACGGGAGGACCTTGATGCTATGGATCTCCTTCGCGCTCTAGTCGGCGTCGCCAACGTGACGACCAGCCCCGACTGGCAGCAAAGCGCGAGGAGGCTCGTCGATATCCTCGTTACCGGTTCAAGGCCCATCGGTTAGGCGGGGTAAGGTGTGACCACAGGCACTGTCTCAAAATGGGTGTTTACTCCAGTCCACTGAGTTTTTGCTTCGCCGTTTGACACTTCTGGATCAGCGAGACGATGCGTTTCGCAAGTGGCACAACGTCGTCAGCGGACGGAAATCACAGTCAGGTACATTGCGGCACGCAAACGGAATCCAATTTTTTGGTAAACCACTTTTGCGCCATTCTCAGACTTGACGTGAAGAAAAGGGGTCTTTCCCGCTGCCAGAATCTGGGCTGCAAGGAACGTCACGAGGGCCCGCGCATATCCACGGCCGCGAAATTCGGGATGAGTGCACACCGCGCTGATTTCGGCAAATGCAGTGGATTGTAATCGCTCGCCGGCCATTGCGACCAACCGCCCATCGTTCGCGCGTATCCCGAAATAGCTTCCCATCAGGATCGTTTGCGGCAAGAACGGGCCGGGGTCGGTGGCAGCGGTGAGCGCCAGCATTTCGGGAACGTCGGTTGTCCCTAGTGCAACCGGCGACGCATTTGGAGGCTCTAGCGAAGCCTCGCAAATCATCTGGTCGATCCAGCGACAGCGGTCGAGGTGCCAGTCACCGGGGACGTCGAGGGGACCGGCGGTAAATAGCGCGACGTGCTCGCCGGGACTGACCAGCCGTCGTAAATCGGCGAATGCGTCACTCGTGGGATGAAGCAAAGCCGCAAGCGGTGAAACATCCGACGGATATCGTCGCGCGAGGCCGTGTGAGCGGGCGAGAAGGCAGTGTTCCGTTGTCAACGCGAACCAGATCGGGTTGTCGAGAGGCTCTACCATCCGTTGCGCGTGATCCTCTTCTATGACATCGTCATCTGTCATCCAAGTTCACCCTCTCAAATACCCTCAGCGGCATTCCCCCAATAGTGCGTCGTGTGGCGTGACGATGGGAAGGTGCCGTCGGTTAGTGTGAAGGCTGTTGCCATCGCCAACTCCTTTAGGCAGCGCTTACCGCGCGCAGGAACTTCACGAGCTGGTCACTGACCTCGGCAGAGGCCTCGTGTTGTACCCAGTGGCCTACGTCATCGAGTTCGAGATTCCCCACGATACCGGGAAGGCCGGCGCGGAGCTTTTCGAATGGGGGATAGAGCGCCCCCAAGCCATCGGCCTTTCCCGCAATGTAAAACGATGGTTGGGTGATTTTCGCGCCCTTCCAAGCGGCGGACAGATAGAAATAGGGCTCGGCGGCGCGGTAGTAATTCAGGGCGCCGTGAAAGCCAGTACGCTTAAATTCCACTACGTTGTGAGCGACGTAATCCGGCTCCGCCCATGACGGCAACGGCTCCGGAGCCGGACGATGAAGGCTTCGTGCTGGGTCCATAGGGCTCCATCGCTTGTCGGCAGGAGCAGAACCCGATGCCCAATACAGAACTCCTGGAATAGTGACTGCGGCGTCGGCCCAAATGTGATCGGCTTCCGGTTTGATCTGTTCAAATATGTAGAAATCGTTCTCGTGGCCGGATGTGCGCATGCGTTCGAAGACGCTGACATCACCACGTGGAACGTAAGGCACGCTCAGGCAGAACACCGCTTTAAGTCGATCCGGACGCATCATCGCAGCATTCCACGCGTGTGCTGCACCCCAGTCATGACCCACGATGACAGCGCTTGGGATATTCAGCGCGTCGAGCAGACTAACCAGGTCACCCGCCGTATGCAGCGGGGTGTATAAGCTTGCATCGGCCGGGGCTGAGCTGCGTCCGTAGCCGCGCATATCCGGTGCAATCGCGCGATATCCAGCTGACGCGACGGCGTTCATCTGTCGGCGCCAGGTATACGAGGTATCCGGAAACCCGTGGCAGAAAAGAACGGCTGGTCCTTCTCCTTGCTCAGTGACGTGCAAGGTGATGCCATTCGTATCGATGTCGGACTCCTTGAGTGCGGGGCCGTCGAACCCTCCAAAGCTATTCGCCCTAGCCACGCGCCCGAAAGGAAGGCTTGCACCGACCGCCATACTGCCAGCTAAAAAGGAACGGCGAGAGATCGCCGAGTTCGAAATCGCTGACTTGTCTTCTTTCGTGACGATAGCGACCGTGTCTTGTTGGGCGCTCAATCTCAAATCTTTCTCGTTACTGTTCATGTGTTCACCTCTAGAATCACCTCCGGGCTCAAGATGACAATCGGGAGCGCCAAGACAATGAATGTATAGGGTCAATTGAGAGCTAATCTGACGATCCGCATAACCTTCCCTTTATTCACGAATTTAGGACAGAAGCGCGCCTCGGTGCGCCTCAAGGAATTCAGGAAGCCCGATTGGTCGTGGTCCTCCGATCTTCTCAACCAGATCGTTTGTTCCAGCAAACACTCCATTCTGGTGGTCTTTCGCAATTTCCTCTAAGTGCTGCCAGAGTGTATCGGTAACACCTTGTACTCGACCTTCATAAGTTCGACGTGGGCTGTTGGTAGCCAACTTCTTTAGCGTCCAGGCGTCCACTTGCTCATAGCCCACGGGTTTGCCGATGACCTTACCGATCTCGGCAGCAATTTCGGGGAAGCTGTACTCTCTCTCTCCGTAGAGCGGGTACACTTTTCCCTTGTGCTCTTGCGGGTTGAGCAGGATTTTCGCTATCACCCGGGCCTGATCCTCAGCCGCGATCGGCGCATGCTTTCCAGTTCCGAAGGGCAACCGTAAGGTTCCCGTCTTGATTTGATCGGTCCAATACAGAGCCCACTCCGCGAAGAGGGTTGGACGAATATGCGTCGTAGGCACGCCGGACCAGTTAAAGACCTGTTCCGAAATCCAGTGATCCTGGGCAGCGTGACTTTTCGCTTCCCGGCGCGCCGAAATCTGGGACATATTCACAACGATCTTGATGCCAGCCTCCTTCGCTGCCTGAGCGAAGTAGGCCGATGCCTGCAGAATGCCGGGCCTGATGGGGTAAACAAAATACGCGCCCTGAGCTCCTTCGAGTGCGGACCGGACGGCTTCGAAATCCAGCAGATCGCCCCTCACAACGTCGGCACCCTGGGCGGCCAAAGCCGCCGAACGTTCATCCTCACTGTGAACGAATGCTCGCACGCGGGCTCCTGCATCGAGCAAGAATTTGACGGTTTTGCTTCCCGTCGCTCCGGTCGATCCCGTCACTAAAAACATTTTCGACATGGTACTTCTCCTTTTGCGCTTCGATTCGTGCCGCGCTCTATTTTAGGTGTCTGTCATACGCGCTTTCCTATGCAGCGATCTCCTGGAAGAACTTTGTCAGCTTTTCGTTGAGCAGTGCGGGCACAGACGACGAGTTCGTCTCAGGGAACTTGCTGAAAAATGACAACTGATCGTCCATATCGATTCGTGTTTGCTCGCCGTCCCGCTGGGAAACGCAGATGCGGACGGGAGCACCCAGACCGGAGGCACCGCTGTACTCGAACAGGCCACGTGCGATGACAGCGTTCCCGATGAGGTAGAACTTCGACTCGATGGGAATCCCAGCAAGGCGCATTGTGGAACCCTGTTCAAAATCCCAGAAGATTGAGAAGGGCTGGGAAGTCGAGTCGACGTACGCTTCGACACCCGCGCGATTCCCGTGCGTCACATACTCCATCAGCTTGGGGATGTGGAAGCGCGGCAGGGCCATCTCAATCGCCTGAGTGACCTCAAAGAAGGACTTACGCGAGCGTATAGTCACAAGGACCCCATCAAACTTGGTCCTCGTCGTCAGTGCGGAGGCTTCTACTGCCTTGTCTGTTTTCATTTGCATATATCTCTCCTTTGAGTCCCACCGTATGGACTCGTTCCTCAATTTCGCTATTCAGATGTTTCGCACACGATGGCGTGACGGTCAGATATGCAACCTTTTCGGCCATTTACAACGCGGAGGGGCTTACATTAAGATCGGACAAATCAGATGCACAAAATTGGCTTCATCGTCTATCCGGCTTTTTCTCCGATGAATTTGGCTGCGACGAGTGTATTCGAAACTGCAAACTGGAAGATTGGATCGAAAGAGTACGAAGTCACGCTTCTCTCGGAGCACGGCGGACCGGTAGCCACTTCGCTGGGATCCAAGATTCAGACTTCGTCGTTCAAACGCCGCACGTTCGACACCCTCATCATTGCAGGCAGCATTTCAGCCCCGGCGGCTACGCCCGGGGTGTTGAACTATCTTCGATCCGCTTTTCATCGAAGTCGGCGGATAGCTTCAATCTGCACTGGTGCGCTCGTCCTCGCAGAGGCAGGATTGCTCGACGGTCGACAGGCAACCACCCATTGGTATTACGCTAAAGATATGCAGCGCCAGTACCCCAAGATCGCAGTTCACGAAGATCGCATCTTCACGATCGACGGACCAATATGGACATCGGCAGGCATGAGCGCAGGAGTGGATCTTGCGTTGGCTCTGTTGGCGGACGATCTTGGCGCCGACCTCGCTCGTGCGGTCGCCAAAATACTGGTTGTCTATCACCGTCGTGCGGGCGGGCAGTCGCAGTTCTCGACGTTGTTGGATCTGGACGCGGAATCCGACCGTATTCGGACTGCTCTCGCTTACGCGAAAGAACATTTGAGCGCGCCGTTGTCGGTTCAAGCGTTGGCACGCGTTGCGTTTCTAAGCCTGCGGCAATTCAGCCGACTGTTTAGGGAGGAAACGGGACAGTCACCCGCGAAGGCAATTGAACGGCTGCGCGTCGAATCTGCACGGCTGATGATGGAGGCTGGCCGCTTTTCCGCCGAGGAAATTGCCAGGAAGACTGGTTTTGGAAATCGCGAGCGGATGCGGCGTTCGTTCGTCCGGGCGTTCGGACAGCCTCCACAAACAATTCAACGCACAGCAAAAGCTTTGACCCAATAACCGGGCCGGTGGACCTACAGCCTAAATGTGAAGTACAAAAAATGGTCACGGGTCGCGATGTCCGACTTGCCGTCGAAGCGAACTTCATCTGGGAAATATCCCAAGATTTCTTCCGGCTCCAAAGTGAAACCTTCCAAGTCAGACAGCTGCGGAGGATCGCTGAACTTTCGGAGCGCAAGATAGTTCGGAAGCTTGCAAAGTTCAGCTATGTCCGAAGCGAGCTTCAAATATTCTTGTGGAGTCGACCGCACATACACCGAACCGAATACGAACACTTCATCCGGCGTGCGAGATTCAACTATCTTTGCCACGGCCTTTCCATTTCGAATTGCGTTAATCTGATCTTCGTGCAGCCCAACATAGTTGCGAACGAATTTGAATGGCTCAACATCTTCGGCATTCGAGGCAGTAAGTTGGACAAAAAAAAGCAAAAGTGCGGATATGAGTACTCTCGATAATCGGGCTGCAATCCACATTGTCTGGCAACTCCTCTCAAGGCCTTTCTTTTTCGCATTCATTTCTTGTCCAGCGCGAGCAGTGCAAACAGCACCGGGAGATAGATGATGGAAGCAAACAGCAACTGCCGTGCGCAGACAGCAGAGCGTTGAAGGGCGAAGCGTGCGCTGTAGTAGAGAAAGACCACTCCCAGGACGAGAGCCCCCGCAAAGTAGACGATTCCTGATTGACCGCGAAGTGCAGGAACGATACCCACTATGAAAAGGCCCAGGGCGGGCAGTAGGCACTGCCAGGCAACAAAATGGTCTTTTAGCTCGCTCGCGGGCAAGACGAGGTAGCCTGCGCGCGCGTAGTCTTCGCGATACATCCACGCGATGGACATGAAATGAGGGAATTGCCAGAGGAACACAATCGCGAACAGCACCCAAGCTGCCGCATCTAGATGCCCGCACGCTGCTGTCCAGCCGATCAACGGCGGTGTAGCGCCCGGAATCGCGCCGACCAAGGTGCACAGGGGTGTAATCCGTTTTAGGGGCGTGTACAAGAACAAGTAGCTGAGAAGCGTCAGTGTGGCCAGCAGAGACGCAAAGGCGTTCGTCGAAATGGCGAGGTACGCGACACCAAAAACGGACAACAAAACTCCGAACCACAGAGCATGCGAAGGAGCAATTCGTCCCGAGACGAGCGGCCGCCGCGCAGTTCGGCGCATTTGCGCATCGTACTGCGACTCGATCAGCTGATTCAGTGTTGCCGCTCCGCTAGCGACGAGGACTGTACCCAAGAGCGTCTGAATGAACCGCATCCACGGAAAATGCGGAGGCGCTGCGGGTGAGCCAATCCAGAACCCAGCCGCTGCCGTGATGGCAATTAGGAAGTTGATTTCGGGCTTCGTTAGCTCCCAATAGACGAACAACACATTGGAACTCGCGATGCTGCGGGTCTCCAACGCGCATGCGTCGAGCGCGGCAAGAATGGGTTCAGTTGCCATCTCTAGACAGTCTCCAGCCGCTGCGGATCCCTCTGCGATGCTGCGCCGCCACGCAATTCCGTTTGCACAACATTGCCATGGTAGAAACTGCGCGGCGAGAGCAGCCGGGTACTGAGAATCGCCGCGGGCACCAGATAGACCAGCGTGACGCAGGTCCACATCAGCGCAGCAGCGCACTGCTGATCTTCTAGAACAGAAAAACCAAAGTGCCGCGGCATCGAAAAATACATGGGGTATGCAACGCGGTCAGAGAACACAAGAAATCCGGAGAGGATGTCGCACGGCAACGTGGCAAGAAAAAGGTATAGAAGGGTTGACCATTGCGGCCCGATTGAGACACTTGGCCAAGGTTGAACAACCGGCCACCAGAAAAGAAACCCAGCCGCCAAAAACGACGCCTGCTCGACAGAATGGCACAGTTCTGAATGCATCCCCAATGCAAACACTGCCGGCACATGCCACCACATGAGGGTCAACGCAGAAACAATCCAACACAACGCGGGCAGAGAAAGGGCCCGACCAAACCGTCGCACCAACCGCCGTCGAAACAAGGGGCCGAAGACGATCTTTCCAAATCGTGGCACTCCATACCAGAAAGCGAGTAGCGGTCCGCCCAGCAAGATTAGCGCCGGAGCAAAGGTCATCAGCAACAGGTGCTGGATCATGTGGACAGTCAACAAGTCATGATCGTAAGCAACAAGCGGCGCGCCGAGCGCTGCCCAGATTAAAGACATTCCAAAAAGGAAACTCGCCAACCGCCAGACGGGAATGGCGCTTGCAGAAGCCCGTCGCATGCGACGCCAACTGCGTACATATAATGAGGATACGAGAACAAGAGCAACAAGGATGGTTGCACTCGAAGACGACGACAATCCCATGGCGGCGGTGTGGTGTATGTGTGGCATGAAATCTTCTTATTGACGCGTACCGCTCTCCCTTAGCACGATGTCGCGCGCCGCTTCGCGGGCAGGAACTTGGCCTTCGGGATGAAGTGTCTCGAGAAACGCGACCAGCGCCGTTGTTTCCGGCGGGCTCAAGTTTTTTCCGTACGCAGGCATGTTGCCGCCGCCTTGAATCACCTGGCGTATGAGCTGGTCTTGCGTGAGCCGCACGGCAACGCTATCGAGCGCTGGCCCCCTTTGTCCGCCGAGTTCACCGAGCGAATGGCAATTGCGGCATTGTTTGGCCTGGAAGACGAGAGCTCCTTGCCGCTGAAGTGCCGTAGTGCCATGCAAGAATCGTTCCGGTACCGGATCGCTGCTCCAGGCGTTCATATGTGGACTCCAAGGAGTAAATCCGGCGAGGTGTGTAAATGTTCCTAGCGTTATTGCGATCAGCATGACGGTCAAAACCGCAATCGGCCTCCGCCGCCAGCTCTTTTCTCCTTCGCCAGACACAAAAGGCAGGAGGAGCAAACCGATAATCACTACGACAGGGCCGATAAGCAGCGCCGGAGTCTCCATGGCCGGCGGAAGCAATGAGAGCAAGGCATAGAGCCACAGAAAAAAGTAATCGGGCTTCGGCACCGTTTGAATAATCGTAGGGTCCGGCCTACCAGTTGGTCCGAACGGGCCAAAGTACAGAGCACATGCCGCGACGGCTAAGAGAATGAATGCTGCAAAGAACAGATCCTTCCAGATCGCGTAAGGAACGAACGGCGCGCCATCCTTTTTCGTCAGTTCATGATATTCGCTGAGGTAAGTGGTGCGCTTCACCACGCGTCCGGGCATTGGCCATTCGTTGATTCCCAGTTTCAGAACCATGAGAACATGAAGGCACACGAATCCGATCAGCATTCCGGGAATCACAAATACGTGCAGCGCGAAGAATCGCGAGAGCGTTGCGCCCGCGATGATCGGGCCGCCAAGCATCAGCTTCACGATTGCAGGGCCAGCAAAAGGAACCCGGCTGGCGATCGATGCCCCGATACCAAGGCCCCAGTACGCGTCTTGGTCGAAGCGCAGCACCTGCCCGCTGAAAGCCATCCCCAGTGTCATGAGCAAGAGGAACACGCCGACAATCCATGTAAGCTCTCGAGGAAACTTATAGGCCCCAAACAGAAACACCTGGACCATATGAATCAGAACAAGCGCCACCATGAAATTCGAGCCCCATCCGTGCATCGCGCGGATGAACCACCCAAGCGTTACATCGTGGTTCAGAGCCTGGAGACTGTTCCATGCCTCACTGGCGGAGGGAACGTAGATGAGCGCTAGAAGAATGCCGGTCATCAGCTGCAAGAGAAATACGGTTAGCGCAGCGCTCCCGAACACGTACCACCAGCTTGCCGTGTTTCGCGGTACTGGGTGTTCCGCGGCTACGCGTATCGGAGCGGCGAGCTGCAAGCGCCGATCGAACCAGTCTCCAATCCGCGAGATTATGCGCATGGTGGATTCCTTCCTGTGAGAGCAGCACTCGGTCCGGGTGTGGGTAGCTCACCGGCTTGGATAGTGACCAGACCGTTCTCAATTTTGTGCGGATATTCAAAAAGTCCCCGTTCCGGGGGGCCTGACGCACGTGAGCCGTCGCGGTAATAAGCTCCGCCATGACAAGGGCACATGAACAAACCGGATTGGGGAAACCAGCGGACCGGGCAGCCTAGATGCGCACAGTTAACGGCGAAGACCTGGAATTGTTCGCCCTCGATGCGGCGGACCCAACACGCAGTATCGATAGTCTTTCCGTCGGTGGGCATCACATTTGGATTTCGAAAAGTGGCCAGGCGAGTCTCTCCCACTGGAAATTCGCTGACCTGACCGAGCGGTACCCACGACAGGTAATCACCAGCGCGTCCCCGCGTAACCGAGGACAAAAGAAACCGTACGATGGGCACGGCAAGAGCCGTCGCAACAAGTCCATTGAAAAGAATTCCCAACTTCATGAACAGTCCACGCCGGGAAATATTATTTTCGTTTGGCATCTTCCGACTCCTGGTGCTGCGGGTAATTCGAAGCAGAGTAGGGCTGCCCCGGGTTCTGAACCCTGCGTGATGCGAGCCACGCAACTACGTCGGTCACTTCCTGATCTGACATGGATTTTCCCGGCACGTTTCCACGCCAATCGGGCGCGCCCAGTTCAGGACGCCCGGCGATTACGATCGCGCGGAGGCCTTGATCGCTGACCAGCGCAAGAAACGAATCATCCGTAATGGCGCTGCCCTTGGGTCCACCGTCACCGCCGGGACCGTGGCAAGACTCGCAGTAGGTCTTATAGGCGGCTTCGCCTCTCTGGGCGTCCCCTGCTGCTTTAGGCGCATAAGAAGGCGCGGTAGCCGTGTCGAGAACTCCCTGCTTGCTCCAACGCGAGCGAATTTCATGGCTGATCACGTCGATCTGCCCGTCCGTCAACATTCCGCCAGCGCTCTCGGCGAAGGCTGGCATCGCGGTTCCTCGCACGCCTTTGGCGATAACTTTGCGGATGGCAGCGTCTTCTGCGACGGCGAGGTAGACTGGATTCGCAAGTGCGATTGCTGCGCCTCCGCGTCCTTCCGCACCGTGACAGCCGGCGCAGTTTTCCGCGTACAGAGTTTCAAAATCCAAAACTTCATTCGGCGCCAGGACTTCCGCACCCTTACTTGGCTGGCCGTGCGGCGCACCACAACCTGACAGCAAAATCGCGGCGACGGGCGCGACTACACAAAGATGCCGAAATGCGTTCACGGCTGCCTCTCCCCGCCTTCTCGCGGCGGCATTATTCCGGGAGCTTCAATTCCGGCGCGCACGATGAAGGGCAAGTTCTCGCGCGTAGAGACACGTTCCTGTCGCACGACGACGATGCCCGCTACGACGCCGAAGGCCATCTGCGAGGCCATAAACCAAATCCAGTTAATGCGGCTTGCAAGCAAAGGATTGAGTAGCTGCATGGTCGAATACAGAAGCCCAGACCACAGCAGTGGAGCAATCAGCCCTCCGAGTACAATCGGCCGCCGCGCAAACATCGGCAGCATCGCACCATAGAGCAATCCCACGAGGATGGATCCGATGCCATGCAGAGCCAGGGCGACCGAGAAGCTGTCGGCATGAAATGAATTCAGTTGGGCGGGTCCGAGCTTAAGCGATTCCGCGTAGACAGTAGCGGCAAGTAGGTTGATGGGATACCAAATGCTTCCTGCCCTGAGCAACCCGTAAGCGCAGGCCATCACAGCCATCGCTACCCCTCCCGCCAAACCACCCTTGATGCCGGCCGATATTGGGTAGGTCTCTAGGGGAAGCCATGCGCGCACGAGAGTTGGAGCGACGGGCACACGTTCGACAACGCGGCGCTCCGTCGTTATACCAGGGTCCTCTAACACGACGGGCACAGCTTCCTCATGCTCGTGAGGAAGTACTTCGCGGAACCAGCCGACGCAGCCGGCTACAGCAAGGACGACGCCTAAGGCGGTGACCGACGCACTCGTAAGAAGACCGGCGAACACTAAGGTGAAGCCGAGGGCCAAAACAAGAGGCCACGCAGTGGATGCGGGCACTTCGATCTCAACTGGGACGCGAGGGCTCAGCTCTTCTTTTTCCACGGATAGCTGCGTTGCCATTTCTTCTCCTCAGCGGCCTAGAACGTAAACCACGGTGAAAACAACGACCCACACGCCGTCCACAAAATGCCAGTACAGGGACAGCACTTCGACGCGAGCAGACTGCTCCGGTCCGACTCGGTCTGCGAGACCGAAGAACAGCACGATGCTCAGCAAGATCAGTCCAGCGGTAACGTGAAAGGCGTGCAGCCCTACGAGCGAGTAATACGTTGTTCCAAAAACGTTGGTGGAGATTGTCAGCCCAAGCTCGTTGATCAATCGGTGCCATTCTTGGCCGGTGCCGTACAGAAAGAGACACCCCAAGATAATTGTGAGAAACCACAATCCAAGGAATCCGCCTCGCTTGCCACGCTCGAGAAATCTCGATGCGAAGTGGATCGTCAAGCTGCTCGAAAGCAGGCAAATCGTGTAGAAGATGGGTGTCTCAAGCACTTCGCGGGGTGTTGGTCCTGTCAGGCTCTTCCCTGCATAGAAGAGATAGGCGACGAC
>Ga0210394_10007219_pt1 | contig 11778 bp, 10 predicted proteins | sample IncBWC12MmetaG_FD_160121 | JGI IMG/M metagenome (GOLD analysis project Ga0210394, IMG submission 160121) | Forest soil microbial communities from Barre Woods Harvard Forest LTER site, Petersham, Massachusetts, United States - Inc-BW-C-12-M | ecosystem: Environmental > Terrestrial > Soil >... | reverse complement strand
AGAGTCCAAGAAGCAGATTTCCGAGAAAGCTTTGAGAGAGATGCTGATTGCCGAGGTCAAACGTCAGAACAAGCCGTACGGATTGTTCTTCGATGAGATCACGGGAGGATACACCACCACGCAGCGCCGCGGCTTGCAGGCGTTCACCGTTATGCCGCTGATGGTTTACCGCGTTTTTGCCGACGGCCGTCCCGACGAACTTGTCCGCGGCGTCGACATCGTGGGAACGCCGCTCGCCAGTTTCGCCAAGATCCTGGCAACCTCGGATAAACCGCAAGTGTTCAACGGCTACTGCGGCGCTGAATCGGGGCAAGTGCCGGTGTCCGCCAGTTCGCCTTCTATTTTGGTTTCCGAGATCGAAGTACAGAAAAAGCAGCATTCCCAGGATCGTCCGCCGTTCCTGGGCCGGCCCATTGATATCGGAGCCTCCAAGTGAAACGACCTGTCCAGTGGGGTCTTTTTGTTGCGGCATTAGCCTTTGCCACCGCCCAGATCGCCAATCCCCAATCCCCAACGAGCCAATCCCCAGGGAGCGAAGGCGACCTGCTCCTGCGTGCCATGAAGGATGAGATCAAGCGCGTAAGCTCTCTGATCCGACTTGGGCTGGATCCTCCTTACTACACCGAGTATCGGGTTGAGGACACGGTTAGCCATACCATCACCGCTTCGTTTGGGGCGTTGGTGGATGAAAACGATTCGGATTTTCGCGTTCCCACCGTCCAAATGCGCGTTGGAACCGCCAACTTCGACAACACCGATCACGCTCTTACTGAGGCCTTCGTGGGCGATCGCTACGATCCCGCGTTGCTTCCCCTCGACAACAACTATCTGGCTTTCCGTGAGATATTTTGGCTCGCCAGCGATCGCGCCTATAAGACCGCTGAAGAGTCCATTGCCCGCAAGCGTTCGTCACTGAAGAACATGAGCCAGACGGAGGCGCAGCCGGACTTTTCCGCCGCTCCCGCCGCCCATTTGATTTTGCCGATCGAGCGGAAACCGTTTGCGTCCGCTAGCTGGAAGAGTGAGGTGATCCGCTTGTCGGCTCTGCTCGACGCGTACCCGAAAGTATATAGCTCGGGCGTCGAGATCCAGAGCTCGCAATCTACCAACTACGTTGTCACCTCGGAGGGCGCCGAACTGCGGACTCCCGAGGACCTGGCTTACCTTCGCGTGTCCGGGCACGGGATGACCTCCAATGGAACGGAGGTGCGAGACGCGCTGGTTTTTCAGGCCTTCGGTCCGGACGGCCTGCCATCGGAAGACACGCTGACGCGCGCCATCAAGGCGCTGGGCGAACATGTCACCGCGCTGAGCGAAGCTCCGGCCGGCGAAGCGTACGATGGTCCGGTGCTGTTTGAGGCGCCGGCCGCGGCACAGTTGTTCGGCCAGTTGCTGGCCGACAACCTGAAGATCACCCGCAGACCGGTGAGCGATCCCGGGCGGCCTTCGCGCTACTCGCCGAGCGAGCTGGAGAGCAAGGTCGGCACGCGCATTCTGCCGGAGTGGATGGACGTAGTGGATGATCCCACCCAAACGCAATATCAAGGCCACACGCTGCTGGGACATTACGTTTACGACATAGAAGGCGTGGCACCCAAACCTTTGACGTTGGTTGAGAAAGGCGTGTTGAAGAACTTTCTTTTGACGCGTACGCCGGTGTTCAAAGACTTCCCCGGCTCCAATGGCCACGCACGTATGACCGGGCGCTATGGCACGCGCGCGCCAGGGTTCGGCAATATTTTTATCCGCGTCTCTCAAACTACTTCAGCAGCCGACATGAAGAAGAAGCTGATCGACCTGTGCCGCGCCGGGAACAAGCCCTACGGAATCCTGGTTCGCAAGCTCGACTATCCCTCGACGGCGTCCAAGGATGAACTGGATCAATTGGCGCAGGCCGCCGGAGGAACCCATTTCCTGGTTCCTCCGCTGCTGGCCTACAAAGTCTATCCGGATGGCCGTGAGGAACTGGTGCGCGGTCTGCTGTTCCACGGAGTATCTAGCACCCGCTCCTTGAAAGACATTGTGGCAGCGTCCGATGAAAACTACGTGTTCGATATGATCGATTCGAACGCGCCGTTCGCATTGGTGGGCGCGGGCTCATTTACCACTACGTCTTCTGTGATTGCCCCGGCGGTGCTTTTCGAAGAAATGGAACTGGAGCCGGGCAAAGAAGAAAATCTGAAACCACCCATGGTGCCGCCGCCTCCTCCCCTCACCGTACAAACGCGGAGCGCTCAGTAACCATGGGCCTGCTGTTTCGGGCGATTTTTCGCGAGGTCGCCAAGAGCGCAATTTTTGGCGCGGCGCTCTTTACGTTTGTGCTGTTCCTGCAGCGCGTCGGAAAGCTCTTCGAAATCCTGGTGCGGAGTTCGGCGCCGCTGGCCACCGTTGCTCATCTGTTCGTGCTGGCGATTCCCTTCACGCTGTCGTTCACCATGCCCCTCGGCGTGCTGTGCGGGGTTCTGATCGCACTGAGCCGGATGTCGAGCGATGGCGAGATCATTGCAATGCGCGCGGCCGGAGTTCCCAGCCGCCAAGTGATCGCGCCCGTGTTGTTGTCGGCTACCCTCGCGATGTTGCTCACCTTCACCGCCTCGCTGTGGCTGACACCCTACGCAACGTGGAGAACATACAAGGTTCTCAATCAACTGACAGCCGCCGAGCTGACTTCGGAAGTGCAGTCGCAGGTCTTCAACGAAGACTTTCCTAATCGGATTCTCTACATCAGCGATGTGACTTCCGGGGCGCCGAATCACTGGCGCAATGTGTTTATCGCCGACACAACCCCGGTGGAGGACCAGAAGAAAACCGATCACGACCGGGGCGAGGGGCCCACCGTTACAGTGGCGGCCCGCGCTATCGCGGTCCCGGACGTGCCGCACAACCAGATCCAGCTTTCATTGCAGAATGGCGCCACGTACGACGTGGGGAAAGATCCGACGGATTACTACGCAACGTCCGCGCCGACTGGCGCACAGATTCTCGAAGCCACCAAGCCCAACGAAGTGCACGCTAAAGGCTATACTGAGATCGACACCATTCCGCTTTACCTCCTGGCCTATCACGACAAAACGCTCGATCACGACAACGTGATCCAAGCCCGTATCGAGCTGCACCGCCGGCTGGCGTTGCCTCCGGCCTGTTTCCTGCTCGCCCTCATTGGAATTCCGCTGGGAGTTTCTTCGCGCAAGGGCGGCAAGTCCGGCGCCTTCGTGGTTACCGTGGCTCTGGCGTTCGTTTACTGGATGGGGCTGATCGCCGGCCAACGGCTGGGCCAGACAGGCAAGCTTCCAGTGGGCGTTGCGATGTGGATCCCGAACGTGGTATTCGCCGTGGTTGGCGTGCTGCTGCTGGCGCGCATGGAGCGGCCGGGCGATCGCGACCTGATTGCCGCCGTTACCGGATGGTTCTCCTCCGCCTGGAACAGCCTGCGCCGGAAGCTGCCTTTGGCCGCTGCCCAAGCGCGCTCGCGCAGCCGCGGCTGGCGGATGTTCCTGGTTCCTCAGGTGGTGGACCGCTACGTACTGCAGAGCTTCCTGTTCTGGTGCGTGTTGCTGCTGGTGGGCTTCGTGCTCATGACGCACGTCTACGAGTTTTTCGATCTGTTGAGCGACATCGTCAAGAACAACATCGCGATGACGCGCGTACTTACTTACCTCTTCTTCCGCACGCCCGAGCTTATTTTCGAGCTTGCGCCCATGAGCGTTCTGGTCGCGGTACTGATCACGTTCGGTATTCTCACCAAGCACAACGAAATCACGGCCGTGAAAGCCTCTGGCGTTAGTCTGTACCGGCTGGCGGTCCCGGTTTTGGCCGCGGCGCTATTGATGAGCGCCGGCCTGTTCGCTTTCGCGCATTACTATGTGCCGGACGCCAATCGCAAACAGGACGCCATTCGCAAGGAGATCAAAGGCAAGCCGGTGCAAACCTATCTGCATCCGGACCGCAAGTGGGTGTTCGACCCGGGATCGAACAACGATCCAAAGGTTTTCTATTTCAAGTATATTGACGGGGCGCAAAAGTTGATGTCGGGGCCGCAAGTCTTCGAGCTGGATCCGGCCAATTTTCGCATTCACAAGCACATCTCCGCGGAGAAGGCGCGTTGGGAGCCGACGCTCGAAACCTGGGTTTTCGAGAACGGCTGGAGCCGCGAGGATCCCGGGGGCCGGCACGAGAAATTCGAAAACTTCACGGGAAAGGCCGCCACTTTTCCAGAGCTGGACGAGAAGCCCGACTATTTCCTGCAGGAGGTGTTGCAGGATCAGCAGATGAATTACCAGCAACTGGCCGCGTACATTCGCGAGCTGCAGCGCAGCGGCATCGACACCATCACGTTGCAGGTGAGTTTCTACCGCAAGTTCGCTGTGCCGCTGTTCGCGCTGGTGATGGCGCTAATCTCGGTACCGTTCGCGTTCCTGGCCGGGAACAAAGGAGCCATGGCGGGCGTGGGCGTCAGTTTTGCGATCGCCATTGCCTACTGGACCATCGGCAAGCTGTTCGAGCAACTCGGCGATGTGAATTTGCTGCCGGCCATGTTGGCCGCGTGGTCGCCGGACGTAATCTTTGCCATGGCCGGGCTCTACTTCTTCACTCGCATGCGGACCTAGTGGGCGACTGAGGATTCGACTTTCCTCCCAACCATGGCCCTTAGATCGGGAACCTTATTACTGATCGCGATGATGTTTTGCACCGGATGTCTGCTCCTTAGCCGGGATCGCGAAGTCGTAACCAGTGAGACTTCTAAAGTCTGTCTCATCGTGGATACGGACGAGGTACGAAGCCTGATCGAGCGACAAAGTTCCTTTGACTCCAAAGATAAGGAGGAGGCGAAGAGGTTCCTTGAAGACGCGATACGCCTTGACAAGGAAATCGAGCGGCTTCGAGGCAATGGCGAATTGGATGCCACGCCTGCCAAGGAGCTCAAGGATCTTTGGGCACATCCCGAGCGATACATCCCTGAACGAATCGCTTTCTTGAAGTTAGTCGGAGGAGCGGACTGCGCTCTCGTTCCGGCGCATTCTTACGCCCGCGTGCTTGAACGCTCCCAAGCGATATGCAGTGGCCATCCTCAAGAGAATCCGCGCTACATCAAGGTACTGGTTACGACCGGACCGTCCAAGGGTCAAGAAGGTTGGGGTTGCCTGGGAGGGGGCCTGGCCTACACAGTCGCATGGCCCTAACTTACTGCGATTGCTTGGCTGTCCCAATCGGCGTCCCAATAATATCGCCCGAGACCACCATCTCCACTCGCCGGTTCTTTTGACGTCCTGCGGCTGTATCATTGGATGCCACCGGATTGTCCTTGCCGAAACCCCTCGCCGTTACGTTTTCGGGCGCGATTCCCTCGCCGAGCAGATAATCGCGCACGCCCCCGGCGCGGTGATCGGACAGCTTCAGGTTGTAGTCTTCACTGCCAATGCTATCGGTATAGCCATCCACTTCCAGGCGCAGGCCCGGATGCGAAAGGATGATGCCGGAGATTTTGGCCAGCTTTTCACGCGCCGCCGGCCGCAAAGTGTACTTATTGAAATCGAACAACACGTCCGACATGTTGACGATCAGCCCGCGCGCGGTGTCGCGCGTTTCCAGGATCACGTTGAACTGCTCCAGCAATTGCTGACGCAGCTGCTGCTGCGCTTGTTCGGACTGGGCGCGCAAGCGATCCGCCTCCTGCGCCTTTTGCTCGGCCTGTTGCGCCTGCAATTTGGCGGCATCCGCCAGACGCTGCTGCTCCTCCGCGCTCAGCTTGGCCTGCTCCGCCCGCAGGCGCTCGGCCTGTTCGCGCGCCCGCGCTGCTTCTGCCGCTGCTCTGTCCTCGGCAGCCTTGCGCGCCTGTTCAGCGGCCATACGGGCCGACTCCGCTGCCTGTGCATCTGCCACCGCCTTCTGGCGAGCTGCTTCGCTGGCTGCGGCATTTGCGGCCGCTTCGCGATCCGCGGCTTCCTGCTTTTCGCGCGCGATGCGTTCGGCCTCCTGGCGCTTCAGCGATAGCAAGCGGGCCGTCTCGGCGTTCTGCACAGCCTCACGCGACGTCATGATCACGGGATGGGCGCCGGCCTTGCGTGCCTGGTACGCCTCCGCCTGACGCAGCAGACTGTCGGCGCTGTCATAGGTGTCCTTGGCATATTGGTCGGCGTTCGCAACCCGTGCGATCACGACAGCGTTCTCCGCCTCCAGCAACTGCAGCGGCACCGTCTTATCGGTCTTCACGGGGTGGTATTTGCCGGGCGTCCCAACCATAGTATAGGAGCCCCGCTGCAACAGATCGTATTTCACGCTGGTCTGTTCGATCTTCCCGACCGTGTCCTCGCGGATAATGTTCTCCATCACCACCACGTCGCTGGGCTGGCTGACGCCAAAATACGGTTCGGCGGTCACGATCAGGGCGAAAGCCTGCAAGTCCGTGGTGACATCGAGGTGCGAGCCGCCGCCATCCAACACCACTTCGCCGAGGTTCTTCGAACGGCCCTCGGGAGTGATCGCCCACAGCACATAGGTAAGATATTCGGGCCCATACTGCGAGGCGGGCAGCAGCTTGTGCATCTCCGTCTTCACTTCGATGTATCCCGGACGGCTGTTTACGTCGGCATGTCCAGTGGCGTCCGGCGCCAGCGGTGTACCCCGCAGATCCACCTTGGTCCAGCCACTGCGATGGCGATAACTAACCGCGTTGGTGGTCCGCTCCACGACAGTAACGCGGAAAATTGGCTGGCCGGCGCTGTTTTGTGGCGGCTCCGGGGCTTGCGCCTCGAGGCCGGCCGGAATAAAACAGCCGACGACAAATAGTACTATCGCGCTCAGCTTATTCATGTTGGTCCCCCTGCTTCACGCACACTAAGCGCAAAGTTTTGCAACTATCGTGCCAACGCGGAAGGTCCTTATTTTGAACAGCTGGGCTCGGATCCTCTAATGCCGGCTTGCAATTTCTTCCTGCTCGTCGAGATGAAAAATACTCTCATTGCCGGTAGAAGAATATTCAAATTCTCATATTCACGCGGTGTAGGCGATGTTATACTGTAAAAAGTTGTAGTCCAAGCGGGTGAATTTACGGTGGCGCGCGGCTTAGCACGGGTTGGAAGTTTCGGCCTTCTGGCGTCGCTCATCCCCGTTGTCCTGCTGCAAGTCGTTGCGCCAACGATCAGTTCGGCCGATGACGACAAACCCTCCATCGCTCCTCGCTCCAAAAGCACCGATCCAGATCCTAAGCCTGTAGTGATTGAGTCGCGTCCCGGAAGCATCCGGGTCGACACCACGCTGGTTCAGATCAATGTGACAGTCACCGATCCGCTGAACCGCTTCGTTACCGGGCTCGAAAAGGAGCACTTCCGCCTCTTCGAAGACAAGATCGAACAGAAGATTCGGGACTTCTCGAGCGAAGATGCGCCGCTTTCCATCGGGCTGGTGTTCGATACCAGCGGTAGCATGGGGCCTAAACTGCAAAAATCGAGGCAGGCTGCGGTGCAGTTCTTCAAGACTGCCAATCCGGAGGACGAATTCTTCCTGGTTGAGTTTAACGACCGGCCGGAGCTGGTGGTTCCTTTCACCGCCGACACCGACGATATTCAGAACCGCCTGGAATTCGCTCAATCCAAAGGAAAAACTGCGCTGCTGGACGGCGTTTACATGGCGATGAACCAGATGAAGAAAGCGCGCAATCCGCGCAAGGCCATTCTGATCATCTCTGATGGCGGGGACAACAACAGCCGTTATACTGAGAGTGAGATCAAAAACGCGGTCCGGGAAGCTGACGTACAGATCTATGGAATTGGCATCTTTGAGCCCATTGGGTCGCGCGGCAGAACTCCGGAAGAGCAGATGGGCCCGGGCCTGCTGAGTGAAGTTGCCGAGCTGACCGGCGGCCGCAGTTATAATGTGGAGAATCTGAACGAACTTGCTGACATCGCTGCAAAAATCGGAATCGAGCTTCGCAATCAATACGTGCTCTACTACAGCTCCACCAATCAGGCGCGCGATGGCAAGTATCGTCACGTCACGGTCAAGCTGGTGCAGCCGCGCGGTCTTCCTCCGCTCAAGGCGTTTTTCCGCCTCGGGTATTATGCGCCCTCTCAGTAGTTTCGTTACCCTGTCCTGGCTGGCTTCTTCCTGCTTCGTTTGGGCCCAGACGCCGCCCTCTCAGTCCGCCACTCCTGAAGAGCCGACCTTTAGCGTAGGCACGCGTCTGGTAGTGCTGCCGGTGAGTGTTTTGGATAAGGGCGGGAAGCTGGTCACGGACCTGCAGCAGAAGTCATTCAAGGTTTTTGAAAACGGCATCGAGCAGCCCATCAAGATCTTCCGCCGCGAGGACGTCCCCATTTCATTGGGCATGATCATCGATAACAGCGGAAGCATGCGTGAAAAGCGTCAGAGGGTGGAAGCCGCTTCACTTGATCTGGTGAAGGCTTCCAATCCTGAGGACGAAGTCTTTATCGTCAACTTCAATGACGACGCTTTTCTGGACGTTCCTCTGACCAGCGACATCAAGAAAATGGAAGAAGGCGTAGCGCGCATTGATTCTCGCGGCGGAACAGCCATGCGCGATGCGATCGACATGTCCATGACCTACCTCAAGAAGGAAGGCCATCGGCAGAAGAAGGTTCTGCTGGTGATTACCGACGGCAACGATAACGCCAGCAACATCAGCCTTGAAAAGCTGGTGAATCGCGCGCAGCAGAATGAAGTGTTGGTCTATTCGATCGGCTTGTTGAACGAAGAAGAGCGGCGCGAGGCGCGCTTGGCCAAACGCGCTCTGGACACCGTCAGCCACGATTCGGGCGGGCTTGCGTTTTACCCCAAAGGTCCTGCCGAGGTGGACGCCATTGCTCTGCAAGTGGCGCACGAAATCCGCAACCAGTACACCATCGCCTACTCACCCACCGTTCAAGAAATGGACGGCAGCTTTCGTCAGATCAAAGTCACGGTGAATGGCCCGGGACACCCACAAGTCCGCACGCGCACCGGCTACTACGCAACTCCCGACACGTCGAAGAAAGCCCTGAGCCAGCTGCACTGATGTTCCTGTGGCGCGCCACCACTTTCATGTGGAGTGCCACCGCTTTCATGTGGAATGCCACGAAGGGATATCGCTTCTGTCCCTGGCGCAGCCCCTACTTGCGTTGGCGCATGGAAACTTACTGGGGTATTCAGGCCGGCCAAATTGAGTTTGGCGATTTTTGGCGTTTCATCTGGCAGCATCGCCGCGAGCTGGCGCGCTTCCTGGCGTGGGCAGCTCGCATGCGATAAAAGTTGCCCCGCGCGTTATTTCTTGGGTGCGGGCATGGGCAGCGTTTGCGGGCCGCTCGATTGTTCCTTACCAAAGTAGCCGTCGTTGAGCGTTACGGGCGTATGCGCCTTGAGCTGGTCCATGGCTTCTTTCGCCAGCTTAGGCTTTAGTTCTTTTTCGATTTGCGCCTTGCTCTCATCGAAGCTCTTGGCGCTGCGCGACGTGACCTTGATGATGTGATAGCCGAACTGCGACTTCACTGGCTCACTGACCTGGTCGATAGGCAAAGCGAACGCCGCCTGATCGAAGGCCGGGACCATCTGGCCATGCTTGAAGGTACCCAAATCGCCGCCCTTCGCGCCGGAGCCTGCGTCATCCGATTCGGCCTTCGCCAGCGTGGCGAAGTCGGCGCCGGCCAATATCTTCTTTCGAATGTCCTGCGCCTTGGCTAGTGCTTCTTCGTCGGTGAGGTCCTTCTGATTCGGCTTCAACGGAACGGACGATCCCTTAAAGCGAATCAGGATATGGCTCCCCTTCGCTTCTTCGAACTCACTTTTATGAGAGTCGTAATAAGAACGGAGATCGAGTTCAGTGAAGTGGGTGTCGTCGGAAATTTTCTTTGCCAAGGTATTGGCGAGAAAACTGTCGCCTTGGATCACCATCATCTGTTTGACTTCGGGGCTCTCATCCAGCTTGCGCTGGCGGGCTTCCTGAGCCATCGTTTCGAGTTCGGCATACTGCTCCGCCACTTGCCGCTTCGCAGCGGGAGTGGTCGCCGGCCGGCCGTTTAAAGCCAACGCCGCCAACAGTACTTCGAATTGAGCGCGCGTCATCGAAAGATTGCCGACCGTGAGTACCACGGCGTCGGCCCCGAGATTATTCTCGGGAGCGGTCACTGGCGCCAACGCTGGAGGTGGCGGTGCAGCCGGCTTCGCAGGCGTGGCGGGGGAAGGCTGCTGCGCCATAGCGGCGGCTGCGGCCAAGCCGAAAAGGGCCAATACACGGGCAAATTCGGATAATTTCATGGATACTCCTATTGTACAAGGTCGCCGCCCCGAATTGCTATTTGGACCCGCGTAAACTGGACTCATGCCGCGTCTGGGCGGAATCGAAGCCGGAGGATCGAAGTTCAAGTGCGCTGCCGGGAGCGGCCCTGCAGACGCCGAGATCACCGAGTTTCCCACTACAACACCCCAAGAAACCATCGGGCGAGTGGCGGAATTCTTTAGAACTCGCGAGCCAGTGGAATCCATTGGCATTGCTTCGTTCGGCCCCATCGATCCTAATCCGCAATCGCCTACTTTCGGTTACATTACCTCAACGCCGAAGCCCGGCTGGCGAAATTTCGACTTCGCCGGGGCCGTGAGGGATGCACTCGGAATCCAGGTCGCGTTTGATACGGATGTAAACGCCGCGGCGCTGGCCGAATCCCGGTGGGGCGCTGCGCGCGGCTTGCGAAGCTTTATCTATATCACCGTTGGCACTGGCATTGGCGGAGGCGCGTTGATCGATGGCCGCTTGTTGCATGGCCGGCTGCATCCCGAGATGGGCCACTTACGGGTCCCTCACGATCGCGTGCGCGATCCGTTTGCCGGCCATTGCCCCTATCACGGCGATTGCCTGGAGGGACTGGCCGCGGGCCCAGCTATCCAGGCGCGCTGGGGCCTGGCGGGGCATCTGCTTCCAGATGGACACGCGGCCTGGGACTTGGAGGCGGATTATCTGGCGCTCGGCGTCGTAAGCTGGACCTGCGTACTCTCGCCCGAGCGCATCGTGCTCGGCGGCGGTGTCATGCAGCGCGAGGAGTTGTTCCCGAAGATCCGTCTACGAGTAGGCGAGTTGTTGAACGGATATCTGGAGTCCCCCGAAATTGTGCCTCCCGAGCTTGGCACGCGCGCGGGAGTACTAGGCGCCATCGCCTTGGCAGACCAGCGTGCACGTCCAGGCTAGGCTTCGCGTCTTGATTGATGATTATGTTGGAGCCCCTTCCGAAGGGCAGCCGCGCGGCCGGTTGTCGCCTCATCAAGGCTCTGATCGTTATCACAATCATGTTGGCGATTGCGGTCATCTTAGTTCCCAAGGAATTCCGCATGCGCATGCGAGCCAACGAGATGGCTGTAATCCACGAATTACAGTTCATAAATACCGTGCAAATTCAGTACAAGTCTCAGTTCCAGAGGTATGCAACTACGCTAGGCGAATTAGGCCCAAACCGTGCCAATCTCATTCCATCCACGTTGGCATCAGGGGATAAAGACGGATACGTGTTCATCCTGACCCCGACACCCAGCGGCTATGCGATCCATGCGAATCCAAAGGTGTTCGGCAGATCCTGCCGCCGGACCTTCTATACCGACCAGAACGGGCTCATTCGCCAGAATTGGTCCGCCGAACCTGCAAGCGCCAGTAGCCCGGAATTCAAGTTGCGTCTGCCGGAGGCAAAGCCGCCTGCACGCCACAACTACGTTTCGCGTCATAATTGTTGATATGGTGCAGTTTCCGAAACGCCGCCGCGCACGCGGTTTCTCGCTGATCGAACTTTTGATCGTGATCGCCAT
>Ga0210394_10007218_pt1 | contig 11778 bp, 14 predicted proteins | sample IncBWC12MmetaG_FD_160121 | JGI IMG/M metagenome (GOLD analysis project Ga0210394, IMG submission 160121) | Forest soil microbial communities from Barre Woods Harvard Forest LTER site, Petersham, Massachusetts, United States - Inc-BW-C-12-M | ecosystem: Environmental > Terrestrial > Soil >... | reverse complement strand
TTTGTTTCTCTCGCAGGCGGCCGCGCCCGCCCTGGCCAAGCAGCACGGCCTCATCATCAACATGATCGACATCCATGCGCTGCGCCCGCTCAAGGACCATGCGGTCTACAGCACGGCCAAGGCGGGGCTCGCCATGTTGACGCGCGCGCTGGCGCGCGAGCTGGGGCCGGAGATTCGCGTCAACGGCATTGCGCCGGGACCGGTGCTGTGGCCGGAGGGCGAGATGGACGAGGCATTGAAGCGCGAGATCGTCGACAAGACCGCGCTCAAGCGCCACGGCACTCCGCAGGACATCGCCCGCACCGCGCTCTTCCTGGCGAAGGATGCGCCCTACATCACGGGTCAAATCATCGCCGTCGACGGCGGGCGCAGCATATGAGCGGGGCGGGACGCATGCGTCCCGCGGGTGACCATGGATGGTCACCCAGGGCTTGCGCGGAGCAGGGACTGCGCAGCGCAATGCGCGACCAGATCCCGGGCGGTTTGAATGTCCGCTCCCAAGGGCCGATCGTCGCCATAGGGAGGAATGACGGCGCGCACCCTGCGGTAGACCGCGTCGGTTTGCGCCGCGCGGGCCAGGGACTCGCGCTGCAGTTCGTAGGCCTGTGACGCGGCGAGCAATTCGATGGCCACGACGAACTCGGCGTTGTCGATGATCTTGAGCAGCTTGAGGGCGCCCGGTGTCGCATGGCTCAAATGGTCCTCCTGCAGCCCCGAGGTGACGCCGCCGTCCAAGCTCGCGGCCGCGGCGAGACGGCGGTTGTCCGCCACCAGCGAGGCCGCCGTGTATTGAGCGATCATGAATCCCGAACGCGCACCGTCATCCGCCGCCAAAAACGCGGGTAAACCGCTCACCAGCGGGTTGACCAAACGGTCCATGCGGCGCTCCGACATGGCCGCCAGTTCCGCCACGGCGACTCCGAGCGAATCCGCCGCCAACCCGAGCGCCGCGCCGACGGCATTCGCCCCCGACAGCGCTCGCGGCCGGTCCGCCGTGCCGACCACCACCGGATTGTCCGTCACCGACTGAAGCTCATCATCCACCACCTGGGTTGCGCGGGAGTGGAGGTCGCGCACGGCGCCGTGAACCTGAGGGACGGCGCGAAGGGAGAGCGCATCCTGAGTTCGCCGGCCGGCGCTCTGCCGAAGAATGTCACTGCCGCTCAAGAGGGTCCGCAACCGCTCGCCGACCAGCGCGACGCCCGCCGAGACCCGCAATCCCAGCGCATCGGCATCGAACACCGCCACTTGGCCGTGCAGATTCTCGAAGGTCATCGCCGCGACGATGTCCGCCCAGTCGAGCAGGCGCTCCATTCTGATGAGGGCGAGCGCCGACAAACCCGTGGCGCAGGGGGTGCCGTTGACCAGGCTCAATCCCTCCTTGGCCTCGAGGACGAGCGGGGCAAGGCCCATCGAATTGAGCGCCTCTGCGCCGCTCATGCGTCGATCCCCCGACTGCGCTCTGCCCTGGCCGAGCAGCACGAGCGCAATGTGCGCCATGTGCGTGAGGTACCCCACGGACCCGGAAGCAGGCACCTCGGGCACGCAGTCGCCGTTCAGCAGCTTGAGCAGCGCCTCGACCACCGCCGGACGAACGCCGGAGTACCCCTGCGCGAAATTGTCGATGGCGGCGGCGATGATGGCGCGCACCTCCGTCGGCCGCAGCGGCGACCCCACTCCCACGGCGTGGCTCATCACGATATTTCGCGACAGCTCGAGCTGCTTGGATTCGCTCACGACGGTGTCGCACAGCGCGCCGACGCCTGTATTCACGCCATAGGCGCGCACGCCTTGCCGAACGATGGACTCGACGAGTACACGAGCCGCCTGAATGCGGCGCCATGCTTCATCCGACAATTCGAGCTGCGCACCTTCGGCCACCTGGGCCGTTTGGCGCCAGGAGAGCGCTCGCTCGAGAAGAATGGGGGGCGGCATCGGGCGGGGGTTGAGGCGATGCTTCCGATCTAGACCGGTGCTTTGACTGCGCCCGGTCGCGCGCTCCATCGCTCGAGATGGTTGCGGTCTCGTTCGAGCACCACCCCCACGTCGCGCGAGCTGCGAATGGCGCCCGGCTTGCTCAGGGAAATGCGCACCCAGGCGACGCCGAAGTCCTCGAGAAGGAGCATGGCGATGTGTTCGGCCAAGGTTTCGACCAGGTGGAACTTCGATTCTTCGACAAATGCCAGTACGCGCTTCGCGATCCGCTTGTAGTTGAGGGTGTCGTGGATGGAATCGGACAGCGCGGCCTTGGTGATATCGGCGCTGATTTCGATGTCGATGACCACGGTCTGCTTGACCTGCCGCTCCCAATCGAAAATCCCGATGATGGCTTCGGTCTTGAGCGCGTGTATGAAGATCTTGTCCATTCCAATCTAAGCTCCGATTTCCCCTAGTTCCCAATTCGCGCGCGCCGCGATGGACGCACCCTGGTGCATGCCGGCCGCCAATCGCATGCATCCCGCCAGCGCGATCATCGCCCCGTTGTCGGTGCAGAACTCGGCGCGCGGGAAATACAATCTCGCGCCCGCCTCCCGCGCGACTTGAGCCAGCCGCTCGCGCAGACGGAGATTGGCGCCAACCCCTCCGGCGATGACCAGGCGCCGATGGCCCGTGAGCTCGAGGGCACGACGGCATTTCTCGGCGAGAGTCTCGACCACAGCTTCCTGGAAACCGCGCGCAACGTCCGCTCGGATCGCGTCGTCCAATACGCGGCCTCGCAAGGCTACTAGGGCGGCTGTCTTCAAGCCACTGAAACTGAATTCGAGACCGGGGCGATCGAGCATGGGCCGCGGGAACACGAAGCGGCCGTTGTGCCCGCTCTCGGCCAGCTTCGCGAGCGCGGCGCCCCCGGGATAGGGCAACCCCAGGAGCTTCGCGGTCTTGTCGAAAGCCTCGCCGACGGCATCGTCTAGGGTTTCCCCCAAAATCCGGTATTTGCTCAAGGCCGCGACATCCACGAGTTGGGTATGGCCCCCCGATACCAGCAATGCCAAAAAGGGGAAGCTGGGCGCATCGGGCTCGAGCAGCGGGGCCAGCAGGTGCCCCTCTAAATGGTGTATGCCCACCGCCGGCTTGCCCCAGGCCTGCCCCAAGGCCGTGGCGAAGCCCGCCCCGACAAGGAGGGCGCCGATCAGCCCCGGACCCGCGGTATAAGCCACTCCGTCGATCGATTCCCGATCGGAACGGGCGTCGTTCAGAACCTCCCGGACCAGGGGCAAGAGCCGCCGAACATGGTCCCGGGAGGCCAATTCGGGCACTACGCCCCCGTAGGCTTGGTGCATTGCGATCTGGCTGTGCAAGCGATGGGACAGCAAGCCCAGATCGGCGTCGTAAACGGCCACGGCCGTCTCGTCACAAGAGCTCTCGATGCCCAATACCCGCATAGACCCTACCCCCCACCTAAGGCGCTCGCTCGCAGCCTTTGCCTTTTATGGGGGCGCACCTTAGAATGCGCCCCCCTGTCGCCGAATCCCGGCGGCCGCGCCATACATTTGAGGTTTGAATGCCCAGCGTTCGAGTTCGCGAGAATGAGTATTTTGACGCCGCCCTGCGTCGCTTCAAGCGTGCCTGTGAAAAAGCGGGCGTCCTCACCGAGCTCCGGCGACGTGAATTCTACGAGAAGCCCACCCAAGAGCGTAAGCGAAAAAAGGCGGCGGCGGTAAAAAGGCATCTCAAGCGCCTGTCCCGGGAGAATATGCGCGGCGCGGGTGGTCCCCCGCAGAGCCCTCCGGCGGCTGCTCCGGCTCGACCCTCCTACTAGGGGTCGTCCTTCCTTAGGATGTCTCTCAAAGAGCGAATTACGGATGACATGAAGGCGGCGATGCGCTCCGGCGAAAAGGAGCGGCTCGGTGTCATCCGGATGATCACGTCCGCCATCAAGCAGCGCGAGGTCGACGAACGAATCACTCTCGACGACGCTCAAGTGCTCTCCGTTCTCGAGAAGATGATCAAGCAGCGCAAGGAGTCGCTGGTTCAATTCCAAGCCGGCAACCGCCAGGACTTGGTCGACAAGGAAGCCGCTGAAATCACCCTGCTGCAAGGCTATCTGCCCGCACAATTGAGCGACGCCGAAATCGACGGCCTGATCAAGGATGCCATTGCCGCGAGCGGCGCGGCCAGCATCAAGGACATGGGCAAGGTCATGGCCATCATCAAGGGCAAGGCACAGGGCCGTGCCGACCTGGGCGCGGTAGGCGCGAAAATCAAAGCCCGCTTAAGCGGTTGATCGCGCGCGGTCCATGGCCGGCCGCATTCCACAGGCGTTCATCGACGACATCGTCGCGCGCTCCGATATCGTCGAAATCATCGGCGCGCGGGTGCCCCTCAAGAAATCCGGGCGCGAATTCAAGGCCTGCTGCCCTTTCCACAACGAGAAATCACCCTCTTTCTGGGTGAGCCCCGACAAGCAGTTCTACCATTGCTTCGGCTGCGGGGCGCACGGCACCGTGATCGGCTTTCTCATGCAGTACGAGAAGATGGAGTTCGTCGACGCCGTGGCGGACCTTGCGCAGCGGGCGGGCCTGGAAGTGCCGCGGGAGGCGCAGGGTGCGCGCGAGCCCGGCAGCGTCGATCTCCACGAAATCATGGCCCGGATCGCGCGCTTCTTCGAGCAGAACTTGGCGGACAGCGCGCGTGCCCTGAAATACGTGGGCGTGCGCGGAATCGACGCGAAAACCACTGCCAAATTTGCCCTGGGGTTCGCCCCCGATTCCTGGGATGCCCTGCTCAGCCGCTTCGGGTCGCAGGAGGACGAGCGGCGCCAGATCCTGCAGCTCGGCATGATCATCGAACGCGACACGCGCGGCGGCGAACGAGCAGCGGGCTTCTACGATCGCTTCCGCGATCGACTGATGTTTCCCATCCGCGATTCGCGCGGGCGCGTCATCGGTTTCGGCGGAAGAATCATCGATCAGGGCGAGCCCAAATACCTGAACTCGCCGGAAACACCCTTGTTTCACAAGGGGCGCGAACTCTACGGATTGTACGAGGCGCGGCAGGCGAGGGGGGATTTCAAGCGATTGATGATCGTCGAAGGTTATATGGACGTCGTGCGCCTGCATCAAGCCGGCATTACTTATGCGGTGGCCACGCTCGGCACCGCGACCACGCAGGAGCACCTCGGCAAGATCTTCAGGTTGACCCGCGAAGTGGTGTTCTGCTTCGACGGCGATCGCGCGGGCCGCCAAGCTGCCTGGCGGGCTCTGGAGAACTCCCTGCCGCTGGCGCAGGACGGACGCGAGCTGAAGTTCATGTTTTTACCCGAGGGGCACGATCCCGATACCCTGGTTGCGGAGGAAGGTTCGGAGGCGTTCGAGAGGCGGTTGAACAGCGCCCTACCTCTGTCCGAATATCTAATCCAGCAACTGATGACGGATGTGGACCTCAATCATGTGGACGGCCGGGCGAAGCTCAAAGCGCTTGCGGCGCCTCTCTTTGCCCGGATGCCCGAAGGCATTTACCGGGAAATGCTCGCTGAAGGTCTCGCCAAGCGCGTCAGCATGCCCGCGGCGGCCCTAAAAAAGGCGTTTGCAACGGCCGACCCGAAGCGGTCGCCGACGGAGCGGGCGCCCACAGATAGGCCGGAACCGGCGCCGCGGGGCCGCGGTCGAATCAGCGCTGGACGCGGCAATCTGCTGACGCAGGCCATCACCCTGGTGCTGCATCACCCGAGCGCCGCGGGCGCGGTCAAGGACCCGGAGGCTCTCGGGGAAGTCGCCAGACCCGGTATCGCGGTGCTCAAGGAGCTGCTCATTCAGGCGGCTGCCGCGGCCTCCCCGAGCACGGCGATGCTGCTGGAGCGCTGGCGGGACCTTCCCGAATACGGCCGCCTGGCAGAGCTTGCCATGGCCGAGCCCTTGGTACCCAGTCCCGAAGCCGCCGCCAAGGAGCTGCAAATGGCCGTTTTGAAGCTGATCCAGGAATATGGCCCGGGTCGCAGGACGGACGAATTATTGCGAAAAGCAGAGGAAATGGGCTTGAATTACGACGAAAAGGCCGAATTAAGCTTGCTTCTGCAATCCCGGGGCCGATCCTAAGCCGTAACCTGAAACTCCCGCACCAGAGTGGCTACGGATTGGCCAGAATCGTATACTTGTCGGCTTGCATTGAAATTTCAGATTTTCCAACGAGGCGTCCACCTTGATCAAAAAAGCGCCAGCAGGCACCGCGACTCAAATCGCGGACGAGCGTCAGTCGCAACTGAAGTTATTGATTGCGCGCGGCAAGGAACAAGGCTACCTCACCTACGCTGAAGTCAACGATCACTTGCCGAGCGAAATCGTCGATCCGGAACAGATCGAAGACATCGTCAACATGATCAACGACATGGGCATTCCGGTGTACGAAAAGGCGCCGGACGCCGAGTCCTTGTTGCTGACCGACGCGACCGCGGCGCCCGACGAGGAAGCCGTGGAAGAAGCGACGGCCGCGCTCGCCAATCTCGATGCGGAATTCGGACGCACCACCGACCCCGTGCGCATGTACATGCGCGAAATGGGCACGGTGGAATTGCTGACGCGCGAGGGCGAGATCCGCATCGCGAAGCGTATCGAGGAAGGTTTGGAGGCCGTCAAGATCGCGCTCGGCAGCTATCCCGGAACCTACGATTTGCTGTTGCGGCACTACGAGACCGTCAAGGCCGGCCAGATGCGCCTGGTGGATGTCATCGTGGGCTTCGTCGACCCGAACGCGCCGGATGAGATCGCGCAGCCGCAGAATCCGAAGATGATGGCGCTGGAGCGCGAAGAAGCCGCCAACGACGACGACGAGGCCGACGCCGATGAGGACGAAGAGGCCATCGACACGGGTCCGGATCCGGAAGAGGCCGCGAAGCGATTCAGCTCCATCGCCAAGGTCCATCACCAGTTCCTGAACGCGCTCGACAAGCTGGGTTCGAAGGATCCCAAGACGCTGAAGATCCGCAAGAGACTGTGCGGCGAACTGATGGAATTGAAGCTCTCGCCCAAGATGTTCGATCAGCTGATCGACAATCTGCGCCAGCACGTCACCGAAGTGCGCCTGCTCGAAAAGGAAATCATGTTCCTTTGCATCAAGCAGGCCGGAATGCCGCGCAAAGATTTCATTTCCACCTTCCCGAAGAACGAGACCAGCACGCGCTGGCTCGACAAGCACATCAAGGCCAAGAAGCGCTATTCGGCGCCGCTTGCCAAATTCAAGGATGAAGTGGAGCGCCGCCAGAACAAGCTGAAGGACCTCGAAGGCCTGTTCCATGTGCTGATCAGCGAGATCAAGGAGATCAATCGCGAGGTGTCGATCGGCGAAGCCAAGGCACGGCGCGCCAAGAAGGAAATGGTCGAGGCCAACCTGCGCCTCGTGATCTCGATCGCCAAGAAATACACCAATCGCGGCCTGCAGTTCCTCGATCTCATCCAGGAAGGGAACATCGGTTTGATGAAGGCCGTGGACAAGTTCGAGTATCGGCGCGGCTACAAATTCTCGACCTATGCGACCTGGTGGATTCGCCAGGCCATCACCCGCTCCATCGCCGATCAAGCCCGCACCATCCGAATACCGGTGCACATGATCGAGACGATCAACAAGCTGAACCGCATTTCCCGGCAGATGCTGCAGGAAATGGGCCGCGAGCCCACGCCGGAAGAGCTGGCCGTGCGCATGGAGATGCCGGAAGACAAGGTGCGCAAGGTGCTCAAGATCGCCAAGGAGCCCATCTCCATGGAGACACCGATCGGCGACGACGAGGATTCGCATTTGGGCGACTTCATCGAGGATACCTCGGTATCCTCGCCCATCGACTCGGCGACCACGGAATCCCTGCGTGAGACCACGCATTCGGTACTGGCTCAGCTGACGCCGCGCGAGGCCAAGGTTCTGCGCATGCGATTCGGCATCGACATGAACACGGACCACACGCTCGAGGAAGTCGGCAAGCAGTTCGACGTGACGCGCGAGCGGATCCGGCAGATCGAGGCCAAGGCGCTGCGCAAGCTGCGTCACCCCAGCCGCAGCGAGCAGCTTCGCAGCTTCTTGATGGATGATTAGCGCGGGCGCTAGCTCGCGATCACCTCGACGGTGAGATGGCGTTCGCCGCTCAAGGAGTTGGCGACCAGGCAGGTGAGTTCGGCTTTCTCGAGCAATTTCTTCGCGCGTTCAATATCCGCGCCTACCGGCACGTGCAATTTGGCGTGGGTGTCGAAACGGGTGAAGCGCATCTTGCCGTCGATCCGGTCCAGCGTCCCTTCGGTGCGCGCCTCGAGACTGGTCCACGGGAACTTCGACGCCGCGGCGATCGCCCTGAAACTCAAGGCGAAGCAATCCGCGACGGCCGCCGTCAGCAAACCCTCCGGAGACCATTGATTGCCCGGTCCGTCGAACTCCTTGGGCGGGGCCGATTCGATGACTCTGACGCCGTCGGTGGACAGCGGCACGTCTCCGTCGGGGCGCACCGATGCGTTGACGACGTAGCGATGAGGGAAGGGGTGCATGGGCAAGTCTCCGCGAACAAGAATCAATAAACGGCCGGAATCAGGCGCTTCGTGCGTTTCATGTAGTTCCGGTACGGCTCTCCAAGGGCCTCGATCAGCGCCGCTTCTTCGACGTGCACGCGCCATCGAAATACCAAGAAGATCGGGACCAGCAGCGCCGCGAGCGACGCCCAGTTGGCAAGGCACAGCGCAAGCCCGAGGAACGCCATTAGAGCACCGGTATATGAAGGGTGCCTGACAATTCCGTAAGGCCCCGTGTCGACGAGGCGATGGTTTGCCGCGATGGCCACGTTGACGGTGAAGAAGCGCCCAAGATGGGCGATGGCATACCAACGGATCGCCAAGCCCGCCGCGAAGACCGCGATTCCGAGACGCCGCAATGCGGACGCATATTCCATGCCCGCCGATGGCAGCAGATAGACGAGATTGAATGCCAGCGTAACGCTGGAGACGATCACGAGCCAGAGCAGACCGAGAGAACCCTTGTCGGCGTCCCGGGATTCCTCCGCCTTGGCGCGCCTCTTGAGCGCAAGCGCCGCCTCCGACAGGACGTAAATCAGCCCGAGTATCGACGCCGTCGACGTTCTCACGGCCGATGTTCCGCTTGCGCGGGTCCGAACAATTTAAGTTCCGGGCCCTGTTCCGTGAGCCTGATCATTCTCTCGAACTTGAGTCCTATTTTTTCGAGTACGGCGATCGATCCCGAGTTGTCGTGCGACGTGATGGCGACGACTCGCTGCAGCCGCAGCTCCCGTCTCGCGTGAGCCAAAACCGCGGATGCGGATTCGACGGCATATCCCTTTGAGCAGTGCCTTGACAGAAACGCGAATCCCACGTCGACGTCCGCGAGCCCGTCTCGCTTGACCAACCCGCATATCCCGACCGGTGTTCCGTCGCGCAAACAGGCGGCGTACAGGCCGAAGCCGTACCGTTCATAGCTATCGATGGGGCCTTTGTCGATGTATTCGCGGGCATCGGACAGACTTCGCACGCCCTTGTCGCCGATGTACCGAACGAACGCGTCCTCGTTCAACAATTCGAGGATGAAGCCGGCGTCGCCGAGCTCGAGTTGACGCAGCACCAAGCGCTTCGTTTCGATGACGATCGCATGCAGGTCGGCGGAATCGAACGCGCCGCGGCCATCGGTGCCGCTATCGGCGCGGCTCATCCCGCCGCTCATCGTTGAAGGACGACAACAGGGAGGCGATCTCGCGGGAATCCGCGCCCTCGGCGGCGGAGAGACCCTTGACCACGCCTTCCCTGTTGGCGGTGGGGTGGTTCTGACTGATTTTCCACTTGCCCGTCAAGGCGGTGATCGAAAACTCGAACCCGACGATCAGCGACAGCATTTTTTCCACGTAAGGCGGCGGTGCATCCGCTACCTTCCAGGGCTGCGCGCGAGACTTCTCATGCGAATCGGTCAATCGGACCACCAAGGCATGCAACCAGGCGGCGTCCTGAACGAAGCGCAAGGTGCCGTGCGCGTGCACCACAGCATAGTCCCATGTCGGAACGACTTCCCCGGTCTCCTTCTTGGACGGATAGAACGACGGAGAGATGTAAACCTGCGGTCCCTGAAAAATGGCCATCGCTTCAGAGCCGCTGCGGTATTCCCGCCACAGGGGATTCGCGCGCGCGATGTGGCCGCGCAGCAACCCGTGAGGAGCGGGTTCGGACACGGTCTCGAGAGGAATGTGGTTCGCCACCAACCCCGAGTCGCACAGCGTGACGAGCGTCGCCAACGGACGGGCTCGCATCAGATCGTGCAGAACTTCAGTGCGGGTTTCCTTGAAATATGCGGGTAAGTACACGAATTGTCCCTGTGAGGCCTTTCAGACTCAAGACTAATGGTTCCGTCCGGGCGGTGCCAGCGCGGTCACTCTGCCGATACCCTCACTCTCAATCCAATATCAGCATTTGTCCGATAGCGCGGCAGCGCGCGCCGTGAAAGCATAATCCGATGGACCATCGCTGGGGCCGGCGGGTGCGGGTCGATTATCCGGTGCGGGTAGCTGCCCACCGGTTCGCCGTGCGTGACGGCCGGCTCATCGACTTGAGCGTCAGCGGTGCGCTGATCGAAGCCGATGTCGATGCGCGGATCCTATCCCGGATTCAAGTCGTCATCTTGTTGCCGTCATGGCCGAGGCATGACGCCCCGGCCCTGGAAGCCTACGTGGCGCGCAAACACAGGCACGGCATCGGTGTCGAATGGTGTGAGTTCGCCCCCGGCGCCGTCAGAGACCTTCTACGCGAACCCTTCCACGCATCGCTCGGGACGTACACGCGGACCCGCTGGACGGAAATCGAGGTCCGAAATCGGCCAGACGCGTAGCCGGACCTGGCGGATGATGCGCTCCCTCATTCCACGCCCTTCCCTCCGAGCCGTTTGCTGCCCTGCTGCATAATGCCAAGCGAGGGTGCTTTTCAGGAGAGCTACGGTGACTGCAATCGAAGATAGCCACGCGGGCGGCTGCCTTTGCGGGGGAGTCCGCTACCGAATCCGCGGTGCATTGCGCGGGGTCATCGCCTGCCACTGCTCGCAGTGCCGCAAGACCAGCGGTCACTATGCGGCCATGACGAGCGCGCCCTCGGCAAACATCGATTTGACAGCCTCCCACGGCCTAGTCTGGTACAAGTCCTCGGACACGGCCGAGCGGGGATTCTGCAACCGCTGCGGCGGCAATGTGTTCTGGAAGCAAGCCGGCCGCGACGAGATCAGCATCACCGCGGGAACCCTCGATACTCCCACTTATCTCTCGCTGGAAGAACACATATTTGTCGCGGACAAATCCGACTACTACACTTTGGACGACGCAGTTCCCAAGAAACAGCAGTGGTAAGAGGATCGTTCCGCCATGTGCAGAAGCATCAAGACTCTGTTCAATTTCGAGCCGCCGGTCACGGACGCCGAGATTCGTGCCGCCTCGCTTCAATTCGTGCGAAAGGTCAGCGGATTCACCGCTCCGTCGAAGGCCAACGAGCCCGCCTTTCTGCATGCCGTGGATGAAATCGACGCAGCTTGTCACCGCCTGCTGAATTCGTTGCAGACCAATGCCCCGGCGAAGAGCAGGGAAGAAGAGGCCGCCAAGGCGCGAGCCCGCGGGGCCATGCGATTTACGGCGGTGCCCAGAACCTAGGACGCCGCGCGCCCCCGGCCCCCGCATCAGGCACGGATCCCCCAACAGAAAGGATCTTTGGGATCGAGGCGCAACAAACTTTCACCGGTCACGTGCGCTGTGCCGCTGATGGTCGGCATGATCTCGCCTTTGGCGCGATCGAGCCATCGATAGCGGCCGACAAACGTACTGCCGATGAG
>Ga0210394_10007216_pt1 | contig 11779 bp, 5 predicted proteins | sample IncBWC12MmetaG_FD_160121 | JGI IMG/M metagenome (GOLD analysis project Ga0210394, IMG submission 160121) | Forest soil microbial communities from Barre Woods Harvard Forest LTER site, Petersham, Massachusetts, United States - Inc-BW-C-12-M | ecosystem: Environmental > Terrestrial > Soil >... | reverse complement strand
TCTTCGTCGACCTCGGCTCGCGCGCGAGCCCGGTACTGATTCGCAGGCTGGGTCGCGATTCGACCCTGGCCGCCGCACTGCGGCCCGCCTATCTCTGGGGTGATCGCGAGCGGCTTACGACGGGCCCCGCCGTCACCGCGCAGCCCGCGGTCGTGCGGACGGTCGCACCGGCCCTGGGCCTCGCGGTAGCGATCGGGCTGCTCCTCAGTCTCCTGCATGTTGCGCGCGGTCGCCGCGCGTTTGCCGCGCTGACCGGGGCGTTGCAGCGCTTGAGCGGCGGGGATCACGGTGTCCGCATCGGTCAGGACGTGAAACGCGAGTACGGTGAGCTCGGCGAGGCGGTGAACCGCACCGCAGTTACCGCCGCGCGGCAGGCACGCCTGCTGGCGGCCTGCTACGAAATCGATCGGCAGCTCCTCATTTCCGATTCGCTCGAGTCGATGGTCACGTTGGTACTGAGCCACATCGGTGCGGTGCTCGAGTGCGATGCGGCGGTAGCCTTGCCCACCGGCGCTCAGGAAGACGGCACGGCGCAGCTGTTCCTGCCCACGAGCGGTGGCGAGCCCGGGAATCAGCGCCTGGTCGTGTCGCGCCGTGAGCTGAGCGCGCTGCTTGCCGTTATGCCAATGCCCGAATGGCGCCCGGTGCGTTCGCTCGCACCCGTGCTGCAGGGACAGTATGCGGGCGTGATCGCCGTGCCCATCCGAGATGAGACGCACCCGATCGGCGCGCTGCTGCTCCTCGGTAAGGATCCTGCGCAAGCCATTCCGCCTATGGATATTGTCGCGTGTTTCGCCACGCGCCTGTCGCTCGCCGCCGGTAAGGCCCGCCGCAAGCTCGACCTGCTGCGCCAGACGTACTTCGACGCGGTAACCGAGCTGCCGAATCGTGCGTTGCTGCGCGATCGCCTGCAGGGAGCGCTCGGCCGGCTGGGCGGTCGACCCGCGGGGCTTGCCCTGATACACATCGGCCTGGACCGCTTCAAGGGCATCAACGATTCGCTCGGTCACGCCGCGGGCGACCAGGTGTTGAGGCTGGTGGCCGACCGGATTCGGCTCACGGTCGCGGATCCGGACGCGATAGCGCGCCTCGAAGGGGATGAGTTTGCCGTGATGCTGGCGCTCGACGATCCGGCGCAGGCATGGACTGCCGCGGAGCGCATTGCACGCTGCTTCGAGCGGCCGTTCCGAGCATCCCGCGTGGACTATTTCCTGTCGGTCTCCACCGGCATCGCGATCGCCCCCGAGGACGGACCGACCGCCGAGCAGCTCTTGAATAACGCGCGCACCGCCATGCAGCGCGCGAAGCGCCGGGCGGCCGGCTCGGTTGTCTTCTTCGAAGCTGCGATGAACGTCCAGGCTTCCCAGCGCGCTCACCTCGAGCACGAATTGCGCACCGCGCTCAAGGACGGGCAACTCGACGTGCACTTCCAGCCGAAGCTCGACTTGCGCCACGGCGTGGTCGTGGGCGCCGAGGCGCTGCTGCGCTGGCGGCATCCGAGCGAGGGGTTCGTGGCCACCGCAGAGTTCATTCCGATCGCCGAAGAGACTGGTTTGATCGTGCCGATCGGCTACTGGGTCGTCGAGACGGCCTGCCGGAGGCTCATCGAGTGGTGGCGCCAGGGCCTGCGCATCCGCAACGTCGCGGTCAACCTCTCATTGAGGCAGCTGCGCGATCCGGAGTTCGTGCCGAACGTCGCGCGCCTCCTGGCGGACACAAAGTTGCCGCCCGGATCGCTCGAGCTCGAAGTCACGGAATCAACTCTCGCCGAGCGGCCCGCAGAGGTCAGCCCCATACTGCAGCAGCTGCGCGAGCACGGCGTGCGCATCGCCATCGATGATTTCGGCACCGGCTATTCGTCGCTCGCGATGCTGCTGCAGCTGCCCATCGACACGCTCAAGATCGACCGCGCCTTCGTCCAGGACATGACTCCCGGAGGAAGAGCCGAGACCATTACCGGCGCGATCATCGCCATGGCTCGCGCCCTGGGGAAGGAGCTGGTGGCGGAAGGCATCGAGACCGAGCAACAGGCGCTGGTACTGGAGAGTCGGGGCTGTGCGATCGGCCAGGGCTTTCACTACAGCGCAGCGTTGCCAAATGAGGAATTCGTCGAGTTCTGCGCGCAGAGTGCCAGGATGACAGGAGGGCGGCGTCGTGCGGAAGGCGTTTGACAGGGGCGTCGCTCGGACCCGAAGCGGTCGCGGGAGCGCGGCTCTCGCCGTCGCGGTGGCGGCCCTGGGCTTGAGCCTCGTACGGGCCGCGCCGGCCGCGCAGCCCATGCATTTCACGCGCCTGGGGGCCGATGCGGGTCTGGCGCAGGGCGGGGTGATGGCGATCGCCCAGGACCGCGAGGGATTTCTCTGGCTCGGCACCGAGGATGGGCTCGATCGCTACGATGGTTACGCGTTGCAGCATCTGATCCGTCAGCGAGGTGCGGCGGGGACCTTGCCGAACAACTGGATTGCGGCGCTCGCGGCCGGGGCGGACGGCAAGCTCTGGATTGGCACCGATGGAGGCGGCGTCGCCTGGCGAGACCCGATGACGGGGCGCTTCGTGCCGGTACGGCCGGCGCCTGAGGCGCCGTCCCTGTCGCCAGAGGAAAAGGTGCACGCATTGCATCCCGATGGTAACGGCCATCTCTGGGTCGGCACTCGGGCCGCCGGGCTTGCGGAGCTCGATATCGCGACGAGTCGCGTACGCCGCTTCCAGCACAGCGACGCCGACAGCGCGACGCTGAGCGACGACGGGGTTCTTGCCATCGCCGGGGGGCGTAGCGGTGCGCTCTGGGTCGCGACGCATGCGGGGCTCGATCGGCTCGATCCGGCGAGCGGGCGTGTGGAGAGATTCGGGCCGCGTGTCGCGGCGGCCCTCGAGGCTGAAGGTCCCGTGCAGGTGAACGCCCTGTTGGAAGATCAGCACGGTGATCTGTGGGTGGGAACGAACTCCGGACTCACGATGATCGAGGCTGCGGGCGAGCGGATCGTGGCCTATAGACATCGGGACAAGCCGGGGAGTCTCCCGAGCGATCGAGTCCAGGCGCTCCTCGAGGATGACGCACGGCGCTTGTGGGTGGGCACGGCTGAGGGACTCGCGCTCTTCGATCGGCGCACCGACAGATTCGATACGTACCGGCATCAAGCCGCGGATCCGGCGAGCCTCCCCGACGACTATGTGATCTCCCTCTACCAGGACCGGGGAGGTCTGCTGTGGGTCGGTACCAAGACCAAGGGCGTGGCCAAGTGGAATCCGCGCTCCTGGTCGTTCGGACATCAGCTGGGGGACGACCCGGCGGGCACGGCGGTGACGGCGTTCGCCGAGGACGGGAACACGCTTTGGCTCGGGACGTTTGGGGCGGGCCTGAGCGCGATCGACCGGCACACCGGCGCGGTGCACCACTATCGACATCAGCCGAGTGACCGCTACAGTCTCCCCGACGATCGCGTGATGGCCGCGCTGATCGATCATCGTGGGACCTTGTGGGTGGGCACGATGACAGCGGGCCTCGCGCGTCTCGACCCGGGATTCGGCGCATTCCGCGCCTACCAACCCGACGCTGCCAACGCCCGATCGCTGCCGGCACCGGGTGTCATGTCGTTACTCGAGGACACGCACGGCAACATCTGGGTGGGAACGTATGGCGGTGGACTGGCACGCTTCGATCGCGCCACCGATGACTTCCAGCGTTACCCCTCGCAACCCGCCAACGACGGTCTCTCCAGTGACCGCGCCACCGCTTTGGCAGAGGACCCGACTGGAAAGCTCTGGGTGGGTACCGACGGCGGGGGCCTGAACCTGCTCGACCCGGCTTCGGGCCACGTCGTGCGCTTCGCCCACAAGAGCGATGACACGAGCACGCTGAGCGCGAACACGGTTTACGCGGTACATGTGGACGCACGCGGTAGCGTCTGGCTGGGTACGCGCGGCGGCGGACTCGATCACATCATCGGCACGGCGGGCAATCCCGAGGCAATCCGCTTCCGCAACTACTCCGAGGCCGACGGCCTCGCCAATGACACCGTCTACGGCATCCAGTCGGACTCGGCCGGGCGGCTCTGGCTGAGCACCAACGCGGGGCTGTCGCGCTTCGAACCCGACAGCGGAGCCATCCGCAACTTTCATGAGAGCCACGGGCTGCAGGGGGAGGAGTTCAATTTCGGCGCCCATTTCCGCAGCGCCAGTGGTGAGCTGTTCTTCGGTGGACCGAACGGTTACAACGCCTTTTTCCCCGAGCGACTCCTGTACGACGACTTTGCGCCGCCGGTGGTGCTGACCGCTCTCCTGAAGCTCAATCAGCCCGCCCAAACCGCGGTCGCGTACGAGCAGCTGCAGTCGGTCTCCCTCGGTTACAAGGACGCGGTTGTCACGTTCGAGTTCGCGGCGCTGGATTTCGCATCGCCGAGGGACAATCGCTACCGGTACATGCTGCAGGGGTTTGACAGTGCCTGGGTCGAGGCGGGCGCGCGGCGCAGTGTGACGTACACGAATCTGGCGGCGGGCAATTACACGTTCCGCGTGCGCGCGGCGAATAGCGATGGAATCTGGAACGAGACCGGGCTGGCGCTTCCCGTGACGGTGGCGCCGGCACCGTGGGCAACCTGGTGGGCGCGCCTGATCTATGCGCTGCTCGCGGCGCTCGCGATCTACTGGCTGTGGTCCATTCAGCAGCGCAAACTCCAGCGCGAGGCGGAGTATGCACGGCGCCTGCAGGTCGAGGTACACGACCGTACGCTCGAGCTCGCCGAGCGCAATCGCGACCTCGAAGACCTGAACCACCAGCTCAAGGATGCGAGTCTCACCGACCCGCTTACCGGGCTCGGCAACCGGCGCTATCTGCAGCAGATGCTCACGGACTTCGTGCGCGCGGAGAGCGCCGCAAATCCTGATGGGCCCGGGACGAGCATGGTGTTGATGATGGTCGACCTCGACTTCCTCAAACCGATCAACGACCTGTACGGCCACCAGGCCGGCGACCGCATCCTGACGCAGGTCGCCGACATCCTGCGGGATTGCTGCCGGGCGGACGACTACGTCTCGCGCTGGGGAGGGGATGAGTTCGTCGTGGCCTATCTGCGCGCCGACCTGGTCAGCGCCGAGATCCTGGCCGAGCGGGTTCGCTCGCGGGTCGCAAAACAGATTTTCCCCCTCGGCGATGGCCGAGTTGCGAGAACCAGCTGCTCGGTCGGGTTTGCGCGCTATCCCTTCGTGCTGGAGGCCCCGACGCTCCTCACCTGGGAGCAGTGCCTGAGCGTGGCGGACGCAGCGCTGTTCCACGCCAAGAAACACCGCAACGCGTGGCTCGGCTGGGGCGGCACCGCCGCCGCCGCCACGGTGGAGAACCTGCTGCAGGCAGTCGAGACGGACGTGGAGACGCTCGAGCGCGAAGGGCGGCTCGATGTGCATCGCACGCAATTTGCGTCCGAAGATACGGTGGACAGGCTGCTCGTCGGAGCGAGGCGGCGCCACACCGATTGAGCGCGGCCGCCCGGGTGAATTTGACCGGGCGGTTATGTGACCCCGCTCACACTTCAGGGTCCGTGGCGCAACGACGGCCGCCACCAGACACACACCTCCCCTGTGATCCAATCTGATCATAGTTACCCGCGTCTGCCATGGCGCGCTGAGGGGATCCAGTGTCGCGACTCTCAACCTTCCGGGATCGGTGTGACAGGCGAAGCATAGCCAGCCACTTGCTGTTGGTCGCCGCGGCCGCCTTCTGCGCTTCGGCGCTTGCCGAGCCACCCGCCGCGTCGGCGACCCCTGCCGCGCCGTATATTGTTCAATCACACAGCGGCCCGCCGGCGGCGAGCCTGGTCAGACGGGTAGGCGGTCGTGTCACACACGAGCTGCCCATCATCGAGGGGGTGTCGGCGTTGCTGACGCCCACGCAGGTCGCACGTCTGCGCCGGATGGGAACGGTCGAGCTGTTCGCCGACGCGACGGTGGTGACGCAGGATGACTCGAGCAGCTACGTCAGCCTCTCTGCCGTGATCAGTCCGGGCACTACGCTCACCGGCACCGAGATACCCGATCAGGCCGCACGTGTGGAGATCGGCGCCGATCGCCTCCTGGCTCACGGCCTGGACGGGTCCGGGATCACCGTCGCGGTGCTCGATACCGGTCTCGCAAGCACCTGGAGCTCGCTGATGCAGAGCAATTCGGGCGTCAGCGTACCTCTCGTAACATTCAGCGCCGATGGCTCCAAGTTCGAAGACTACAGTGGCCACGGCACGCACGTGACCAGCATCATCGTCGCTCCGTACCGTACGCCCGACGGTCAGCCGATGGGCATGGCTCCGAAAGCGAGCCTCGTGACCGTGAAAGCCTTCGACCACAACGGCGCTTCGACTTACGCGACGGTGCTCAACGGGCTCAACTGGATCTACACCAACCAGGCGACTTACAACATCCGCGTGCTCAACCTGTCCTTCGCCGCGCAGCCACAATCCTTCTACTGGAACGATCCCATCGATCGGGCCGTCATGAAGCTCTGGCAGGCGGGTGTAGTGGTGGTCGCCTCGGCCGGCAACTGGGGACCCCTCGCGCAGACGGTCGGCGTGCCCGGCAATGTTCCCTACATCATCACCGTGGGGGCGATGACGGATAACTACACGCCGGCCAGCCCGCTCAACTACAAACTGACCTCCTTCTCGTCCACCGGGCCCACTTTCGAGGGTTTTGTGAAGCCGGATGTGGTGGCGCCCGGCGGCCACATCATGGGCAACATGGATCACAACGTGGCACTGCTCGCGCAGGAGCATCCGGCCTTCCAGGTGGGGGGCGACGATAACCTCTTCATCATGTCGGGCACCTCGCAGGCGACGGCGGTGGTGAGCGGGGCCGTGGCGCTGATGCTCGAGGCGAATCCGAACCTCACCCCGGACCAGGTGAAATGCCATTTGATGGCATCCGCGCACCCCGCGGTCACCGGAGCCGGCCAGCTCGCCTACAGCGTATTCCAGCAGGGCGCCGGGATGGTCGACGTTCATGGGGCCGTCCAATCCACGAGCACGGCCTGCGCCAACGTCGGACTGAACGTCGCGGCCGACCTCGCCGGTAGCCAGCACTTCCAGGGCTCGGCACGCCAGGCGGCCAACGGTACTTTCTATCTCGTCGACCAGAACGGCAACCAGATCAACAGCCAAGGCTATCTCTGGAACAACAGCTACGCGGCGAACACCGGGTATCTGTGGAACAGCGGCTACCTCTGGAACAACGGCTACCTCTGGAACAGCGGCTACCTCTGGAACAACGGGTATCTGTGGAACAACGGCTACCTGTGGAACGCGTCCGACACGGCGTCGACGGCTTCCACTGCCGCCATCAACGACTGGGTCGATCAGCAGTAACAGGGCCGCAGCGCTTGCGGGAAGCGCGCGGGGACCTTCCTACCATCGGAACGTGACGGTGCGACATCCATGAGCGTGTCCCACGACGTCGACCGGGAGCTCTTCGCGAGCGCCGCCCGCGGGCAAGCGCCCGCCCTGGTGCTGAGCTCGATCGGGCCGGGAGCCATCTACGCCGCAGCGACGCTGGTGCACGGCACGGCCGTGCCGGCGCTCGCGGCCGTCTGCTTAGGAGTCCTCGCCACGGCCGTTCTCCGCTATGGCCTGTTCGAGGCCTATGCGCGCTTGCCACATCCCCCGGCACGGGCGCGGCTCTGGCGCTCGTCAGCCGCAGCCGCTGCAAGCGCCACGGGGCTTGCCTGGGGAGCCCTCGTCTGGCCCCTGATGCCGCTGCTCGATCTGGGCTGCCGGCTGGCGCTCGCGAGTGCGCTGGCCGCCGTGCCCATCCTCGCGCTCGAGTCACTGACTGCCTCGTTCCCGGCCCTGGCGGGCTTTGCCATCGCCGCGCTGACGCCCGTATGTGTCGCCTTCCTTGCGAGCGGTGAGCCGCACCTGCAGCTCGCCGGGTCGATCCAGGGCTTTGTGCTGCTCAGCACGCTCGTGTTGGGCTACAAAGCGGCGCGTCGCCGCCGGCAGTCGGTCGTGCTGCAGATCAGAAGGGCGAAGCTGCTCGCGCAGCGCGAGCGCGCGTGGCGTGCCGCGGAGGCCGAGAGCGCCGCCAAGTCCCGCGCGCTCGCCACGATCAGTCACGAGATCCGCACACCCATCACGGGAATCATGGGCACCGCCGAGCAGCTCAACGCATCGCCCCTGCCCACCCAGCTGTCGCGCAAGGTACAAACCATCTTGAGCTCGTGCGATACGCTGCTGGCGATCGTCAACGACGTCCTCGACCTCGCGAGAATCGAGGCGAACCATCTCGAGCTTTGCGAGGCAGACTTCGAGCCCGTGCGCACCGCGCAGGACGTCGTCAACCTGCTGAGCGCGCCCGCGCGAGCCAAGGGCGTCGAGCTCGCGCTGGTCGTCGGTCCGGGCGTGCCGTATTGCGCGCACGGCGATCGCGTGCGCGTCGCACAGATACTGCTCAATCTCGTGGGCAACGCGATCAAGTTCACCCCGGGCGGTTCGGTGCGGGTCACGCTCAGCGGACCTGACACCGAGGCCGGCCTCGGCGAGGCGCTCATGGCGGAATTCCGCATGCTGCGCTTCGAGGTGTGCGACACCGGTGTCGGAATTCCGTCTTCCGAGCAGCACCGCGTCTTCGAGTCCTTCACTCGCGTCCTGACCGGCACCGGCGAGCAGCCGGCGGGTACCGGTCTCGGGCTCGCAATCGCCAAGCGCCTCGCCGAGCTGCACGGCGGGACGATCGGCGTACGCAGTACGCCCGGCGCCGGCTCGACCTTCTGGTTCACGATCCGGGTGCGCCGACCGTCGGCGCAATCGGCCGCCGCGGAATCGCATGACTGGCAGCCGCTCGTGCACGACCCGCTCGCGGGACGCGTGCTGGTGGTGGAAGACAACACGGTGACTCGAGAGATTGCAGTCACCTTGCTGCGCTCGCTCGGACTCGAGGTGGACGCTGTGAGCGACGGCGATCAGGCGCTCGAGAGGGTCGTGGGCTCCCACTACGATGCGGTGCTGCTCGACTGCCACATGCCCTTGTGCGATGGCGTCACCACCGCGACGCGGATTCGCGAGCTCGGTCGCGCCGGCTACGAGCGATTCGCCGAGCTGCCGCTCATCGCCTTCACGGCCGATGCCACCGAGGAGCGGCGGGCGGCCTGCCTGGCCGCGGGAATGGATGATTTTATTGTTAAACCGTTCCGCCAGATCGAGGTCCTGCGGACGCTGACACGCTGGCTCGACTCCACCAGGCCGCGCCGCCGGCTCGAGCGCGACACTATTGTGAACGCGGCCAACATGTTCCTGGCCCGACGGGCTTCGTAGCAGGCGCGGAGACGCCTGTCACAGAGCGGGGCGCGCCGACCGTCTAGAGTGACCTTCCGGGTGCTCCCAGCGAGTGCCCGCTCCCGGTGCCGGGGCACTGCATTCAAGGCGACGCGCGTGACCGACAAGGCCCTGATCGGCGCGATTCCCGACCTGGTCGCCTTCATCCGGCGCGACGGCGTCATTCTCAATCATCTCGGCGGCCGCAGTGTGGTCGGCCTCGGCAATCGGCCGGACCTCGAGGGTCAGCATGTCGAGGCCGTGTGGCCGGCGCCGGTCGCGAGCGTAGTCGTGCAGCTGACACGGCGCGCGCTGCGCAGCCGCAGCAGCGGCACTGCGCGCTTCGTCGAGCAGGGGAGCGAGTACGAAGCCCGCGTCAGCCCGCACGGCCCCGAGCGCGTGTTGTGCGTGATACGCAACCTGACAGCTGAAGATTCGGGCATCGATGCGGGGTCCGGCACGGGCGCCGGCGGTGAAGTCCGCCCGCAAACAACCCTTGCGCGCCGCGGCTTTCTCGCGCGGTTCAAACAGTCCGTCGCCGATGCGACGCTGCGTGACCGCACGCTCGCGCTCTGTGTAATTCATCTCGATGGCCTCGCCGACATCGCGCGGATCATCGACTTCAACATCAGCGACCAGCTGACCACGGCCGTGTTGCGGCGCCTGTCCGAGGGCGGCGCCGATGCCGGGGTCGGGGAGATGCACCGGTACTTCGGTCAGCTCGGCGACGGGTCGCTGGCCGCCGTCGTGGAAGGCTCTGCCGATCGGCAGGCACTCGGCGCGGTGGCAGAGGCGCTGTGCTCTTCGATTGAGGAGCCGGTGTCAGTTGGCAATGCAACCTTCCACCTGACGCCACACGCCGGTGTCGCGATTCTGGGCGGCGACGCGCTCACTGCACAGCTGCTGCTCGATCACGCGCGCGCTGCGGCGCTGGAGGCGCGCAGCAGCGGGCGCGCGGGCGTCCACTTCTACTCCGACACCATACGACTTCGATCCCTGGCCCGGCTCGATGTCGCGCACGAGCTGCAGCAGGCGATCGCCGACGGTGAAGTGCGACTGCGCTACATCGGTCGGCACGATCTGGCATCGGGGCGACTCACCACCGTGGTGGCATATCTGCGCTGGCCTCACCGCCTGCGCGGCGCGGTGCGGCCGGCGGAGTTCGTACCGATCGCCGAACACACCGGTCTCGCTATAGCGCTATCGCGGGCGGCGCTCGCACGGCTCAGGGACGACTGGCTCGAGATGCGCAAGGCGCTTGGGCCGGGAGTGCGGATCTCCTTCAGTGCGCTTCGCCACCACCTCGCCAGCAATACCTTCCCGGAGGATGTCGCCACGGTATTCGAATCCGGGGCTCTGGCGCCCGAGGAGCTCGAGCTGCGCATCTCCGAGCGCACCCTGGCGGGGTTGCCGGCACCCGAGCGGACCTTCAGGGAGCTCGCCGGCTCGGGGGTGCGTCTCGTGATCGACGAGATCGGGCGAGGCGTCACCGCGATGACTTCGCTCGCCGGGCTGCCACTGCATGCTCTGCAGCTCGACCGTGGTTGTGTGGTCGCCGCCGACGAGAAGCCGGCCGCCAGGAAAATCTGCCGGGCGGCCATCGGCATGGCAGCCGGGCTCGAGCTGATAGCGATCGCAACCGGCATCGATAGCGAGCAGCGACGCGTGCGTCTGGCAGCCCTTGGTTGCACGGAGGGCCTCGGCGATCTCTACGCCGGTGACTTCCGCAGCGAGGCGGTGAGCGCCGTGGCGGAAGAGCGCCGCCGCAGCGCGAAGGCAGCCACTTCTACCTGAGGCTACCGAGCGCGTGTGCCCGCTTATGGTTTAGCGGCGGGAGCCGGAAGCTCGTACTCTCCTTCGACCGCCACGGTGATGGTGCCGTCGGCGTTCAGTGTCACCTTGTAGGTGCCCTTGCCCGTCAGTCCTGTCAGCTTTCCGGTCCCGCCGGTGTAGATCCAATGTCCGGTCGAATCGCCCGGCTTGCCGTCCTTGATGGGGTAAGCGTCATGAAAGGCGGCGAACGACATATCGCCGCTGGCCATCGTCGTGACGTGCGTTCCGTGTGTCATCGCGTGCGTTGGCGTGAGCTCGGTGACCGACACGCTGTGCCCGTCCTTGCCCTTGTCTCCCCCGAGCTCAGCGGGCTGCGTCCAGGTGCAGGCGTTCTTCTCAAGGATATAGGCGTGGCCGGGTCGGTCTCCCACCTCCACTTTGTAGGACGGATCCGCCTTGGTGCAGGTCAGCGTTCCGGACACCTTGGTTTGGGCCCCGGCGCTCATGGCTGCGAACAACGCCAGGAGTCCGAACAGCAGTACGACGTTCTTCTTCATGATCCGCTCCTTTCCAACATGGGACCGAGCTGCGTGAAACATGCGCCGGAGGTTTGGGTGCAGTCAACACCAGCGTGTTGTTGCACCGCGGCGGTGCGCAGGCGAGCAGTGATCGTTGGCCGAGCGGCGGCGTCAAAAAGTCGCGCGCCCGCCGATGTA
>Ga0210394_10007214_pt1 | contig 11780 bp, 11 predicted proteins | sample IncBWC12MmetaG_FD_160121 | JGI IMG/M metagenome (GOLD analysis project Ga0210394, IMG submission 160121) | Forest soil microbial communities from Barre Woods Harvard Forest LTER site, Petersham, Massachusetts, United States - Inc-BW-C-12-M | ecosystem: Environmental > Terrestrial > Soil >... | reverse complement strand
GCTTTCCTTATGCACATCCATGCCGATATACTTTTTGCTATCCATTGAGGGCGTTCCTTTCTGTAGGGGGTTCGAGCCGAACACTCAAAACCCTACTCCAAAAGGGGCGCCCTTTTATATTGCGTCGGGGATCAGAAATCCAAAATCCGCATGGACGATTACCGCGTTAATCAGGACCTTGCCCGTTTGGATTGCACCCGTCCTTGCGAACAGGTGACTGCTTGGCTTCGTAAGTCGCTGCGAGTCCTTCGGAAATCCGCTACGCAAAGCTAACATTCAATCAGAGTGAGTATCGATCCTCTAAATAGCTTTGGTTGCATCGTAGGGATTCATTCCATTGGGGAGGTGAGCCGTGGTTCGCATTGTCCTTAAGATCTGCATTCTCATGTTGTTGGTACTTGTGTCGAGTCGTCTGAGTAGCGCCGCTGAACAGAATCCGAGTTCCAATCCCTGCAATGTCAGTGAAACGGATGCCGCTGGACTGAGCGGCGATTTCAGTGTTGACATCCACGCCTTCCAAGACTTCATAGACACAGCCTCCCACATTCTGAAACAAGAAAAATTTGTGGAGCTCGATTGCCTCGCGGACCAAGCACGATCTGGCAAGGAAAGACTCCCCGGTGGATTATGGAAGATTCATCTGCTATATCAGGGCTTGCGTAATCCAGTTCAATATCCAGTGCATGCTACACAAGAGGACTGGACTGGTCTTCTTCAGCGGCTCCAGCGCTGGGTAAAGGCGCGTCCAGAATCCATCACCGCGCGCGTTGCTTTGGCTTTGGCTTACCTCGGTGATGCCTCTGATGCACGAGGCAGCGGGTACGCCAATACAGTAAGCGAAAGCGGGTGGAAGCTCTTTGCGGAACGCACAGCGGAAGCCCAGCGAATTCTCAAGGAAGCTTCGAAGCTGACCGGAAAATGCCCGGAATGGTACGTGGCCATGCAAATGGTATCCGTAAATCAGGGCTGGTCCGTGGCTGATGCACGCGCTCTTTTCGAGGAAGCAAATAAATTCGAGCCTGAATACTACACTTATGCCCGCGACCTTGCCTATTATCTGTTGCCCAAATGGAGCGGGAATGCGGGGGATACTGAAAAGTTTCTCCAGGAGGCCGCCGATCGTGTCGGTGGAGACAAAGGGGACATCCTTTACTTTCAAGTGGCAGCCGCTAACTATGTGATTTGCGGCTGTGACGACAACCCGGACCTGTCCTGGGACAGAATTAAGCGAGGTTTCGAAGCCTCGGAGAAACACTACGGGGTGTCGATGGAGAACTTGAATCGCATCGCTTATCTGGCATCCTATTTTGGCGAGCGAGATCCGGTTTATGCGGACAAGATTTTGACGCGCATTGGGGACCAGTGGGACGCGGAGACCTGGGGCAGTCAGGAGAATTTCGAAAAAATGAAGCAATGGGTCTCTGTTGTTGCTCCGGCCGCGGCAAAGGTTGGCGTAATAGAGGAGACAGCAGCGGCGAATGAGAAAACACCCGAAGGCGTCCGTTACAAGTCGGCTTTCGAAAAAACGTATCGAGAATTGGTGCAGCAATGTGTGCGTTCGGACGGTGGCAGCGTGACCCAATGGCAGGGCAAGTTCAAGACATTAACCAATTTGGGCCCTAAGGGCACAGTCGAGGAGATTCGAATTCAATCGATGGGACCCGTTGTCACGTGTTTGGGCCAAAAGTTGTATTCCTTCAAGCAAGAAAACACGACTCCTTTTCCGCCACCACCGCAAGCTCCCTATTGGATCGAACTACACCTGGACTGGGCTGACTTTGCTCCCGTTCAGGCAAATGAAAGCAGCAATCAGAGCACCCATCGCTTCCCTCTATTCATCCCTCGGGGAGACTTCGTGGAAGTTGCTGTAGGCAGCGTCTTGATTTTGTCGCTCGGGGTTGCGTACCGTTTTCTGGGCCGCGAACAGCGGTCCAGTGCGGACTGAAACGGGCTCCACCTTGGTTCACTACGCACTTTTCCGGTAAGCGCTGCCAGCTCAACCGGTCGATGTAACACCATCTAGTCAGTTGATCCGACAATAGTTCCCCTGGAGAACCGACCTATGGGCGACTTCATGAGCCCAAGACGCTTCCCAAATATAGGGTCAGGGCCTTCTTGAATTCAGCCACAATCAAGTCTTTCCCTTTATCGTCCGCTTCTCCATAGAGCTTCATCAAGCCTCGGACCATCTCGAGAGTCACGTTCGCAGCCAGCACTGCTCGTTCGTCTGAAAGGAATGGGTTCTTTGCTCGGAAGGCATTCGCGATGTTGGCTCGCAAGACTCTCTTCGCAGCGGGGTCGCGGCGTAGCCGAATCGGCGCCGCGAGCAGTCTCAGATAAGCCGGACGCACCTGAAAAATTTCAGTGATCCGTTCGATAAAGAGACTTGCGAACTCTCGATGAGTGAGGTTCTCCGCCTGCTCCATCAATGGCCTCCATTGCTCTTCCATCTCCTGGGCGTACTGGCCCAACAAGGTGAGGGCGACGGCCTGTTTGTCCGGGAAGTAGTTGTAAAGCGCCCCGATCGAAGAGCCGCTGCGCTCCGCGATCGCGGTCATTGTGGTTGCTTCATAGCCAACCTCGACAAACAGTTCCGCCGCCGCATCCAGGAAACTGGCGAGCCTGCGTGAAGAGCGCTCCTGCTGCGGTGCGACCCTTATCGAATTTGACAAATTCGAGGGCATCCTCGTATTCTATACCTTGGAAATCGAGGGCGCCCTCGATTTCGGCGACAAGTCTTTTCCTAAGGAGTCCCATGGCAGAACTTCAGCTTGATTCCGACAAAACAGCACTTGTTCTCATTGACCTCCAGAATGCCATCGTGGGCATGAGTACCGCGCCTTATCCAGCCGCACAGGTCGTTGCCAATTCGGCAAAGCTGGCCGAAGCGTTTCGCGGCCACGGCGCCCCGGTTGTTTATGTCCGGGTCGACCTCAACGATTTCCTCGAGCTTCCTGTCGACCAGCCGGTCAACCTGGGGAATGCACCGCTGCCCGGAATTGCTTCGGAGATTGCCCCCACTGCCGGATTTCAGCACGGCGACATCCTGCTTACAAAACGTCACTGGGGCGCCTTTGCCGGAACCGACCTTGAACAGCAGCTTAAGTCCCGTGGTGTCGATACGGTCGTCCTCACCGGAATCTCTACCAATGCGGGGGTAGAGTCCACGGCGCGACAGGGTACCGGCCTCGGCTTTGGCTTTGTCGTCGTTGAAGACGCCTGCTCCGGTCAGGATGGTGAACAGCATCGTTTCGCATTCGAGAAGATATTCCCTCGGCTCTGTCGCGTGTGCTCGACCAATGAGGTCCTCGCCGCACTTGCCTAACACCAAGAATCAACTCGATCGACTCGATCCACTGGTCTGGAAGATCACCGCTGTCGCTGTGCTTGGGTCCCTCATGGGACAGGTCGATGCAACTGTGGTGAACGTCTCCCTCTCCAGCCTGGCCGTTGAGCTGCACAGCAGTCTTACCACCATTCAATGGGTGACGAGCGGCTACCTTCTGGCGTTGGCTCTCATGCTCCCCTTGAATGGCTGGCTCGTCGGGCAGCTCGGAGCAAGATCGCTCTATCTGTGGTGTTTTCCGATCTTCACGCTCTCATCGGCGCTCTGCGGACTCGCGTGGTCCGCGAACTCGCTGATTGGCTTTCGAGTCCTCCAGGGAATGAGCGGAGGTTTGATGGCTCCGCTGGCGCAGATGATGATAGTGCGCGCCGCTGGGAGGCACGTGGCGCGCGTCTACAGTTACGCCGCAATACCGATTCTGCTGGGACCACTCCTCGGGCCTGTGCTCGCTGGGGCGATTCTTCAACATGGGTCCTGGCGTTGGCTGTTCCTGGTGAACATTCCGGTCGGTCTTTTGGGAATCGTTCTGGCGATTCGCTTTCTTCCCGAAGACCGTGCCGAGGCCCGGCCGAGAGCTCTCGACTTTGTCGGCTTCTGCCTACTTTCCCCAGGGCTCGTGCTCTTTCTCTACGGTGTAGACCATGTTAGCGAACGGATCGGCTTGACGGCATTTTTCGTTGCCCTGGTGCTGCTCACTGTCTTCATCCGGACGGCAACCATCAAGGGCGACGATGCGCTCATTGATCTTCAGCTGTTTAGGGGAAAGGATTTTTCAGCATCGGTGCTGACGCAATTCACCCTGAACGGAATCTCATTCGCAGGACAGATGCTCATCCCGATCTATCTCATCCGTATGTGTGGCGAATCACCCAGCGCGGCAGGCTGGTTGATGGCTCCTCTCGGACTGGGCATGATCTGCACGTATCCGATGGTCGGCGTGCTGACGCAGCGCTTCGGCATCCGCAGGGTAGCGGGCAGCGGCGCCTTTTTGGCCTTAGCTGGGACACTGCCGTTCCTTTTTTTTGCCAGCCACGGCATGTCCCTCCCCCTGATCGTATGCACGCTCTTCGTCCGCGGGATGGGTTTGAGCGCGGTCGGCATTCCGTCCATTACCTCTGCCTACGCTTCGGTCGAGAAAGAACACCTGCCGATGGCGACGACGTCACTGAATATAGTTCAGCGTCTCGGAGGGCCCACCCTGACGACACTGTGCGCTACTTTTCTCGGATGGAGACTGGGTATGGCGCATCAGGCGACCGGCATCTCCAGCGCCTTTACCGCGACGTTCATGCTACTCAGCCTCATTCATATCCTGCTTTTGGCAGCGGCACTAAGGCTGCCTTTCTCCATAGAGAAGACGGAACAGTCGTCCTCCGATGAAGAGGTAACTCTTTTGATTGAAGAGGCGTCGGAGTGACCCTCATCCTTGCAGGTGTATACGCGCGACAATCTCTCGTTACTCCCCTTAAACGCGCTTGTGGCCACTAACGGGCAAAGTCCCGGATGGTCAGCTAACCGGAAGTGATCTGCGGCGCTTCGCACGGTTATTTGGGGGCGGCGGTGGACCAATCGGTGAAGAGGACGGCGCGGCCGCCGCGAATCACCTTGGGGATCACGTGGTCGAAGCCTTCGTGATCTTTTGAAGAGTAGTCGAGGATGATCGACCAATCCCTCACGATGTGGGCTAGGTGCTTAGTCGAGGCCGACGCGACGTACCAAATCCACGAAACGCGGGTCGCCTCGCAAGGGATCAAAGAAGGGATGCACTTTGAGGACCTGCAGAATGTTTGATTGCTCCTGGTAGGCGTACTCCAGCCAGGCAAATGCTTGTTCCCGGTCTTCCATCCCCAAGTAAGCATTCACAAAGGCGCCGGCCGGAACATAGCCTTTGTGCCGCCGGTGCTTCAGTTCGTCGAGAAGACGAAGTGCATCGCTGCGCCGTCCGGCGCGAGCATAGGCCCCGATAAGCACAGCAATGACACCTGGACTACGGTTGGTGATGGAAACCGCCTTCTCCAGTCCAGGAATTGCATCCTCCGGTTGACCCTTGGCGACGAGTGAGAATCCGAGATACCACAGGGTGGCCGCATTATCTCCCTGCACTGCCAGCACGCTGCGGAATTCGCGTATGGATTCGTCATATCGGCGGGCAAAAAACAGAGTTTCCCCGATGCTAGTGCCAGAAACCGCGATGGGGTCGAGTTCGCGACCGCGCTGGGTCCACGTCAAGGCCTCCTGCGTTCGCCCCCGGCATAGCAGCCAATGTGCAAACCCAACGTGCGCAGCAGCGTCATTCGGCTTCAAATCGAGCGCCCGCTTGTACTCCGCCTGGGCATCGCTCCAGCGCCATTGTTCCTGGTAGACATCCGCCAGCAGGACATGCGCTTCGGCCAGCTCCGGATCCAGTTCCAGCGCCCTGCGAGCTGCATTGACAACTCTTGGCCGAACTTCACTTGGGGGGGTCCCAATAAAAATTGTGCCGAGCTTGTCGTAGGCATCTGCAAGGCCGACATACGCCGGCGCGAACGTGGGGTCTCTCTTGGTCGCCTCTTGGAAGTAACCAATGCTCTCCTTAAGGCCCGATGTACTGTAGGTTTTGTCGAGGATGGACCGGCCCTTGAGGTAATTCTCGTAAACTTCAGGCGCGATGGGACGAGCCGCGGTAAGGCGCGCGCGTTCCTCTCCAGTAATCGTGACCTCCACTTTTTGCGCGATGGATTGCGCGACGTCACTCTGCAGCGTGAGCACGTCGCGCAGCTCGCGATCGTAAGCCTCAGACCAAAAATGTTCGTCGGTGGCGGCGCGAATCAATTGGGCATGAACGCGAATGTGGGTGCCGTCCAGAATCACTGAGCCTTCGACGATGGCGTCCACCCCGAGTGTTTTGGCAATCTCCGGCAGCGCCTCTTTAGTGTCTTTGTATTGCATGACCGACGTACGAGAAATGACGCGGAGATCATGAATTCCGGCGAGCCGTCCGATGAGAGCCTCGGTCATGCCATCTGCAAGGTATTCTTGCGTCGGGTCGGCAGAGAGGTTCTTCAGTGGCAAGACCGCCAGTGATTTGATGCGAGGCTGACTTGTTCCCTTGGCAGTGCTTCCGCGGTAGAGCACCAAAGCGGTAGAGAACAGTGCCAGCGCGGTTGCGGCCGTGAGCAGCACCCGCCACCGGAGCGACAGGAATTGCGCTGGAGCAGGCAAAACCACAGGCGCCGAAGGGTCCGAGCGCGAGAATTCCTGGAGCGGGCTAACGTTCATTTCCTCCGCCGGCAAGGAAACCACGGCCGGCCGAAGATCGGACAAGCATCCCATGAAGCGGTAGCCGCGCCGCGGGATGGTTTCGATGTAGCGGGGTTTCTCGGCCGAATCCCCTAGTGCGTCGCGGATCTTTCTTACGGCCGTATTAAGCCCGTCATCAAAATCCACGAATGTATCCGCCGGCCACAGAGTTTGTTTCAGCTCGTTCCGAGTAACAATTTCCCCGCGCCGCTCCAGGAGCACGCGAAACACCTGAAACGGCTGGTCTTGTAGCCGGAGGCGGTTGCCGCGCTCCCACAGTTCGCCGGAACGGAGGTCAACCTCAAATTCATCGAAACTGAACCGACGGGAGGGTAGGGCGTTGGAAGCCACGTGTGACACCTGTGATTAGGCACTACTATAGAACTTAGTGCGCGGCGCCGCAATTCCGTTTCGCTCCTGTCGGACGTGGCAAATCATTCTCCTTCATCGACTTATCTGTCCGGCAATAATCCGGAAAGAGTCCAGCTTCAGTCCATTGACACCGCGCCTGAGCTGTCCGAAATTCACGGTCACCCCAGAGGAGGGATCCCATGAGAAAGTTTTTTGGAATAGCAACAATGTGCGCCTTGCTACTCAGCAGCATGGCGGTGAGTCCACGGCCCGCCGCGGCGGCGGCACCCGACCCGGTGCTGGAGTGGATCGGCGTGATGAACAACACCGTGCTGGCAGCGGGCAGCGCTCCAAACGTCACCGGCCGCGTGGTCGCGTTGGTATCCGCATCCGTGTTCGATGCGGTCAACGGTATCGAGCCACGCTTCCGTCCACTACATGTGAGGCCAGACGCGCCTCATAATGCGTCGCAACGCGCGGCGGCGATTCAGGCGGCCTACGTAATTCTAATGAACTTCTATGGAGCGCAGCAGAGCGGGACCCTCACCAGTCAGCATGATGCGTCGCTCGCGGCGCTGGCCTCCACCGAAAAACCCAAATCCATTGCCGCGGGAGTCGCGTGGGGACAAAGCGTGGGGGACGCCATGTGGGCTTGGAAGCTGACTGACGGGTTTGCGCCCACCCCGCCTCCATTCTTTGGAGTGCAGAGCATAGCCGGCACACCGAATTCCCTGGGTTTTTGGCGACCCACGCCAACGGCGAACGCATCAGGCGCAACACCGCAACTTGCCACAATAACGCCTTGGGTACTGACGCGACCCTCGCAGTTCCGCTTGCCGCCACCACTGGCGCTCAACAACCCAGAGTACACGTCCGATCTCAACGAAGTAAGAGAGATGGGTAGCCTCACCAGCGTAAGCCGCTCAAGTGAACACACGGAAGTCGCATTGTTTTGGGCGCTGAACACTCCACTAGCGTGGAACCGGGTTGCAGCACAGCTTTCGGCGGAGCGCGGGCTCAGTCTGACCGAGAATGCACATCTATTTGCGGTGCTCAATCTAACTCTCGCCGACGCGATAATGGCGTGTTGGGATAGCAAGTACCGCTACATTTTCTGGCGGCCAGTCACGGCGATCCGAGCGGGGGCCGCGCCGGGAGACCCCGACGCCGAATGGAGGCCACTGCTGGACTCTCTGACCGGGACTCCCCCGCATCCCGAGTATCCGTCGGCGCATTCCACGTACAGTGGAGCCGCCGCGTTCATCCTGGCTGACGCCTTTGGAGAGAACACCGCCTTCAGCGTCACGTCCGAGATACGTCCCGGTACTCGTTCCTATGCGAGTTTTTCCGAGGCGATAGCCGAAATCGCCGATGCGCGCGTCTTTGGCGGCATTCACCTGCGAAGCAGTTGCGCCAGCGGGAATTCGCTGGGTCGAGCTGTTGCAGATTACGTATCAAGGCACGTGATGCGGGCGCGAGACGACGATCAAGACGAATGAGAAAAATATACGCAAAGGGCTCGGTCACTTGGTAGGGTACGGGCCATCCAACCGGAAGTGATCTGCGGCGCTTGGCCCGGTTATATGGGGGCGGCCGTGGACCAATCGGTGAAGGGGACGGCGCGGCCGCCGCGAATCACGGTTGGGATGACGTGGTCGAAGCCTTTGTGATCACTTGAAGAGTAATCGAAGATGAGTTGCGGTCCGAGGCCCAGGTCTTGTTCATGAATGGACTCGATGCCGCGAATCAGGCCCTCGCGCGTCAGTTTCTTCCCGGCTTTCTTTGGGCCTTCCACCAAAACCATGGCGTCCACGAAGCCTTCAAGGTTCACAAAGTTGGGCTGGGCAGAGGGAAAATACTTCGCGAGGGGGCGGGTTTCAAGCACGCCCCCTCGCAACAACGGCTTGCGGGGCGCCCTCGCGGTCGAGTGACCTCAACGGTCAGGGCCGCCCGCCCTTGCAAGGGGAATAGGATTAAACGTCGTATAATCTCGTGCGCGCAACGGGGGAGCAGAACATATGAACGCACAAGAACAAATCAAGAAGTATATTACCAGCCAACCGGAGCCAAAACGCAGTGACATGCGAGAGTTGCATCGGCTCACACTTCAAGTGTCACCAGAATGCAAATTATGGTTCTTCGATGGTAAAGACAGCAAAGATCATACGGTTTCCAACCCTACGATTGGATATGGATTTCACACAATAAAATATGCCAATGGAAAAAGTAGAGAGTTTTTTCAAATTGGTGTGAGCGGAAACAAAACCGGAATCTCTGTCTATCTTCTTGGTCTCAAAGATAAGAAGTACTTAGCCAAAACGTATGGAAAAAAACTAGGCAAGGCGAGCGTGACCGGATATTGCATTCGGTTTAAAGCTCTAAAGGATATAAACATCGAAACGCTTGAAGCAGCAATACGATATGGGCTTGCAACTCAGAATGAAAAAGGCGAGCTGACGAAATAATTCCACTGTTAAGGGCAAGCAGTTATCGATGCAAAGGCGCTCCAGTATGCGACCCCTACAGCCCTAACCCGCGCCACAAAGCCGTTCTTTATAAAACGGGTCTCCCGCAATAGTCATGGGCTCTCTGTCCCAACGGGCCGGCAATACATCGAGAACAGGCTCCAACGGCAATCCGCATCCCCGGCCCCTGATGCCAGGGCCTCCGCCGTGACGGCTCGCGCTCCTGCGCAGGTTGCGGCGGCACACAGAAATCGGGAACTCTAAAATCCTACTTGACATCGACGGATAATTCACTACCATATGGTTGTGGATAGGTTAGATACAACATTTACAGCTCTGTCTGATCCAACCCGCCGGGCGATGATCGAACAACTCTCCCATGGGCCTGCCTCTGTGCATGGATTGACGGAACCGTTTGCACTCTCGCAGCAGATGATTTCAAAACATATTGCCTACCTGGTGCGGGCGCGGATTGTGATCAAGACGAAGCGTGGAAGAGAGAGCGTGTGCACGCTTAGGCCACAGGCGATAAAGACCGTCAGCGACTGGGCGATTAGCTATCGCAGATTCTGGGAAGAGAGATTCGACAGGTTGGATGTGGTTGTGAATCAAATGAAAAAAGTGGAGGTCAGAAATGACAAAAAACACGGTTAACGAGAAAGAGCGGATGGTGATCACCAGAGTTTTTGACGCTCCACGCGCATTGGTTTGGGAGGCGTGGACGAACCCGAAATATGTGATGCAGTGGTGGGGGCCGAAGGGTTTTACAGCGCCGGTTTGCAAGATTGATTTTCGCGTGGGAGGAAAATTTCTTTGCTGCATGAGATCGCCGGATGGGCAGGAGGGCTGGAATGGCGGGGAATACCACGAGATTGTTCCTCACGAAAAGATCGTTTACTCCCTGTACTTTGCCGACGCGCAGGGAAACAAGGTTGATCCTGCGCAGTATGGAATCGAACATGAGGCCGTAGAAGATGCTCGCGACGTGGTTATTTTTGAGGACTTTGGAAACGGCCAGACGAAACTCACCATGATTGGAAATGAACCCATGGCAGAGGCGAAAAACAGCGGACAACTCGAGGGCTGGAATGAGACCTTCGAAAAAGTTGCCGCAGTTATTGCGGGGCTAACGAAAGCGAAATAAGAAGTTGAAGTGTTTTGATTATCGTCGTGCGCGAGATAACGCTAAGGCTGGCGGCGGAGGCTTAGTTAGAACGGGCTTCTCGTCGCCTGGCCGAATAGTCGCATATCCGGCTCATCGCTTAGGTGAGCCGGATACTTCTTCGCCTTGATACGCAATCGGACAGGTCACCGCATTTTCTAAGAGTGCCACAGGGAAAGACCGATGTATGATTCGACATCTGGCCCGCATACGTCACGTTCACCTTGCGAGGAATTATCGGGACCGAGGCGCGGACCTTCCGAGATTGGGGTATCCGCAAGTACACGAAATCTCATGGCAGATTGGCAAATGCGAGAAAAGCCGCCGCTCCGAGGACCTCGGCCAGAGCCACCGGGGCCAGCGCTGAAAAACTACATCACGCCCGCCGGGTTGCAGCGGCTGAAAGACGAGCATCGGTTCCTACTGACTCGCGAGCGGCCCGCGGTGGTGGAGGTCGTAGCGTGGGCTGCTAGTAACGGGGACCGCAGTGAAAACGCCGACTACCTCTACGGCAAACGACGGTTAGGCCAGATCGATTCGCGGATTCGCTTTCTCACGAAACGCATTGACGCGGCAGTGGTCGTCGATCCCACCGCTCCGCGGCCGGGGCCAGCCGCTACGCGCGTCTTCTTCGGCGCCACCGTGACCTACAAGGACGCCGCCGGCCTCGAACACGTCGTCGCGATCGTCGGCATCGACGAGGTGGACCTCGACCGCGGCTACATCAGCTGGCGCTCGCCTCTCGGCAAAGCCCTGATGAAGGCGAGCCCCGGCGACCGCGTGAACCTGCTTGCGCCAGGAAAGACGGAGCACCTCGAGATCATCGAGGTCGAGTACGCGCCGATTCCGATGGATCCTTTCCGCGAACCGCTAGGAGCTCAGTCGACGCCCAAGGTCGAACGCTCCTAACCAAGCCGCCCGACTCGGAGCCTTCCGCCGATCTTTTTCATTTTTTCACATTGTGTCGTCCGGAGCTGGACCGCGAAACGTTTACAATAACTGCTCGGCGATTCCTACAGTCAAAGTAGCTTACGTCCGGCGATGCTGAGCGAATCACGCTAGTGCTTAATCGGACGCGCGTTTCGCGAAAGAGTTGGGGCGGGCAGGGTGTTCTGCGCGCGTTCGATTAAGCCGTTAGAAGGAAGCCGCCCGTGGTTGCGGCGGACGCGGGCCTTAT
>Ga0210394_10007213_pt1 | contig 11782 bp, 12 predicted proteins | sample IncBWC12MmetaG_FD_160121 | JGI IMG/M metagenome (GOLD analysis project Ga0210394, IMG submission 160121) | Forest soil microbial communities from Barre Woods Harvard Forest LTER site, Petersham, Massachusetts, United States - Inc-BW-C-12-M | ecosystem: Environmental > Terrestrial > Soil >... | reverse complement strand
CGCCGTGGCGCCGCTGTCGATCGCGCGCAGAATGCAGCTGCCCAGACGCCTGGTCGTGATCCTCGAGGGCGAGGGGCTGGCCAACGATGCCAGCGCGCTCATTCTCTATCGCTTCGCGGTGGCCGCCGTCAGCGTCGGCGTATTTTCCTTCAGCCAAGCCGCCGGCATGTTTGCCGCCATCATCTGCGGCGAAATCCTCTGGGGTATCGGGGTGGGTTGGCTAATGCTGCGGTTGCGGCGTTGGGTGCGCGACCCTCGCATCGAGGTCATGCTCTCGGTCCTCACCCCGTTCCTGGCTTACTGGCCGCCCCAGCATCTGGGCGGTTCCGGCGTGCTCGCCACCGTTACCTGTGGGCTTTACATCAGCTGGAACGGCCTCAAGCTGATCAGCGCGGCGACGCGGCTGCAGGGCATTTTCTTCTGGGATTTTTTGATTTACTTGACCGAGGGTTTCGTGTTCCTCATCACCGGCCTGCAGGTGCGAACGCTGGTTGCCGACACCCGCGGCGATCCCCTGACCGAGCTGGCCACCTCCGCGGCGGTCGTCTGTGCCGTGATCATCTTAGCGCGCTTCGTCTGGATGTTTCCCGCCACCTACCTGCCGCGTTGGCTGAGTCCTTCGCTGGCGCGCAAGGATCCGGCGCCGCCCTGGCAGTGGCCCTTCGCGCTGGCGTTCACCGGCGTTCGCGGTATCGTCTCGCTCGCGGCGGCGCTCGCAATTCCCCTCACGACCCTGAGCGGCGGGCTGTTTCCCGACCGGGATCGAATTCTCTTCATCACCTTTGCGGTCATTCTGGTAACCCTCGTTGGACAGGGTTTGCTGCTGCCAACCGTGATCAGGGCCCTCGGGCTCGCCCACGCGGGACGCCGGGAGCGCCACGCCGACAGAATCGAGGAACTTGCCGCGCGCCGGCAGGCCATCGAGGCGGCGGGCCGGCGCCTCGGTGAACTCATCGCCGAGCGCGATCTATCCGAGGATATCGTCCAGCCGCTGCGCACGCGCCACCGCGACCGACTCAAGGCCGTTGAGCGCCGCAACGATAGCGACCCCAAGCAGACCCGGCTCGTTGATCTGCACGACGAGATTCAATTTCTGTTGATCGCCGCTGAGCGCCAGCAGATCAACGAACTGTACCGCTTGGGCAAGCTGAAAGACGAGGCGCGGCGCCGGATCGAGCGGGAGCTCGATCTGCGCGAGGCGCAACTGACCAATTTGCGGGCCGAGGAGTGAGCCGCGGCAGTCAAACCATTCGCAACAGCACCGCAAAAAAGGCGAACAGTCCGATCACGATGACCCCGATCAGAACCGCCAGCAACGGCGACTGCGAGTAGACCGGATGCATGCCCGTTGAATCCATGCCAGCAAGCGGCTTGAAATCATTGCTCCACAAATATTTCACCAACCGCCGATACTGCCATCCCGAAACGAATAGCGCGAACACGCCGGCGGCGATGAGCGCCAACCCCATGTTGCGGGGTGCTTGCGGCCGCAGCGCCGGAGCAACACCCTGCATATCGTTCAACCGTTGAAAAAATTGAACGATGGTGAATCCGAAGCCAATGAGGGACAAGCCGGTGCGCACCCACGCCATGAGCGTGCGTTCGAGGGCCATTCGGGTGCGGATCCAGCCAAAGTGGCTATCAGAGGTTATCCGCACCTCGAATCGGCCGCTATGTTCAGCAGTAGTGTTCATCAGGTCACCTCCTTAATCCAGCGGTGTTTTGCCCGTGTCCGCATCGCGCCTTTGCCATGGCCAACGCCCTTCGACTTCCACAACGATCGACCAGCTGAGGAACGTACGAACGACGACGAGCATTCCCAAGGCCTCGAAATTTCGCAAATCCGGTTCCAGCGCGGCCGTGCGGACTATGTCGGCCGCAACCAAGATTTCCAAGCCCAGCAACAAGGCGCGCCCCAGCGCCGCACGAAAGTGTCCATACCGCTCGAGCGTGAAGCGACGCGACCGCAGCGAGTGCCCCAGCCAACCGAGGGTGGCGAAAACGATGTAACCCACGATGAGAACGACTGCAATCGCTTCTATGGTATCCGCGCCGATCCCGATCCATTTTTGATACATAGCGTCTGCGGCTATCACCTGTGTTTTTCCCCGGGATTCTCGGGCTGCGGTCCGATGTCTGTAGGCACCGCGACCAGCACGAATGCTGCGTCCGCGTTATGCTCTGCCGGGCGATGCTTGCACGCGATCGGCCATTTTGTAATTAGGCCTTGTACCTATATATGCCAGCCAAGATGTTGATTATGTTAGCCATATTCACGGGCAATGAATGGCCGCCAAATGGATGCGCAACGACCTGACCTTTCACCCGATTTGAAACCGACAGTGGGAAACGGGCAGTCAGTTGAAACTGCGCCCATCATTCACTCCGACGCCCCGCCGGGCTTTCACTTGCTGGCAAAACCAAGCGGTTCAACATGCAATATCGATTGCACGTATTGCTTCTTCCTGTCGAAGGAGGCGCTGTATCCGAATGAGAAAAGCCGGATGTCGGAGGCCACGCTCGAGGTCTACATCCGCCAGTTGCTGGAATCGCATCGCGCTCCCCAGGTGACCGTGGCGTGGCAGGGTGGCGAGCCGACTCTGATGAAGGTCGAATTCTTCCGGCGCTCCATCGAACTGGTCGAGAAGTACCGCCGGCCAGGCCAGGTTGTGCTGCACACCTTTCAGACCAACGGCATGCTGCTGGACGATGAGTGGTGCGAATTCTTCCTGGAACACAAATTCCTGGTCGGCTTGAGCGTCGACGGTCCGCGCGAGCTGCACGACACGTATCGGGTCGACCGCCGCAAGAAGGGCACCTTCGATCGGGTCATGGAAGGTTGGCGCCACCTGCGCAAACATGGTGTCGAGTTCAACATACTTTGCACCGTCAATGCGGCCAACGAGAAATACGGCCGCGAGGTGTATCGGTTCTTCCGCGACCAACTGGACGCAAAGTGGGTGCAGTTCATCCCCATAGTCGAACGCGCCAGCGAGGAAACCCTGGCGATCGCCAACCAGGGCTGGAGCGAACAGCCGGGCCGCAAACGCCTGCTGTACACCCAGACCGGCGACCGAGTGACGGAGCGCTCAGTCGGCGGCGAGCAATATGGCCGCTTTCTCGTGGATATCTTCGAAGAGTGGCTGCGGCACGATGTCGGCAATGTATACGTGCAGCTCTTCGATGTGACGCTCGAAGCGTATTTTGGCCGGCATCTGCTGTGCATCCACGCACCAACGTGCGGCTACGGCCCGGCCTTGGAGCACAACGGCGATCTTTACGCCTGCGATCATTTCGTCGAACCGCGCTTCAAGCTGGGCAATATACACAAGACGCACATGCTTCAGCTCGTCGCCTCGCCGGAGATGCGGAAATTCGGACAGGACAAGTTCGATACGTTAACCCCCCAGTGTCGGCGCTGCGAAGTCAGGCCTCTGTGCAACGGCGGTTGTCCAAAGGACCGGTTTGCGGTTTCGCGCGACGGAGATTCCGGCCATAACTACCTTTGCGCCGGTCTGGAATTGTTTTTCAAACATACCCGCCCAGCGATGCAAACGATGGCAAGCTTGCTGCAAAGGGGACAAGCGCCGGCCGACATCATGGCGCTGGTTGCCGCCGAGGACGCGAAGCACGGACCCTATCGGCCATGTCCCTGCGCGAGCGGCGAGAAATTTCGTTTCTGCCACGGTGACCGGGCCCCCAGCTCAGGATTCAGCGGCGCGCAGCCCGCAACCAACGCAGCTCATCTCCACTCGTAACATCCGCGCGGCCGGTATCGGTCGCTTCACAGCTTTGCGCTGCCGTGCCGGCCGGCTCCCCTGGAGAATGCGCTGGCGCCCGCCAGCGCTTCGCCCGTTGACAGCGTATTCAAACCATACTTGATCTCATTCTGCATCGCCGATGCTTCATCCAATCCCCATTGTTCGATTGCGGATAACCGGTCGTTCCTCAGGCAGGTTTGCGGGAACGAGGCGATTTGGCGGGCAAGTTCGATCGCGGCCGGCAGCGCACAGCCTGCGGGGACCAAGCGATTTGCAAGCCCGATGTCGAACGCTTCCTGAGCGCGCACATCGCGGCCGGTGAGGATCAGATCCATCGCCCGGCTATGCCCGATCAAACGCGGTAGGCGAATGGTCCCCAGATCGATTAGCGGCACGCCGAAGCGCCGACAAAAAATGCCGAAGGTTGCGGTTTGGGAAATCACCCGCATGTCGCACCACAATGCCAACTCGCAGCCGCCGGCCACGGCATATCCTTCGACGGCTGCGATCACGGGTTTCTCCAGACGCAAGCGCGTGGGTCCCATGGGCCCGTCGCCTTCGATGCCGACCGGCCTGCGCTCGCCGCTGGCAAACGCTTTCAGATCCGCGCCGGCGCAGAAATGTCCGCCGGCTCCGGTCAAAATCGCCACGTCGAGAGCGCTGTCGGCATCGAAGCGGCGGAACGCGTTAGCGAGTTCTTGGGCCGTCGCGTAATCCACGGCGTTCCGCTGCTGCGGCCGATCGATGGTCACCACTGCAATGTTTTCCGATCGGTTAAAAGAGACCGTCATGACATGCCCCTCCCGTCGAGGACAGTTATCGCGAAGCGGCCTTCAATAAGTGGCGCGCCCGCCGGAGATATCGAATACCGCTCCAGTCGCAAACGAACATTCTTCGCTGGCAAGCCAGCAAACCGTCGCGGCAATTTCACTGGGCTCGACAAACCGATTCATCGGAATCTTCGCGAGCATGTAATCGATGTGCTGCTGGGTCATCTGCGCGAATAGATCGGTTTTGGCGACTGCGGGAGTCACGCAGTTCACCAAGATGCCCTGGGTGGCCAATTCCTTGGCCAGTGATTTCGTGAGCCCGATCAATCCCGCCTTTGATGCGCTGTAGTGCGAGGCATTCGGGTTGCCTTCTTTACCCGCGACGGAAGCGATGTTGACTATCCTGCCATAGCCGCGCTCCCGCATGTGGGGAACGATGGACCTCGAGGTCAGGTACGGGGCCACGAGATTGACTTCGATGACGCGGCGCCAGGCCTTGGGATCGAGCTCCCAAGTCGGCGCATTGCCCCCCGTTATGCCGGCGTTGTTGATGAGTACGTCGATTTTGCCGAAGCGCCCAATGGTGCTTTGAGTGGCGACCTGCACCGCAGCGTCCTCGGTGAGATCGATGCTGTATGTGGCTACGGCGCCTAGATCTGAAAGTTGGGCGCAGGCACTTTCAAGTTTCGCGGCGTCCATATCCCACAGCGACACCGACCCACCGGAGCGCAGAACGCGCTCAGCCACGGCATAGCCGATGCCGCGAGCCCCGCCGGTGACCACCGCGACGCGTCCCCTAAGATCCAGTTGGTTCATCCATTATCCTAGAGAAGAGTTGCCGGTACGGTACGTTGCGTTTGCACGCCGAGCCCCGCAATGCCGACTCGCATACTCTGCCCCGGCTTAAGATACTGGGGAGGCCGCCGCCCCATTCCTACGCCTGGTGGGGTACCCGTCGCAATCACATCTCCCGAACGCAAGCTCATAAAATGGCTGATGTACGCGACCAGATGCGCGACGCCGAATATCATCGTTCGCGTGTTGCCGTTCTGAAAGCGCTGCCCATCGACTTCCAGCCATAAATCCAAAGCCTGCGGATCGGGAACTTCCTCCTGGGTAACCAGCCATGGACCAATCGGCGCGAAAGTGTCGCAACCCTTGCCCTTGTCCCACTGGCCGCCGCGATCGAGCTGAAAAGCGCGCTCGGAAACATCATTGACCACACAGTATCCGGCGACGTGATCCAAAGCTCGTTCGAACGGCACGTACTTACCGGGCTTGCCGACGACGATGCCGAGTTCGACCTCCCAATCCGTCTTCTCCGCGCCCAACGGGATTTCCACATTGTCATTGGGTCCGATGATTGCGCTTGTCGGCTTGAGAAACAGGATCGGTTCGGCGGGAATGGGCATGTTGGCCTCGGCCGCATGATCCCGGTAGTTCAGCCCCACGCAGACGATTTTGCCCACGCCGGCAACGCACGGACCGATGCGCGGCGAACCGGCGATTTTTGGCAGTCTTGAAGTGTCCAATGCGCGCACCCTTGCCAGGCTCTGTGGCAGCAATACATCGCCGCCGATATCGGAAACGACTGCCGATAGATCCCTCAGTTGACCCTCGCCGTCCAACAATGCGGGCCGTTCATTGCCGGCCTCGCCGGCGCGTAGTAGCTTCACTGTATTCTCCAGTTTTTTGGATTTCCAATCACTGTGTTGAGGATAGCGTACGCCACCCACTGTGCCGCGTCAGCCGATTCATCAACGATTTTGAAGCGCGAGCCTAGGAGACAGCCATGATTAATCGCGAGCGACTTACCGCAAGTCTCGAGGGCGGATTCGTCCTCTTCCTCATCGGCATGAGAATCAACAAGCCGCTGGCTATTCACAAGTGGTGGCCGGTGGCGACCGCGATGCCACGGATGATAAAGGAGCTCTACGGCCGTCCGGACTTGGGTTTCTTGCATGCCGAGACGTGGATTTCCCGGACCGTCATCGTGCTCCAGTATTGGCGCTCAATGGATCAATTGATGGCGTATGCCAAGTTGAGAGAAGCCGCGCATTTACCGGCTTGGCAAGCATTCAACAAGGCGATTGGTGTCGATGGTTCCGTGGGCATATGGCACGAGACCTATCAAGTATCTCGCGGCGGCTACGAAAACGTATACGTCAACATGCCGCCGTTTGGCCTCGGCCGCGCCGGTACCCTGCAACCGGCGACGGGAACGCGTAAGTCGGCGGCGGGGCGCTTAGACACCTACGCAAAATGATCGAGAATCGCGGCTCCGCGTTCACATGCCGATGAAGGTCGCAAACTCATCGAGCGGCGCGCGAACGGCCCTGAGTCGATTGGCCTTCGCTTCCGTATCCTCGTAGCCGATGGACATCCCGCAAAACAGCATGAGTTCCGGCGGCGCCGACACGAACTGGGCGACCGTTTGCGGGTAAAGCGACCAGCATTCCTGGGGGCAGGTCGCCAATCCCTCGTCCACGGCGAGCAGCATCAGGCTCTGCAGATACATTCCCAGATCTGACCATTGCGGTGGCCCCATACGCCGATCGATGAAGCAGAAAAGGCCCACGGGCGCGCCGAAGAAGCCGAAATTCCGGCTGAATTGCAGTCGGCGTGCCGCCTTGTCCTCGCGCGGGATGCCGATGGCGCTATACAGGGCTTCGCCGATTTCGAAACGCCGCTCGTTGTAAGGAGAGTGAAGATTGGGGGGGTAAATGTCGTATTCCGTCTTTTCCCCGCGCGGCAATTCGGCAATCCGCTGCGCCATGACGGCCCTCAGCGCATCCAGCGGGGAACCAGCGAGCACATAGATTTTCCATGGCTGAAGGTTTCCCCCGGAAGGCGCCCGCGCCGCGGCTGCAACCAGGCGGCGGATCGTCTCGACGGGAACCGGACGATCGAGAAAGCCGCGCACCGAACGGCGCTTCAGCAGAGCTTCAGATACAGACATTGGATATTCCTCTGTGCGACGTGCGACTTGCGTGCGAGGTCACTGCGCGGCGTTGCCCGAATGGCGGCGGCAGATCGCATCCGGCAGTGCCGCACCAATCGCATAGCCGTTCGGTCCCGAACTGGCGATCTCGTAGCAGTTTGCATTGATCCACACAATCCAGTCGCCGTTAGCAGTCTTCAATTGTTCGCCGGCACGATGCTGCGCGTTCGGCAACCAATTGTCGTCCTCCGGTCTGCCGGAGACTGATTTGTTGCTCGAGAGTTGCCGGTTGCGAATCTCGAATGCCTGTAAGGCACGGCGGGCTTCCGCACGCCAATCAACGCCCGACCCGTCGCCGCTTGATGGCCCTACTGCCGCCGAGGACATCGGGAGCGTGGGGGTGTCAAGTACCGGCGGCGCTGTCTTTAGCGCCGTATCGCCGTGCGAGTGCCGCAGGGTGGCGTTCACCCTGCGGACCTGCGGAGAAATCGCAGGCGCAAGAAATACCAATTCGACCGCATTGCTTTGCGGCATGGAAGGTTGGCTGCCCCGCGGCGGCAGCAACAGCGCCGCGAGCACAAACACATGCAGCATCAGCACCACGGCCAAAGTCACGTACTGCGAAACTCCCCAATGACTCGGCTCATCCATCGATCAGCCTTGCTCCAATCCCACCCGGGGCGCTGCTGCGTGCGGCGGCAAGCGACGCTGCAGAAACTCGAATACGCCTTGATTGAAGGCATCGTTCTTGTCGCCGGCCACCATGTGTCCCGCGCCGCTCACGTCGAAGACCTCCAAGTGCGGCAAATGAAAGCGAAAATCGGCAACCGCCGCTTCGGTGACAATATCGCTCTTCAATCCTCGGACCAGCAGTGTGGGAATGCGCACTTGCTCGGCCGCGCTATTCAGGCGGTCGGCAAACAGCGGCGGCTCGGCGTGCCGCGCTTGCTGCAGCACGCGCGGGTCCCAATGCCAATACAGTCGGCCATCGGCGCGCAGCCGCAAATTCTTCATGAGGCCCAAATTGCTCTTGGGTCGCGGCCGATGCGGGTTATAGGCCGCAACCGCGTCGGCCGCCTCTTCCAGCGTGTTGAAGCCCTCTGCGCCGCTTCTCATGAAACTGCGAATCTTATTTGCGCCGTCAGTATCGATGCGCGGAACGACGTCGACGAGGATCAACGCCGCGGCCAAACTGCTCGCGCGCTTGCCGGCGACGAGCAACGCCGTGGCGCCGCCCATGGACGCGCCGACCAGCGCCGGCCGCGACCGCAAGGTTCCGATGACGCTTTCCAAATCTTGGGCCAACACCTCAAGAGTGTAGTCGCCGTCCGCGGCCCATTGACTGTCGCCATGGCCGCGCGCATCGAGGTTGATCACTTGATAACCGCGCAGCACCAACTGTCGCATCGCGCCGCCCCACGAGTGACGTGTTTGACCGCCGCCGTGCAGCAGGATGATGGTCGGCGCTGCTGGATCGCCGCCCACATCGGCGACCAGCTCGACCCCCTTCGCGCCGGCAAAGCGCCGGATCACGAGAGTGCTCTCCAATCTGAAATCGCATCTGCGCTCGAGTTGAGCACGCCGTCCAACCCCAGGGGCGTATGGTCAAGGTCGGTCAGCAGGCTCAGCGTGTGGGTGTCGCCGGGCGGCACGCGCGCCAGCGTGCGCCCGCCATCAGCCGTGCGCACGATGACGACGCCGTGGAGCACGCTGCCGTCGCGGTCGTAAATGACAGTGAAGGTTTCCAATGAAGCCGAACCCGCGGCTTGCACCGCGAAAGGCGGAACCGCTCCCCGTCTCTTGTCGGCATCCGCCTGAACCGATGGACTCCAAGATTGCAGCGGCAGTTGCGGTGGCCTGGAGGCCAGCACCAGCCCATGGTGCTTGGTCACGAATTCCCCCTGGCCATAGAGCAGCCCGATGGCCGCGCCCTCCCGAAGCCGGCGGACCATGCCGCAGGCCGCATGGGTCATGTAGTTATTCAAAGGTGCGCCGAAAAATGTCAGCCCCCCCGTGACCGTCGGCTGGACATCCGCGCCCAACCCAAGTGTTCGCCGCGCCATTTTGGGCACGCAGGGAAAGCAACTATAGAGTTCGAGCGCATCGAATGCATCTGCGCCGGCGATCGCAAGTGCCGCCTCGAGCACCGCATTCTGTGCGTGACTTTCGTAATAGTGATCGCGCTGCAAGTAGTCGCGCGGCTCATTGGCGGCCGCGCCGCCCCAGATGTGCACGATGCGATGCTCGGCGATCCGCGCTGCCCTGGCGCGCGCGAGGCTGGTCATCAGAATGGCGGCACCTTGATTGACCGTTGGGTTCGCGACCATCAGCTTGGTGTAGGGCCAGGCAATGAGCCGATTGTCGGCTGACGGCGTGATGATCTCTGCCGCGGAGAAGCGCTGCTTGAGCCAGGCCGCCGGATTGGACGCCGCGACGCCGGCATACTTCGCCCATAAGTGTCCGGACTCGGCCAGCGCTTCGCGCGGCGTCTGGCCCCAATTGGCAGCGGACGCCGCTTCATAGAAGGGATACACGGTGACCGGCATTGCCACGCCCAGCTTGACCGCTAAGGGGTGTAAATAGTCCGGACCGCGCAAAGAGCGCGGCCCGTCGAGCGCTGTCCAGGGCAGCTCGCGCCCCGCCTTCTTCGCCTTGAGAACGCTGCTCTGCGCCTCTGCGCCGGCAATCGCGGCAACCTCGCTCTCGCCGCGCGCAATGCGCAGTGCAGCCTCGTGCAGGTAGCGCACCGGGCTTTCGCCGCCGACCGGGCCATAGACCGCGCGGCGCGGCGTAATGCCGAGGCGGTCCGATAACTGCTGCGCCGCTTCGGCGTAGCGCCAGCTCACCAGATTGACGACGTCCAGCGAGTCCACGGTTCGCATTACGCCGCCGCCGGCATCCTGGTCCGCGCGCTGCAGCGCTTGCGCCATCAGGGCGAGCGGTTCCAGACCCTCCATGAAATCAGCAGGCCGGTCGGTTACTTCCCCGATACCGACGATGACGGGGATTCGATCATCAGCCATTCTTAGGGCGGCTCACGCTTGCAAGAGATTTTGCAGGTCATCCAAGGCATCGGCGAAATCGAGCTTGAACTCCTCGACGACCTGTCGCGCCGATTTGACGCTGTCGATGAGCCCGACGCCCTGCCCGACAAAGTACGTCACCAGATCACGCGCCGCGGTATTGCCGGCGGCGGCCGATCGCTCGATGGCACGCAGAGCCCCCTCGCTGATGAGGGACTGGTAGGGCATCGGCAAGGGACTCGGACTGCCCGGCTGCTCCCACGCGTCGGTCCAACTCGAGCGCAACTGACGGGATGGCTTGCCGGTTCGTCCCCGCGACCGAACCGTGTCGCGCGAGGTGGCGGCGACCATTTTCTCGCGGAAGATTTCCGAGGTTTCCGACTCCGTCGTGGCCAACCACACCGAACCGGTCCAGACTCCGGCCGCCCCGAGCGCCATGCAGGCAGCCATTTGCCGGCCGGTCATGATGCCACCGGCCGCGAGCACCGGTATATCGCCCAGGGGCTTGATCGCCTTCAGCACCTCGGGCACCAGCACCAGCGTGGAGACCTCGCCGCAATGGCCGCCGGCTTCACCGCCCTGAACGACCAGCACATCCACGCCGGCGTTGACCTGACGGATCGCATGTTCCTTCGCGCCGACCAATGCCGCGACGGGTACTCCGTGCCGCTTGCCCAGCTCGATCATCGACGGCGGCGGTACGCCCAGGGCATTGGCGATGAGTTTGATCGGATGACGAAAGGCGGCGTCGAGGGTCTCGAGCGCCTGGTCGGGATCATAAGGCGCCGCGCCGTCGCGAACCTGATCGGTGGGCGGCGGCACGTTGTTGCGTTTCAAAAGTTGCGCTACGAAGTCGAGATGTTGTTGCGGAATGCGAGCCGCCAGCGCGCGGGCGGTGAGGCCCTTTTCGCCGCGCGTGGCCAGATTCTCCGGGATCAACACGTCGAGCCCATAGGGTTTGCCACCGACGTGCTCGTCGATCCAGTTCAGCTCGATTTGGATGCTCTCGGCAGTATGGCGGGTGGCGCCGAGCACGCCGAAGCCGCCGGCGCGGCTCACCGCGGCCACCACATCGCGGCAATGGCTGAAAGCGAACAGCGGAAATTCGACGCCGAGTCTCTCGCAGATGGCTGACTTCATGGAATCATCCTTTGGGGAACGTCACGCGCAGTAATGCCGCATAGTTTGGCCTACTTTGCGCCGAGCCACTCATCTTGTCGAAATTGATGACACTTGACGCAAGCCTCTGACCGAGTTGCAAAGGTAGATTTCATCAGCGCTCTTCAG